>Ga0074195_1003871_pt1 | contig 13245 bp, 10 predicted proteins | sample EPASupsiteHSE623_FD_64525 | JGI IMG/M metagenome (GOLD analysis project Ga0074195, IMG submission 64525) | Bioremediated contaminated groundwater from EPA Superfund site, New Mexico - Sample HSE6-23 | ecosystem: Environmental > Aquatic > Deep subsurface > Groundwater > Contaminated ...
ATACCCAGGCCATTGCCCATACGACCTTTTGAATAATCCCCCAGTAAAAAAGCAAGCTGGTGAGGGCCGAGAAGAAAACAATGGTGGGCAGGATCTGGAAGGCAAAGATTGATCCGAATTTGTTCATGTTGAGAAGCGAACCAAAAAGGAATTCGCTCCCTGCCCTGGAGAAATCCAGTATTTTCACAAAGATTTGTCCAAAAATCTCAAAGACACCCCGTATAAAAGGCACATAAAGGATGCAAATGGCTAAAACCACCTGAAAAGCCAACCCCACGCCGACGGTTTTCCACGAAATGTTTTTCCTGTCTTTTGAAAATAAAAACCCGAGTCCTACAAGGATCAGCATTCCTCCAAGCCCCCTGAGAATCGTCGTGAAGCTGAATTTACTCTTTTGAGGTTGCGTCAAAAGCAAATTGGATGTATTTTTTGTTGTATCTGAACCCTGAACAATCTGGCTTTGTATTGTTGAATCTGGTTGAATGCCGGCCAGCGAAAACAAAGGAGTTGAGCTGATAATGCCCACGAGCATGAGGAGCTTGAGAAAGAAATGTTTCATTTGTAAATGTTTATTTTTTTCGTCGGTTAATTTCGTCCCTGATCCGCGAAGCCCGTTCGTAGTTTTCGTTATTGATGGCTTCGTTCATCATATTGGTTAGCTCATTTACATTATAATTTTCGAATTCCGACTCATTCACTTTCCTGCTTTCCTGGGTACTCTCTTCATAAGCTGCCGAAGACGAACCTTCCGGATCCAGTACGATGCCTGCTTTGCTTAGAATTTCTTCTGTGGTATAGATAGGACATTTGAAGCGCAGGGCAAGCGCCACCGCATCAGATGTCCTCGAATCAATCCGTGTCTCCTGTGAGCCGAGTTCACAAACAAGTTCCGAATAAAAAATCCCTTCTTCAAGCTTGTAAATGATGACTTCCGAGATATTGATGTCGAACGAAATGGCAAGATTCTTGAATAAATCGTGAGTTAAAGGTCTTGGAGGTTTCAGTCCTTCCAACTGAATCGCAATCGCTTGTGCTTCAACCGGACCAATGATAATAGGGATCCGCCGGTCACCGTTTTCTTCGGCGAGCACCAACGCATACGCACCGGATTGTGTTTGACTTACGGACAGTCCTAAAATGTTTAATTTTACTTTCTGCATATCTAATCAAGTCTCGCAGTATGAGTAGCAAATATAACAATTGTTTCGCTGAATTTTGGAAGTTTGCTCTGCTTTATTGGGCAGCTTTTTATTTTGGCAGGAGAAAAGTTTAATACACAGACTTGTAAGCAATGTGTGGCGGAAGGGGAATCCGTCTGCGAATAGTCCATTCAAAAGCCCGTTGACCGGGCGTTCTGTTTGAGAGAAAAAGAATGGAAAAAAAGAAAGCTAAACCTTTTGTAATCATTTAAAATTATATACTTTTGCAGTCCAATGTTTTCGAGCAGGCTCAACAAGTGGAGATTAGCGAATTTCCCGCCTGACGGATGAAATAAATAACAGGTAAATATGTACGCTATTGTAGAAATTGCAGGACAACAATTCCGTGTTGAAAAAGACAAAAAATTGTTTGTTCACCGCCTCAAAACTGAAGAGGGAGGTCGTGTTGAATTTGAGAAAGTTCTTTTACTTGACAATGAGGGTGCGGTACAGATCGGCACTCCCGTTGTAGCAGGTGCAAAAGTAACAGCCAAAGTGCTGGAGCATTTAAAAGGTGAAAAAGTGATCGTCTTTAAGAAGAAAAGAAGAAAGACTTACAGGAAGAAAAACGGTCACCGTCAGTATTTAACTCAGATTCAGATTGAAGAAATTATTGGATAACCCTAAAAACATTTATTAACCATGGCTCATAAGAAAGGTGTCGGTAGTTCGAAGAACGGACGCGAATCAGAAAGCAAACGACTGGGCGTGAAAATATTCGGCGGTCAGGCTTGCAAAGCTGGCAACATACTCATTCGCCAGCGCGGAACTTCCCATCATCCGGGAGATAATGTTGGTATGGGAAAAGATCATACATTATTTGCATTGGTCGATGGAACTGTAGTTTTCAAGAAGAAAAAGGACAACAGGTCGTATGTATCTGTTGAACCACTGGCTTCAGTAAACTAAGACGATATTATACTAAGTTTAAGTGAATCTCCTGTCTTATTTGAGGCAGGAGATTTTTTATTTTTATAACTTTGCCCGGCAAACTAAATCTGTTCAAAATGCTTAATCTACGATTTATACAGGAAAATCCTGAACTGGTCATTAAAAAGCTGCAAAAGAAGAATTTTGATGCCAATGCGATAGTGGGCCAAATCATTGATCTGTATAAAAGAAAAAACGAAATTCAGGCTAAGGCCGATCAGATCAAAGCCGGGCTAAACAGGCTTTCGAAAGAGATTGGACTGTTACTTCGTGAAGGAAAAGCAGATGAAGCCAATGTCGCCAGGGAAAAGACCATTGAAATGAAGAATACGATCAAACAACTGGATGATGGATTTACTTCTATCGATGACCAGGTGTTTGAATTGCAGGTTCAGCTTCCCAACTTACCGTCTGATCTTGTTCCGGAAGGACGGACTGTCGAAGATAATCTGATCGTTAAAACAGGAGGTACAATTCCTGAATTACCTGCTGCAAAACTTCCTCACTGGGAATTGGCTTCAAAATATAATCTGATCGATTTTGAGTTAGGCGTTAAATTAACAGGTGCCGGATTCCCTGTATATAAAGGTAAAGGTGCCCGGTTACAACGCGCCCTGATCAGCTTCTTTTTAGATGAAGCCCAGGAAGCAGGTTATCTTGAAATTCAGCCTCCGCTGCTGGTGAATGCCGAAAGTGGATTTGGCACCGGACAGCTTCCCGACAAGGAAGGTCAGATGTATCATGTCACGGAAGATGGACTTTATCTGATCCCGACAGCTGAAGTTCCGGTAACAAACCTGTACCGCGATGTGATCCTGGAAGCGAAGGATTTGCCGGTAAAGAATACCGCCTACAGCGCTTGTTTCCGCCGTGAAGCCGGATCATATGGAAAAGATGTCCGCGGATTGAATCGTCTTCATCAGTTCGATAAGGTTGAAATTGTGCAGGTAGTTAATTCTTTGACCAGTTACCAGACCCTCGAAGAGATGGTGGCGCATGTGGAAGGGTTGGTAAAAAAACTGGGTTTACCTTACCGGATTGTAAGGTTATGCGGTGGAGATATGAGTTTTACTTCGGCCCTGACCTACGATTTTGAAGTATTTTCTGCCGCCCAGGAAAAATGGCTTGAAGTCAGTTCCGTTTCAAACTTTGAATCGTTCCAGGCAAACCGGCTCAAATTACGTTACCGTGATGAGCAAACAAAAAAACCGGTCATTGCCCATACATTAAATGGCAGCGCCCTGGCCTTGCCCCGGATTGTAGCTGCATTACTCGAGAATAATCAATTTGCCGAAGGGATCAGGATACCTGAAGTACTGGTTCCATATTGTGGGTTCGATATCATCAGTTAATTTTTGTTTTCGATATTTTTTTTGCCGGCCGGTAGTTACCAGTCGGCTTTTTTTTTATCGGAATGGCAAAATACCAGAAATTTTTATTGATAGAGTACAAGGTTAGAAAATAGGGTATCTGTTTCGAAAATGTATTATTTTTTAAGAGTAGACATGTCGTATGAATAAATGAAGTTGTCTTTTTGTAATTTTGGTTGTAATACCCCCGTTTAAATCGAGGCTGAAATTTAAAAAGTAAGATTATATATGAATTTTATATTAATTTTTTTCTGAATGTAATTAATTTATTTAGGATTTTACCAATCTGTTCTATTTTTACCATCAAATCATAAACAAGTAATACGATTATCTGATAAATTGTAACAAGATGAAACGAGCCATCGTGATCGACAGGGGAAACAGGCGAATATGGTGGGTTCCGGTCGTTGATAAAGCAAAAAGATTACATATCAACTTTAAAAAAAATAAGAAACATGAAAACGAAATTGGAGTACATCTGGCTGGATGGGTATAAACCCACTCAGGGACTTAGATCAAAAACACGAATTGCAAAGGATTTCAGCGGTAAACTTGAAGATTGTCCGGTATGGGCTTTTGACGGTTCATCTACCCAGCAGGCGGAAGGCGGTAAATCGGATCTTCTGCTGAAGCCGGTTGCGATTTTTCCGGATCCTGACCGCAAAAATGCTTACCTGGTGATGACTGAAGTTTTGTATCCGGATGGAACTCCTCATTCGACAAACGGACGGGCTACAATAACTGAAGAAGACGAAGATTTCTGGTTCGGCTTTGAACAGGAGTATTTCCTTTATGATGCTGAAACAAAACTGCCGTTAGGCTTTCCCAAAGGTGGTTTTCCGGCTCCGCAGGGACCGTACTATTGCGGTGTAGGTGCAAATAACGCTTTTGGGCGTGAGATCGTTGAGGAACATTTTGACCTTTGCATTGAAGCCGGTATCAATATTGAAGGTATCAATGCTGAAGTAGCTGCCGGGCAGTGGGAATTTCAGATTTTTGCAAAGGGTGCCCATCAGGCTGGTGACCAGATTTGGGTGGCCCGTTATCTTTTGGAAAGAACAGCTGAAAAATACGGGGTGTACGTGGAATGGCATCCGAAACCCCTGGGTAAGGAGCTTGACTGGAACGGTTCAGGCATGCATGCCAACTTTTCGAATGGTTTAATGAGAACCTGCGGTGATGAAAAAGTATTCACTGCTATCTGTGAAGAATTTGGAAAACATATCCATGAGCATATTGATGTATATGGTGCTTACAACGATCAACGATTGACAGGAAAACACGAAACAGCAGCCATCACAGATTTTACCTATGGTGTTTCTCACCGTGGTGCTTCTATCCGTATCCCGGTTGGTACTGTTGAAGACGGATGGAAAGGACGTTTGGAAGACAGAAGACCTGCCTCCAACGCCGATCCCTATAAAGTGGCAGCCGTCATCATTAAAACAGTTCATGGGGCTATAACAAAATAGTCTTTTCTCTGCCAACCCTTCTCTATAAGAAAACGAAAGCTGTCCGGCTCTGCCGGGTGGCTTTTTGCATGGAGAATAGGGCATAGCGGAGACCGGAGACGGGAAACCGGAAAAGAATGATGTTTGAATGGTTTCAAGGTGGCAAGGTTCTTTTCCTACTAACAGCTAACAGCCAACAGCCAACAGCTTTTTTTCTTGTGTCTTGATACTTGAGTCTTGTGTCTGTTTTCTGTCAATAGTCTCCGTTGATAAGTACGTTTTTGCAGATATAATTGGGAATGATCCCGGAGGTAGTGATCCTGACCTGGGCCATTTCGGGCAACGTATTTCCGGAAAGCACCAGGGCAGTATCGATGCCAAATTTATTGCCTCCGATGATATCAGTCAATAACGTATCGCCGACCATCAGGATCTCATCACGTTTCACTGGTTTTATGGCGCAGGCCTTTTCGTAACCATACATGAACATCTGTGCGTCTGGCTTTCCAAAACGGATGAAGTGCTTTCCGAGAACCTCTTCAACCATGTTTGAAATGCTTCCAATTGCAAGCGCGATATCATTTTTGCTTACCGGGTAATTAATATCCGTATTGGCAACAATCACCGGCATATTCTTTTTTCGCAGCAAATTGATCACCTTATTGAGGTCGCGGGTCCAGTCGAAGCCTTCATCGTCCAGGAAAACGACTCCTTCTATGTCGTCGAGCTCTTCCAGGTTTATTTCACTTACAGGGATGGTCTCGAGCCCTGCAGTCTGAATGTAATGAGCCGATTCGACGGTGCCGATATAAGCCACTGTGCCTTCCTTGACTTTCAGGCTGAGCCAGTCCCGGGCGAGCATACCCGATGAAATAATTTTTTCGGGGGTGATGCAGGTAATACCACTTTTAAGATAGGTGTGGGTTAGGGCTTCAGGGCTTCTTGATGCGTCGTTGGTCAGAATGAAATAGTTGATATCGTGGGCATCAAGAAAATCAAAGGTTTTTTCAATTCCCGGAATAATCCCTGTGTGGTTTTTTATAACCCCAAAAGCGTCAAAGAAGACAGTTTTATAATTGGTTACAATGCTTTTAAATTCTGTTATTCTCATATTAAAGTTTTAATGCTTTTAGGAGTTTGTCAACCTGATAATGTGTGTCTATTGTAGGAAAGTATGCCTCAAATGCTTCTTTTTGCAATTTGCGGGCATATTCTTCCCTGAAAAAATGGGCCCCGTCCTTGATTACATAATTCAGGATGAAGAACCGGTAAATTTCCTGGATCATCCGGATCTCGGCTTCAGTAAGGGGATATATACGGTGATATTCCTTTAAGAACATGATAAACCGTTCCTCCATTAGCGGATCGATCAGGTAACTGAATACCGTACGATCACCAATATCGGATACAACCCGGCTGAAAAAATAAAAATCCATTACCCGGTTTGCTTCCCGAAACCAGTCATAATCCCAGCGGGAATAGAATTTACCTTCGGGAGTGACCGAGAAGTTACCAATGTTCCAGTCAACAAAAACCGGGATGTCTTCAAGATCAGTCAAATAATTGATTCTGTCAGCGTTATTAAAAAAAATATCACACTGTTCAAGGATCATTTTTTTATGTTCCTTTGTTTCAATGAGTGTATTATCATTAATATTCCGGATGAGCTGATGAATATCCGTGACCAGGCTTTTGGAAGCGATAGGTAATTGCCGGCTTACATTAGAGCAGGCTATATGGAAACGGGCCAGTTCCCTTCCCATCTTTTTGATCTGTTTTTCATCGAGCCTTCGCGGAAGCCGTAACCTGACTTTGATTGGATTGTAAAAAACCACCCAGGCCGAATGTTTTTGCTGGTAATATCTGTAAATGAAAAGTTCATTTCTTTTGACCAGTGAACGGGCCAGAAAATTCTCGTAGGGTTCCTCCAGATTATTGGCCAGGTTGTTGATGATGATGTGATCTTCCTTGAAATGTTCAAACCGGCCGTAATCAGATAGTTTTGCAAAAACCGGTTTCCGGTTATGAAATGAAACCTTGTAAACCTGGTTTGTCGAGACATGGGCACTTACATCATAAATCCCTTTTATTTTATGGCGGTCATCAAATTCTTCCCAGGCCTGCCTGATAATTTGGTAATAATCCAGGGTCTGCATCATAATTCATTCATCTACATTAGTCATTTCGTCTTCTGCTGAAGATCAGATGATCTCAAAATATCTTTTCAACTCCCATGAAGTTACAGCACGGTCAAATTCCCGGCATTCCCACTCACGTGTACCGACAAAATGTTCTGTAAATTTTTCGCCAAACAATTCCCGGGCTATCGATGAGCTTCGCATTTTTTTTGTGGCATCGGCCAGACTGGAAGGCAGCCTGACGGCATTGATCTGTTCATAGGCATTCCCTTTGCTTTCGGGAATTTCCAGTTTGAGGTTGTTTTTAATTCCGTAAAGGCCCGAAGCCAGTGAAGCGGTCATAGCCAGATAAGGATTACAATCGGCACCGGGTACCCGCATTTCGAGTCTGGAAGAGTTTTCATCGTTACTGATCAGGCGAATAGCTGCGGTACGGTTATCCCTGCCCCATGTCACAGAGGTGGGAGCCCATGCTCCAAGCCGCAGCCGTTTATAGCTGTTGATGGTCGGTGCATACATGGGCAGGATTTCAGGGAGACATAACAATTGTCCGGCCAGATAATTTTCCAGTAGTTCATTCATTGGCTTTTGAGGATCATCAGACCAAAAAAGATTTTTCTTGCCGTCTTTGCTCCGAAGACTTTGATGAATATGACCGCCGCTTCCGGGAAGATTTTCATTCCATTTGGCCATGAAGCTTGCAATAATCCCATGGCGGTATGCAATTTCCCTGACTGACGATTTGAAGAGAATGGCCTTGTCCGCTGCAGCAAGAACTTCATCATACATAATTGATGCTTCATATACTCCAGGCCCGGTTTCAGTATGGAAAGATTCCAGAGGTATCCGGAACTTCTCCAAAAAATCAAACAATTCGTTGTAATAGTTTTGGTACAGAATGGGACGCAGCTGAGAATAGCCGAACATTCCCGGCGTGATCGGGGTCGGTTCCCTGTAATCGGAAGCCGCAAGCTGATTGGGCGTACTCACGAAGTTGAACCATTCAAACTCATGGGAGAATATTGCCTTGAAGCCAAGGTCATCGCATTGACTGATCACTTTTTTCAGGAGGCTTCGCGGGCATGGAACTTCTAATCTCGTTTCATTGCTGAAATCAGCCAGAAAATACGGCATATCATTATCCCATGGAATATTTCTGAAGGTGTTAAGATCAATGCCGGCCTTAAGGTCAGGATAGCCTGTATGCCATCCGGTAAAAAGGGCATTGTCGTAACAGGAATCATTGACATCCCATCCGAATACAACATCGCAAAAGCCTGTGCCTGTCCTTGCTAAGGTAATGAACTTGTCCAAATGAACGATCTTAGACCTTAAAATGCCATCAATATCGCTGACAGCGTATTTTATTTTCCGGTGGCCTGATTGTTCAATCCGTTTTATGATTTCATGACTTTCCATTTTCTTACATCCTTTCTGTTGAATTCGAACATAAATTAAAGCTATTGCATGCTCTTTACCAAAGTATTTTCCTATTTTTCAGATCAAAGGGCTAAAAAAACCATGCAAAAGTTTCAGTTTTTTAGAAAGTTTCAGAGAATTATCCTTCAGTGAGGCGGGGTGGGGTAAAAATTAATAAAATCGGAGAGATTCACCCCCGGAAAAGGCTATTTTTGCGTGTATATGTTTAAACTTTTTCTTAAAATAAAATTGTAGTACTATGCCCAAATTCAGATTTAAAGCCCTGCAGGAGGTATTATCACGTGAACCTATGCCTGTAAAACGGGAAAGTAACCTGACCTCCGATTTTTTTGGGATCAATGTATTTGATCGTCCTAAAATGAAAAAATATTTATCCAGAGAGGCCTTCGCTGCCGTTTGTGATGCCATTGACAATAGTGTACAGGTTGATCGTAAGATGGCAGATCAGGTTGCGCAGGGGATGAAAGCATGGGCGACTGAAAATGGAGCCACCCATTATACCCATTGGTTTCATCCATTAACTGACGGCACTGCCGAAAAACATGATGCTTTTATTGTTTTCAGTGACAACGGAGGTGTTGTAGAAGATTTTTCAGGGAAAATGCTGGTACAACAGGAACCGGATGCTTCGTCTTTTCCAAGCGGAGGTATCCGTCAAACCTTTGAGGCGCGGGGATATACGGCATGGGATGTTTCATCACCGGCTTTTATTGTTGATGGAACGCTTTGTATCCCTACCATCTTTATTTCCTACACGGGAGAAGCGCTCGATTACAAGACACCGCTCTTACGTTCCCTGAATGCGCTTGATAAAGCAGCAACAGCAGTTTGCCAGTATTTTGATAAAAATGTAACAAAAGTGCAGGTGAACCTGGGATGTGAGCAGGAATATTTTTTGGTTGACAGAGCTTTGTATGCAGCACGCCCCGATCTGATGCTGACGGGCCGGACGCTGATGGGACACGCTTCAGCAAAAGATCAGCAACTGGAGGATCATTATTTTAGTTCAATTCCCACGCGTGTATACCGGTTTATGGAGGATCTGGAAAATGAAGCCTATAAACTTGGTATCCCCATCAAAACCAGGCATAACGAGGTGGCTCCGAACCAGTTTGAGTTTGTCCCGCTTTTTGAGGAAGCCAATCTGGCCAATGACCATAATCAACTGCTGATGGATATCATGAAGAAGATCGCACGCCGGCATAAATTTGCAGTGCTGTTTCATGAGAAGCCTTTTGCCGGCATCAACGGTTCAGGAAAACATTTGAACTGGTCACTTCGTTCGGATGACGGAGTCAATCTTTTTTCTCCCGGGAAGAATCCAAAATCAAATTTGCGGTTCCTCACATTTGTGGTGAACACGCTGAAAACCGTTTTTGATCATCAGGATTTGCTGCGTGCCAGTATTTCTTCGGCCAGTAATGCCTTACGGCTGGGAGCTAACGAAGCCCCTCCCTCTATCTTTTCTGTTTTTCTTGGGTCGGAGGTGAGTAAAATGCTGACCCTGATGGAAGAGGCAGTGGTGGAACGTAAAATGACGCCGGACGAAAAGACGGCACTAAAACTGAATATAGGAAGGATCCCCGAAATTATACTGGACAGTACTGACCGGAACAGGACATCACCATTTGCTTTTTCCGGAAACCGTTTTGAATTCAGGGCCGTTGGATCTTCAGCCAATTGTGCTGCTGCCCTGATCAGCCTAAATACAGCAATGGCTGCCCAACTTGAAGAATTCAGGATTGAGGTGGATCACCTCGTTGAGAAAGGAACGAAGAAAGATGAAGCTATTTTCCAGGTACTTAAGCGTTTGATCATTGAGTCCAAGGCTATCAGCTTTGACGGGAACGGGTACAGTCCCGATTGGGTCAAAGAAGCAAAAAAACGGGGACTCTCCAATGTAACGAGTATACCTAAGGCAATTTCGGCTTATTTGAAGAGGGAAACTATCCGGATGTTTGCACAACAGGATGTGATGACGTCGAAGGAGCTGGAAAGCCGTGCAGAGGTGGAATATGAGAAATATACAAAGAAGATTCAAATCGAATCGCGGGTACTCGGAGATTTGGCGATCAATCATATTGTTCCCACGGCAATGGAATACGAGACCCGTTTACTGGCTAACGTGAAGAGCCTGAAAGAGGTATTCCCGGTTGAGGAGTTTAAGATGCTGTCGGATGAACGCATGAACCTGATCCGTGAAATTGAAGGGCATATTACAGCCATTAAAGTGAAAGTATATGAAATGACCGAGGCACGTAAAAGAGCGAATGTAATCCAGAATACTGCCGAAAAGGCCCGTGGCTATGAAGAGTCAGTATTTCCGTTCCTGGACGAGATCCGTTCTCATATTGACAAGCTTGAACTGAGCGTGGATAATAATTTATGGCCTTTGCCGAAGTACAGGGAACTGTTGTTTGTGAGATGAGAAGGGCTTCATCTTAAAAGCCGAAAGTTGGGAAGAGCTTTCACTTGTGAAACCTCTTCCCTTGGTATACTGTTATTTGTGTGAGATTGTGTTGAAGATTCAGATACGAAAAATGACAAAAGATTATTATCTATCGCTGGAGGCGATAAACAGGACGAAGCTGACTTTAAACGAAATATTGAGTACGACTCCTCTGACATCACTCATTTCGAATATACCAAGAAAAATAACCGTAAAAAGGGACCCGCTTTTGTGGGGATTGAACTGACCGACAAGAATGATCTGGATGGTTTAATTCAACGGACGAATGAAAACGGCTTCATTCTTGAGTATCTGAATGAAAAGCCCGATCTTTTCCAGTATTTGATCTGAGTTTATTCACGTTATGGTCTGGTTACTTTTTTCAACGCCGCCGGCACACTGAAAAGATCATAATCATTAGAATAGATCAGGTATCTGTTGCTCCAGTTCGGAGCGAATTTGTTCTTAAACTCTTTTTGCCCTTTAAAGTGAGAAAAGGCCCTGATTTTTTCGTAGGCGAATTTGATGGATCGCTCGGGAAGGTTTTTCCCCTCTTCAATGCCCGACATGGCCACAAATCCCATATTAACAGTCTGATATCCTTCTGCTTTCAGATAAAAAAACATTTCAGCCATTAAAAATTCGATCAAGCCGTTAGCTGTTCCCCTGGCATTCCGGATCAGGTCGTAAGTGGCTTCTCCGGGAGCATAGTCGGGAATGATGTTGGCAAAGGCCAGAACCTTTTCTTCCTGATTTTCTACAACAATGATCTTTTGATTTTTTAGTTCCCCGGCGTCAAATACCCCCTGTGAAAATACCAGCTCCTCGTAGTGCCTTTCTTTTTGCCATTCATTTGATACTGAATGAATTTTCTGTATTAGTCCGTCTTTAATGGGTGGTTGATATACCTTAACCACATATCCAAGTTCTTTTTGTTTGTTTGAAGAAGTTCTGATGGATTTTTTGTCCTTTCCTTCAATGGTAAAAGCAGGAAGGTCTACTATGGCTTCCTGACCAATCATCAGGTCTTTCTTTTTTAATTGATGATAAACAGGTAAACTGCTTTCGGAAACTCTGTAAAAGATACTCTTTAGGCCATTGGAGATGCAAAAAAGATCAAATTCACGGATTGCCTGTATCATTTTATCCGGACCTGAACATACCGGATCTTCCAATACAACAGCATAATTTCCGGCTGTCTGATAAGCGACAAAAGCTTCGCGGTCATTCGTAAAGAACAGTAGTTTATCATGATATGTTTTAAAGTAATCAAGCGTTGAATGACCTTGTTTTTTGATTAGGTTCCGGGCCAGTTCCCATTGTTCTTCTTCTGTTTTTTCTTCAAACAGATATGGACTGATCAATGTATAGAGTAAAAATCCGATGGTCAACGCTCCTGATATATTGATCGAATAGAGGAAGTTTTGCGCGAACCGTCCGGTTGGGTTTAATGTATCGCTTTGGAAAAGAAAAAAATTCTGCAAGGCATATTTCACTGATTCATGAAAACTGAAGTCCATATTGAAATAATTCTTGTCCAGAAAGTAAAACCCAATAATTCCATAAATCATCACAGCTCCAATGGTGATCAGGGCTGCATTTATACCAATACAAGTTAATTTAGGATTACCTGGGACAAAGTACTGGCGGCGGGTGAGAAGAAGTGAGATCAGGGTAAAAAGAGCCAGTGAGGCCTCCTCATAATCAATCGCTTTTGTGATATGTCCGATCATCGATATCACGGTTAATGCGACAGTCAGATACCAGGCAGTTCGTACACCTTTTAAAAGGAATGCAGAGATGAGCAACAGAAGAATCCCCATCATGAAAACAGCATAATTTGAAATATGAATGGCATAGATCGGTAAATAGTGATGTAACAAGCTGAGCCTGTCATGTAAAGCTGGGGTTAGTACGGACAGCATGTTGACAACTCCGAGGGCAAACGTAAGGATCACGGGGGCCACACGAAGGAAGATGTTGTTTCGGACGAATATAAAGCTGAACGCGCCGATCACCAGTAAAAGCCAGAATTCGAAAAAACGATAAAGGAATGTGATTGAAACGGCTTCCAACGTTGAAAATCCATATTGTATAAGGATGAAACTCAATGAGAACTCAATAGCTCCCATCCCCCTTAGAAACGGTGAAATGATCAGGAACATGACAGACACAATATAGCCGAGCGCTGCACCTTCCAGGGAAACCGGATAGCCAAGCGCGGACATAGCAATCAGTAAGTGAATGATGCCAATGAACTCGATCAGT
>Ga0074195_1003872_pt1 | contig 13244 bp, 9 predicted proteins | sample EPASupsiteHSE623_FD_64525 | JGI IMG/M metagenome (GOLD analysis project Ga0074195, IMG submission 64525) | Bioremediated contaminated groundwater from EPA Superfund site, New Mexico - Sample HSE6-23 | ecosystem: Environmental > Aquatic > Deep subsurface > Groundwater > Contaminated ...
CGTCTTTTCCACGCCCTTGAAGGTCACTTTCTTTCCGGCCATGGCCTCGACGTCCATGGGGATGATCTCCGAGACCGGAAAGTCCCTCTGCTCGAGGGTTTTCAGCATTTCCGTGCCCACGGCACCCAGGGCGCCCACCACCGCGACTCTATACTGTTTCATGATAGTTTTTTCTCCTTCATCCATAGCTTTTATCGAAGCGCGTTGAGAGCGGCGGCCAGTTTGGCGACGCCGCGTTCGCATTCCTCGGTGGAGCAGGAATAAGCGATCCGCAGATACCCTTCGCCGGCGTCGCCGAAGACGCTTCCGGCTATCGTGGCGATTCCATAGTCGTTGATGAGATAGTCAGCCATTTCGGCAGAACTCTTGCCGAAGGACTTGATGTTGGGGAAAAGGTAGAAGGCGCCGAGCGGTTCCACGACGCTCACGCCCTGGATGGCCCGCAGCCCCTTGAGCATGATGGCGCGGCGTTTGGCGAATTCCCCGACCATTTCGTCGACGCAGGTCTGATCGGCGGTGAGCGCGAGCGCGGCTCCGTGCTGTATGAAGGTGTTCACGCAGACAGTGGTGTACTGCCGAACTTTAAGGATGGCCCTGGTGAGGGGCTCCGAAGCCACCGTCCAGCCCAGCCTCCATCCGTCCATGGAGTAGGTCTTGGAGAAGCCATTGATGATGATGGTCCGCTCTGCCATGCCGGGAATCGAATAGATGCTCGGCGCGACTGACCCTTTGCCGTAATAGATACGCGAGTAGATTTCGTCGGAAAGGACGAGGAGGTTGTGGCGGATTGCGATCTTCGCGAGCGCCAGGAGGCTTTCCTTGCTTTGGATGCAGCCGGTGGGATTGCCCGGCGAGGTGATGCAGAGCATTTTCGTTTTGCTCGTGATCTTGCTTTCCACTTCGACGGGATCCATCGCGAAGCCGTTGGCCTCAGTGGCCGTGACTTCCACGGGAACTCCCCCTGCGAGGGAAACGCAGGACTTGTAGTGATGCCAGTTGGGATTGGCGATGATGACCTCGTCGCCGGGATTGATGAAGGCGAGCATGGAAACGAGAATGCCTTCGTTCGCGCCGGCCATGACGATGGCCTGCTTTTCGCCGTCCACGGGTACGCCGTTGTCGAGGGCTGTGCGGGCGCCAATGGCGCGTCGCAGGGCGGGAATGCCAAGATTGGGCGAGTAGTGCACCTCGCCGCGCTGGAGGGCGTCGGCGGCCGCCTGCTTAATGTGGGCTGGCGTGTCGAAATCGGGACGTCCGATCTGCCAGTGGATCACGTCGCGGCCTGCCGCTTCGAGTTCCTTGACCTTGTCGAATACCTTTCTGATGCCGGAGAAGGGTACGATCTTGAGCCTGTCGGACATCATGTCCTCAGGGTTGAATTTTACGTTGTCGATGCTGGATTCCATGGAGATCCTCCTTATTTATGCTTGCGAAGAATGAGTTTTTCGTATTCCGACGGATCGATATGAGCCTCGACGATGACCGGCCCTTCGGTGGCGAAAGCTTTGTCCAGCGCCGCCTTGTACTGGGCGGCGTCGTCGGCGCGGATGACAGGAACGCCGAATACGTAGTTCGATGTCGGGCATTCGTCCTCGTAGAGTACCGTCGAATTGGCGGGGAAGCCTTTGTGGCTTTGCTTGAGCCTTATGAGTTCGAGGTTCTGGTCCGCGAGGACGATGAATACAATGGAAAGTTTCCGTCTTCGCGCTACGGCCATCTCTCCGGCCATCATGAGGAAGCTGCCGTCGCCCGTGACGCAGGCCACCTTCTTGTCGGGGCGGCAGAGTTTGGCGGCGATGGCGGCGGGGACGCTGAAGCCCATCGAGGAGCAGCCGTTCGTCATGAGCTGGAGGCCTGGCGCCGGAGTGCGCCACATCTGTCCTATAAGGTGGGTGTGGGCGCCTACGTCGCAGGCCATGATGCCGTCCTGCGGTAGGGTTTCCCGCAGTATGGCCAGGGCCGCGCGCGGGCCGAAACTGCCGGGAGGCGGAGTCAGGTCTTCGAACATCTTCCGCCTGCGTTCGGCGAGGGCTTTTTTATCCCAGGCCGAATCGAGGGCGGGGAGGGCGAGGAGGTAGCTCAGCGAGGAAGGGATATTGCCGACGATATCGTAGACTTCGCGATAGACGCTTCGGTCGATGTCGGCTTCCACGGTATCCAGGTGGAGGAGGGGAACAGCGGGCATCCAGTCCTCGAAATTGAATTCCACGGGATCGTAGCCGACGGCCACGACGAGATCGGCGTCGCGGTGGGTTTCCGCTACCCTGTCGCTGAGGGCGTGGAAGAGGACACCCGCATACCAGGGATGGTCTTCCGAAATGATGCCTTTGGCCATCGGGGTGAGGATGACGGGAATGCCGTGTTTCTCCGCCAGCTGTATGATGAGGCTGCCTGCCTTGCTTCGGACGGCGGACAGACCGACAGCCAGAACGGGGCGGCGCGATCGGGCGAAAACCTCTTCCATCGAGGAGAGGGCGGCTTCGTCGGCGGCCTGGGGCTGGGCGGGAAAGGGCAATGCCCTCGCTTCCAGGTTCTGCGAAATGGCCTTGCGGGAACCCAGATCCTCCGGCAAGCCGATATGCACCGGTCCGGGGGCTTCGGTCGTGGCTATCCTGAGCGCCTGGTCGACAATCTGATCGACTCTCTCGGCGGTAAGCCTGGTGGTCCACTTCGTGAGCGGGCGGAAGAGCGCCTGCTGGTCGATGGCCATCTGGACCGTGCGTCCGATCATCTTTTCGGGCGGTTCGCTCGAAAGCGCGATCATGGGCGATCGATCCAGAAGCGCGTTGACGACCCCCGTGCTGAGATTGGTGGCGCCAGGTCCGACGGTTCCGTAACAGACCGCCGGAACGCCGGTGAGTCTCGCGCATACGTCGGCCATGAATCCGCCCGAGGCTTCATTGCTGACAAGCACGAAGTCCAGGCCTTCTTTTCTCATCGCTTCCATATAATAGAGCCATGAGCCGCTCGGTACGCCGAAGACGAAGCGAATGCCCTTCTCACGGAAACGCTTGACCAACTGTTCGGCAACTGTCCTCATAATATTCCCCTATTTTCTGCTGTTCGAAGGATGGTTTTCGCTTGCTCTACAATTGCGCAATGACGAAGTAAAGCGTACGTATATTAAAATATATCACACATCCTATATCATATATCTTATCACGACACTCTCGAATAGACAAGATATAATTGAAGAAGTTTGTGAAATCGGTACTTTAATATCATTCTGTACAACTTATTAAATCGATGATATATTATATCGGAATAGATGTTTCATTCGGTTCTCAACGCTGAAAAGAAAGGCCTGGTGTCCACATGACAAGAAAAATCGTGACGCTTTCCATGCGCGACCAGATTTACGACGCGCTGCGGGATTCCATTCTCAAGAATGCCTATGCTCCCAACTCGGTACTGCCGATAGACCGGCTGGCCGAAGATTTTGGCGTCAGCGCCACCCCGGTGAGGGAAGCGCTCGTTCGGCTGGAAGCCGAAAATCTCGTCACCCTCATTCCGAACAAGGGAGCTATAGTCACCGATATCCAGGCCGACGATATCCTCAACAACTGGGAGATGAGACAGCTCCTCGAACCTTACGCGGCGGGGAAGAGCGCCAGCCTGATCCCCGACAGCGAGGTGGAGGCGATACGCGACGAGATTCTCAGCATCAAAGAGTCTCCCTTCAATAATGATCGTTATGTGGCTTCAGACACTAAGATGCACGAGATTCTCTATATCCATCTGCCGAATACATTTCTCAAGGATACGATCAGGCGAGTGCATCAGATGTCTATAAGGATTCGCTATTTTCCCGAGGATTCCCCGGCCATGCATGAACAGATCGTCAACGAGGTTCTCCAGGAACATCTTTCAATCATTGAAGCGCTCAAGACCCGGGACCCGGCCAAGGTTTCCGAAAGCGTTCAGACGCACCTCAGAAATGGCGAAAAACGCGCCATGGCCGCGCTCCTCAGAAAGCGTTGATGTTTACGGGTCGCGCCGACGCAGCCCGTTTACCGCCTTTCTCTTCTATATAGGTTGGTAATCTTGGAATCCCAATCCACCGAAAAACTCCGCCCTGGCACCAGCTTTTTTAACACCCTATAAATCTTCTTTTTTTGTGACTTGCGTTATAGATGAACTCATGATATTATTTATGATATAGGATATAGGATATTATATCTTTTAAATATCTGAACTAATAGTCAAGATTAGTTATGAGCATTCGTTCATAGCCCTTGAACCTAAAATATAGCAAGCGAGGTGTGGTGTGAAAAAGGAAAAAGCGGCGGCGATGCCTCAAGGCGCGGCGCCGGCCGATGTTGACAAGATACTGCAGAAGGCTGAAGTAGAATCGAGGTACAGAAGAAACTTCCTTCCTGCATGGAAGATCGTTATCACTGTCATCTCTATTCTTTTCGTCTCCTATCATCTTTATACGGCGCGTTTCGGAATGCCCGAAACGATCAAGCACAGGGCAATCCATGTGGGATTCATTCTCCTGCTCGTGTGGCTCTATTTCCCCGCGACGACAAAATCGCCGAAAGACAGGCCGAGTTTTGTCGACCTGGGCTTGGTTTTTCTGTCTTTAGCGGTGATCATCTACACCATTCTGGCGCGAGACGCTTTTCTCATCAGGGCTGGTGTCGCGACATTGGATAATTACATAGCGGGCGGCATTCTGATCCTGCTGATACTGGAAGCCTGCAGACGATCTGTCGGCTGGCAGCTTCTGGCTCTTGGCCTCATCTTCCTCCTGTATGCTTATGCGGGAAAGTACATCCCTGGCGTTTTCTCGCACAGGGGTTATACGATCCAGCGAATCATCTATCAGATGTATCTCACGACGCAGGGTATTTTCGGCATACCGATCGAAGTATCCTCTACCTTCCTCATCATCTTCGTTATCCTGGCCGCGACGCTTGAGAGAAGCGGTTTAGGTAAACTTTTCAACGATGTCGCTCTCGGACTCGGCGGCAAGATGGTCGGTGGACCAGCCAAAGTCGCTGTCGTGGCCTCGGCCCTCATCGGGACAATTTCCGGCAGCGCTGCTTCGAATGTCGCTACGACGGGCGCCTTCACCATTCCTCTTATGAAGAAGGTGGGCTATAAACCGCATTTCGCGGGCGCTGTTGAGGCCGCCGCCTCGACTGGCGGCCAAATCATGCCGCCGATCATGGGATCGGCCGCCTTCATCATGGCCGAATTCCTCGGGATGAAGTACATCGATGTTGCAGCTGCGGCCATAATCCCTTCGCTTCTCTACTTTGCCAGCGTCTTCTTCCAGATAGACCTCAGGGCGAGATCCATGGGACTCAGGGGCCTGGATAAAAGCGAACTGCCCGATGTCAAAGCAACGGTATTCCGCTATGGCCACATGATTTTCCCGATCATCGTCCTCGTCTACTTTATGACGAGCGGAAAGACTCCCTTATTCGCCGCTTTCTACACCGTACTCTTCACCGTCATACTTTCTTGGGTCCGCAAGGAGACCAGGATCGATCTCAAGGCAGCGAAGGACATCGCGGTGGCGGCTTCGCGCAGCTCCTTAAGCATCGGTGTAGCGATGGCCAACGCAGGATTCATCATCGCCGTGCTGGCGATGACCGGAATCGGGGCCATTCTCGCCGACAATATCGTGCTCCTCTCTCAGGGAAGGATGATCATAGCGCTCGTCCTCTGCATGGTTGTCTGCATCATCCTCGGAATGGGCCTCCCCACAAGCGCCTGCTACGTTATCGCGGCATCGATCGCCGTCCCCATACTCACCAAAATGGGCGTCGCTCCCTTCCAGGCTCATTTCTTCATCTTCTACTATGCCTGCCTCTCCACGATCACGCCCCCCGTCGCCCTTGCCGCCTATGTCGGCGCCGGCCTCGCCGGAGCCAAATCGAGCCAGGTTGGCTGGACTGCCTTCAAGCTGGCCCTCGCAGGCTTTATCGTTCCTTTCTTCTTCATCTATTCCCCAGCCATGCTCCTGATCGCCGATTCGGCCACGCAGATTATCTTTGCGGCCATAACCGGCTTGGCGGGTACGGCTCTCCTGGCCGTGGCCGTTGAAGGCTATCTGACCATCAAACTGCCGATATGGCTGAGGCCAGTGTTTTTTATCGCCGCTCTTCTCCTGATGGCGCCAGGCACTGTCACAGACTTGATTGGTCTGGGCCTTACGGGCTTGGGTTGGCTTAGCATTCAGCTCATCAAGAAAAACAGGACTGTCGCGGCTGTTTAATTTGGACTGCTGCCGGGCTTAGTCCCGGCAATGTATGTTAATGTAGCAATGTGCGTAGAAGGAGGTTTCTACAATGAAGAAAACCGGAAGCAAAGCGCTCTTCGTCATGATGATCGCCCTAATTCTCGGTGGATCGGGTCTCTTCGCCGCCCCTATCCTGCAGCTCACCATGGGAACGGCTGGCGTAAGCGGAACCAACTATCCCGTCGGCATCGCCATGTGCACGCTGTGGAATCAGAACATCACCGGCATCAAGGCCGTAGCCATCGCGACGGGCGGAAGTCCCCACAATATCGACTTGCTGAGGACCAAGGACGCTGATATCGCTCAGGTTCGTTCCCTCGAAGCCTATCGCGCCACCAACGGGATTGCCCCCTACCCCGAAAAGATGCCCTGGATTCGTGCCATCACCGGCGGACTCTTCATGGACGTTTTCCAGGTCGTAGCCTCCAAATCGAGCGGCATTAAATCAGTCGCTGATTTTAAGGGCAAGCGGATCGTGGTTGGTCCAGTAGGATCCGGCGGCGAAGTCGATGCCCGCGAGACGCTCGCTGCCTACGGCTTGACCTACAAGGACGTGAAGGCCAGTTTTGTCGAATATACACAGGGTATCGAGATGATGCAGGATGGTCTCGCCGACGCTGGAATCCTCGGTCTGGCCATGGGCGCGGCCGGCATGACCGAACTTCTTCTCGACGGCAAGGTACAGCTTGTGCCGATTACCGACGCCGCGCTCGCCAACTTGAAGAAGGTCAATGTGGCATATACCCGCCGCGATATACCAGCCAATACCTATCCCCACCAGACTGCTCCTGTCCCAACGGTTGGAACGCCTCCCGATGTCATCATGGCACGCGCCGAAATGGACGCTGACCTCGTGTACAAGATGACGAAAACACTCTATGAGAATCTGCCCACCATCCAGAATGTCGCGGCGCTTCTCAAGCAGTTCACCAAGGACCTCGTGCTGCCGGATGACCAGATGCTCATTCCCTACCACCCCGGCGCCAGGAAGTACTTCGTCGAGCAGGGCTGGCTCAAATAAGTCCAGTCGATAGAAACGGTTTTTAAAGCGAGCCCCGGAAGCGATTCCGGGGCTCTTTTTCGATGGGAAAGCGCTCAGGCCGCGAGGCCACTTCTTGAGGCTATCCGATGTCTTTCGGTTCCCTGTATCCCGGCAGCCTCTGATGCGGGTAATCCCAGGTTTCCGCCGGCAGGAAATTCTCCTTTACCGTCCTGACCGATGTCCACCGCATGAGGTTAAAGACGCTTCCCGCCTTGTCGTTCGTCCCCGAGGCTCTCGCCCCGCCAAAAGGCTGCTGGCCGACGACAGCTCCCGTCGACTTGTCGTTGATATAGAAGTTACCGGCGCAGTCCGAGAGGGCATCCGACATTTTCTCTATCACCCTCCTGTCGTTGGCGAATATCGATCCCGTCAGCGCGAAGGGGCTCGTGGCGTCCACTAGATCCAGCGTTTCGTCGAACTTGTCGCTGTCGTAGACATAGACCGTCAGGATCGGGCCGAAAATCTCCTCAGACATAAGTTTGCCCGCGGGATTGTTCGTCTCGATAATAGTCGCCGGTATGAACCAGCCTTCGCTGTCGTCGCAGTCGCCTCCAACGATGAATTTGTATTCGTCGGGCTTGGCCTTGGCATAGTCGATGTAGGAAACGATGTTCCTGAAAGCCTTTTTGTCGATGACCGCCCCCATGAAGGTGGAAAAGTCCGCGACATCGCCCATGGCGGCGGACTCCGCGAATCCGACGAGCTTGTCCCGGACCTTCTGCCAGATGGAGCGAGGTATATAGGCGCGGCTCGTGGCCGAGCATTTCTGCCCCTGGTACTCGAACGCGCCACGGAACAGCGCCACCGCCAGAGCTTGGACATCACAGTCCTCGTGGGCGATCAGAAAATTCTTGCCGCCCGTCTCCCCGACGATGCGGGGGTATACTTTATACCTATTCGCCGCGAGGTTATTCGCTATGTCGACCCACATCGCGTTGAAGGTGGAGGTGGAGCCCGTGAAGTGCAGCCCAGCGAAATGTCGGCTGGCGATGGCCGGCCCGCCGACGCTGGCCCCGTCGCCCGGAACGAAATTGATCACCCCGGGAGGCAGGCCGGCTTCCTTCAGCAGCTCCATGATATAATAATTGGAGAGCACTGCGGAGCTTGCCGGCTTCCAGACGACCGTGTTGCCCATCATGGCGGGAGCCGTCGGCAAATTCCCGCAGATGGACGTGAAGTTGAAAGGCGTCACGGCGAAGACGAAGCCCTCGAGGGGCCTGTACTCCAGTCTGTTCCAAGTCCTCTCCCCGTTATATTCGGGCTGCGTGGCATAGATTTGCCGGGCATAATGAACATTGAAGCGGAAGAAATCGATCAGCTCGCATGCCGAGTCGATCTCCGCCTGGTAGACGTTCTTGCTCTGTCCCAGCATAGTCGCCGCGTTCAGCTTCTGGCGGAACCGCGTGGACAGAAGATCGGCTGCCTTGAGAAAAATCGCGGCCCTGGCCTCCCAGGGCATCCTCTTCCATTCGGCCCTGGATTCGACCGCTTTTTGAGCCGCCATGTCCACCATCGCGGGACTCGCCTTGTGATAGGTCGCCAGCAAGGCCTTATGGTTGTGGGGCGAACGTATTTCCCCCATGAGCCCGGTGCGAATCTCTTCGCCCCCGATTATCAGCGGTATCTCGACAGGTTCGGATCCCTGGCGCGCAAGCTCGAGGGCAAGCGCTCCCGTTTCGGGACAATCAGGCGCGTAATTGTAGACGTGTTCGTTGAGCGGAAAGGGTGAGGAAAAAATCCCGTCCTGCATGATGAGTCTCCTTTTGTCTGGATGCGCTCCGATGCCGGATGGGTATGACAAACCGCGACGAGACTGGGACCGCGAATTTCCGAAAAGGGAATTGCCGTCTTTCATTTCGCCCGCGGATGCGTCCTTTCCAAGCATGGGAGATCCGCCTCTTTCGGGACGAACCCATTGACTTATCCCCATAGAGCCGATCCTGTGGAAGGAACGGTCCTTAGGCGGGAAAAGCTTCAGAGCATCGAGGAAAATGTATCATTATATGCGGAGGGAGAACAGCCGGGCGGCCATTATTTTAGAGGCAGCCGGATCGTGAAAACCGAACCTTCTCCCGACCAGCTTTCCGCCTGCACCGAACCGCCATGGGCGATGGCGATATGGCGTACGATGGCGAGTCCCAGGCCAGTGCCGCCCGATTTCCTGTCCCGGGATTTATCGGCGCGGTAGAAACGCTCGAAAATGCGTTCCAGGTCTGGGGCGGGAATTCCCGATCCCCTGTCCCTAACGCGCAGTTCGACGATGCCGTTCCCGGCTTCCGCTTCTAGCGTCACGATGGAGCCCTGCGGCGAATATCGTATGGCGTTCTCGAGGAGATTGGTGAGCGCCTGCTCGACGAGACCCGGATTAGCCATGAGACGAAGGCCGCTCTGGACGGCGGATTCCAGTCGTATGGACTTCAGTTCGGCCTGGTTTTTCACGTTCTCGAAAGCCGCCGCTCCTATGTCCTCAACAAGGCAGGATTCCATGCTGAGCCATCCGGAAGGGTCTTTCTCGAGCCGGGCTAGGGACAGAAGATCTTCCACGATCCTTTCCATGCGGAGCGCGTTCTTCTCGATGATCTCGAGGTATCGATCCGCCGCTTCGCCTTCGAGGCCTCCGGAGCGGAGGGTTTCCGCGAAACCCCGGATGAGGTGGATGGGTGTGCGCAGTTCGTGCGAGACATTCGCGACGAAATCGGTACGCATGGTTTCGAGTCGCTTCATCATGCTTATATCGCTGATGGCGAGGACGATGCCCTGCTTTTCCGCGCCGCCGAGAAGCGACGCGTTGACCCGCACGATTTTTTCGCTTCCGGGATAGAGATTCACCTCATCGGCGACAGCCCTATCCGAGGCGATGCAGCGGTTCGCGATCGACACGAGGCCCGAGATTCCGGCGATCTGGGTGAGGAGAAGGCCTAGGAGGGTTCCCGGCTCGGCGCCAAGCATGGCGTGGGCGGCGGGGTTGGCCTCGATGATCTTGAGGCTGCAGTCGAGCGCCATGATGGCTTCGCCCGCCGAATCGAGAATCGCCGAGAAGCGTTTGCCCAAAGCCTCAGCTTCTGCCGCTTTCTTGTTGAGATCGGCGGCCATCGAATCAAGGGATTCTTCCAGAACCTTCAGTTCACGCGGCATGTGGTCGGCTTGTCGGCGCAGGGGAGGGGGCTGAGAGGCGCCGCGAGCCTCAGCCGCGGCATCCGATCCCATGTCGCCTCTCGCGTGCAGCCGGGCTCGGTCGGCAAGCAGGACCACGGGACGATCGAGGATGCGTACCAGCGCCGCGCTTCCCGCGAGGGCGGCGAGAGCTGCGACGAGCGCGGCCAGGATCATGGATCTTCGGGCGTCGCCGAGGCTTTCCATGAGGCCAGGGAGGGGGAGGGCCAGGCGGAGGGCGCCCGTTATGGTTTTCCCGTCCGGAGCGCGCAGCGGAATGGCCGCGTAAAGCATCCATTCGCCCAAGGTCGTCGAGAGACGTCGGGACCAGGAAGCCCTGCCCGCGAGAGCGCCGGCGACTTCGGTCCGGTCCGAATGGTTGGACATCGAAATGGAATCGGCGCTTGAATCGCCAGCGACCCTCCCCGAAATATCGATCAACGTGACCCTATAGCCCGATTCGGTTCCGACATCGGCGCAGAAAAGGGCCGCCGCGCCGGGATTCGAAGTCGAATTCCAGTCCTCGGGCAGAAAAGCGGCCGCCGCAACGGCAGCCCGTTCAAGACCATCGGCGTTCGACCTGATGTACGCTCGCTCGGAGATGGCGATGCTGAGCGCGAGGACGAGGACGGCCACCGAGAGGACGGCAGCCGAAATGACCGCCAGGCTCCTGGCGAAAAGGCTCCGTCTCACGGCGTGCCCCTGAATCTATACCCTATGCCTCGCACCGTTTCGATGAAGGCGCCCTCGTCGCCCAGTTTCCGCCTGAGCGAGAGGATATGAACGTCGAGGGAGCGGTCGGTGACGGGATAATCGTCGCCTTTCGTCTTCGCGATGGCCTGGGCCCTCGTGAACACTCGTCCCGGTTCGCGCATCAGAAGCTCCAGGAAGGCAAATTCCGTAGCGGAGAGATCTATGGGCCTTCCCTTCGCGATTACCTCATGCCGCAATGGATCGAGGACTATCCCCGAAACCTCCAGGGAATCGCTCTTTTTTTCCGTCTTGCCTTCGACGCGCCTGAGAAGCGAACGGATTCGCGCGACGAGAACCTTGGGACTGAAGGGTTTGGCTATGTAGTCGTCCGCGCCGAGATCGAGGCCGACGACGACGTCCGCTTCCTCCCCGCGCGCTGAGGCTATGATGACGGGAAGGGCGGCGCTTTTCGGCCGCGAACGCAGCGCGCGCAGGACGGCGAGGCCGTCCATGCCGGGGAGCATTAGGTCGAGGACGCAGAGATTCACATCGCTCTTTTCAATGAGGTCGCCCGCTTCGATGAGGGCGAGGGCTTTTTCGCCGTTTTCGGCGAGGAGACTCCGCCAGCCTTCCTTGCGGAAAGAGACGGCGAGAAGTTCAGCGATATCAGGATCGTCTTCCACGATCAGAATTGTCGGTCCATCCATTCCGCTTCCCTCCTCATTCATTCAGTCCCACCCTCGTGCCCTTCACCATGAAGACGATATCCTCGCAGGCGTTGGTCATGTGGTCGCCCAGACGCTCGAGGTAGCCCGAGGTGGTGAGGAGCTTGGCGGCCCGCTCTGCCTCCTGGGGTCTTTCGCGCATCATGGCGAGCACGTCGTTGATCAGGGCCTTGTGCTCGCCATCCACGATATCATCCATCGCGGCCGCGCTCAACGCCAGTTCCACCGAGCGGTCGCAGAAGGCCCTGGCCGTGTTTCGCATCATGGTTCCGTCGATCTCGGCCATGTGGGCGAGGCGTTCGATCATGCGCGACTTGGGTTCGCCAGCGAACTTGCCCGTGGCCTTGGCCAGGTGCACCGCGTAATCGGCCGCCCTCTCGTAGTCGCCCGCTATCTTGGACGCCGCCACGAGGATCCTCAAGTCCCCCGCCACGGGCTGCTGGGTGGCGAGGGCTACGGCGACGAGGTCTTCTATGTCGACCTGGAGGCGGTCGATCTCGGCGTCGCCCTTTTTCACGTCCTTTACGAGATCCATGTCCTGGTTCCGAATGGCGAGGGAAGCCTTGAGGAGGGCTTCCTCGGCCTTGGCGGCGATGAGGGTGATGGCGGCGTCGATCTGGGCGAGTTCTTCGGTCAATCTGGTCCTGTCGGTCATTTTCCCGTCCTGTAGGTCATTGTTTTTTCCTGTTATCCTGTCTGGCTTTTTAAACGATTCTCAACCGAAGCGCCCCGAGATATACCGTTCCGTGCGCTCGTCCTTCGGGGTGACGAAGAGCTGTCTGGTGGGGGCGTATTCGACCAGGTCGCCCGTGAGGAAGAAAGCCGTGCTGTCCGAAACGCGGCCAGCCTGCTGCATGTTGTGCGTCACGATGATGATAGTATACAGGCTTTTTAGGTCTTCTAGGAGGGATTCTATCTTGGCCGTCGAAAGTGGATCGAGAGCGCTCGTCGGCTCATCCATGAGGAGTATCTCGGGCTTCAGCGCCAAGGCCCGCGCTATGCAGAGCCTCTGCTGCTGGCCTCCCGAGAGGGCGTAGGCGCTGCGCTTCAATTTGTCCTTCACCTCGTCCCAGAGGGCGGCCTGCTTCAGGCTGGATTCCACCAGCTCGTCCATATCTCCCGTCCATCCGTTGATGCGTGCGCCCCAGGCGATATTCTCGTAGATGCTTTTCGGGAAAGGATTGGGCTTCTGGAAGACCATGCCTATGTTCCTGCGCACCTGGACGGCGTCGACGGCCGCGTCGTAGATATTGACGCCGTGGAAGAGCACCTGGCCCCTGGTCTTCGTGTCGGGAATGAGCTCGTTCATGCGGTTGAAGGCGCGCAGGGCCGTGCTTTTCCCCCAACCCCACGCGCCCAACACAACCACCACACAACA
>Ga0074195_1003875_pt1 | contig 13238 bp, 12 predicted proteins | sample EPASupsiteHSE623_FD_64525 | JGI IMG/M metagenome (GOLD analysis project Ga0074195, IMG submission 64525) | Bioremediated contaminated groundwater from EPA Superfund site, New Mexico - Sample HSE6-23 | ecosystem: Environmental > Aquatic > Deep subsurface > Groundwater > Contaminated ...
AAAAGTAATCATTGAATTCGTCAGCGCAAACCCGACAGGGCCTCTGGTGCTTGTAAACGCGCGTGCCGGAATAGCGGGAAACGGATTATGCGGAATAATGAGATACTCCGGATATGAAACCACAGGAGAAAATTATGTGAATGATTCCGGAAAGCAGGTTTATAACCTCGGAGCTTCAATTCTGTATCACATTGCATCTGACAGAGGAGAGTTTCCGGAGAACGGATACAAGGGGGAATACGTCAAAGCTATCGCTGATGAAATAAGAAAGGAGACTCCTTCACTGAAATGGAATGAGGAGAATATAAACCTCTGCGCAGAGAAAGGAAAGAAAATAATTTTAGAATCTCAGAAGATGTCCCTTGAAAAATTCAATATAAAATTCGACTCATGGGTTTATGAGAGCTTCATCAGAAAGGAATACATTGAAAAAGCTGAGAAATACATCAGAGAAAAGAATTATGTTTATGAGAGCGAAGGAGCTGTTTTTTTAAGAACAACAGATTTTGGAGACGATAAAGACAGAGTCATATATAAATCCAATGGCGAGATGACATATTTTCTTCCTGACATTGCTTACCATTTTTATAAAGCTGAGAGAGGATTTGACAGGATTATAGACATACTCGGGCCTGACCATCACGGATACTCTTCAAGGATAAAAGCCTCCCTTAAAATGCTCGAAAAGGAGATTGACTTTGACATAATAATAGCCCAGTTCGTCTCTTTTTTCAGAAATAACGAAAAATACGAGATGTCAAAACGCTCCGGAGATTTCATAAGCATGGACGAACTTGCATCTGAGATCGACCCTGATGTCATAAAATTTCTTGTTCTTTCAAGAAAATTGTCCCAGCCGTTCAATTTTGACATTGAAAAGGCAAAAGAGACTACAATGGATAATCCCGTATATTATGTGCAGTATGCGTATGCAAGGTTGTCGTCTCTTCTTAAAAATGCCGGAATTGACGATGTTTCGCAGATTTCATACGATTTCAATTCATTCGGAAGCGCACAGCTGAGAAGCATTGCTTCAAAACTGCTTGAATTTCCATACACTGTCTATTCGATAGCAGAGTCATACGAAATTCAAAAGCTTCCCACTTACATTGTCTCTCTCTCCTCCCTTATTCACTCTTACTATCATGACAACAGAATAATCACGGATGACAAAGAGGAGACAAACAGAAGGATAGCAGTGCTTTACTCCGCAAGAAAGGTTTTGCGTACGGCATTTGAGATAATGGGAATAACAGTAAAAGAAAGGATGGAGAAGAATGAAGTATAAAGATTCGGGAGTCAACATAAGCGAAGCGAACAAAACAGTCGGAAGCATAAAGAAGATAGTCAAAACCACATTCACAAAATCAGTTTTATGCAACATCGGAGCCTTCGGCTCAATGTATGACGGAAACTTCAAGGATATCAAAGATCCTGTTCTTGTCTCCTCTGCTGACGGAGTGGGGACAAAAATGATACTCGCCGAAGAAGCAGATTATTTCGAAAGGTGCGGTGAGGATATAGTCAACCATTCCGTAAATGACATCCTCTCTGTGGGAGCGAAGGGATTATACTTCCTCGACTATCTCGGAATGGGCAAGCTCGAAAAAGCAAAGGTTGAGAGGATAATCAAATCAATGTCAAAAGGATGCAGAGAGAACAATGTGTCACTCATAGGCGGAGAGCTTGCCGAGATGTCTGTAGTTTACAATTACACGCACTATGACGTCGTAGGGTTCATTGTCGGGGTCGCTGAAAAGAAGGATATACTCACTCCAAATAAGGTAAAAAAAGACAATGTCATAATCGGACTCCATTCAAGCGGGTTTCACACAAACGGATACTCCCTCATAAGGAAGATTTTAAAAGACAACAAAATAAACATAAAGAAATCTTTCAAATTCTCAAATAAAAAAATATATGAGCTCCTCCTCGAGCCCCACAGGTCATATTTCAAGCCTGTTTATCCACTTGTGAAAGAGCGGATTTTGAACGGAATAGCCCACATAACCGGAGGAGGATTCTTTGACAATATTGAAAGGGTGCTTCCTGACAATATCGATGCAGTCATAGACTCTTCGGCATGGAGAGTGCCTCCCCTATTCTCGGAGATTTGCTCCCTAGGAGGAGTCGGATTCGAAGAGGCGCACAGGACATTCAACATGGGCATAGGAATGGTTCTTATTTCAGACAAAAAGAATCTTCCGCATATTGAAAATTCGCTTAAAAAGATTAAAATAGGATATGATGTAATCGGAAGGACTGCTCCCGGCAGCGGTTCTGTTTATCTCTTAAAAAGGAGTTGAAATGAAAGATGATTTTTTCATTGAAAAAGCCAAGAAGGAGATGGACACCCTGATGGACGAGATAGTCGGATTCTCGAGAATATCTTTTTACAGAAAAACGCACTTCTCCCCTCCTGTCGATATCTATGAGGCGAACAACAGATTCGTGATAATCACGGATGTTGCCGGCATAGACAAAAAACAGATAAACATCACAGTCTCTGACGATATACTCATCATTAAGGGAGAGAGAAAGAGAACGAATGCCATTGACGAAAATCTCTGCTACTACCACATGGAGATAGAATATGGTCCGTTCGAGAGAAGAATAAGAATACCGCGCAGCATAGACATTGACAACATGGACATCATGTATGACAACGGACTTTTGAAGATAGAGATACCTCTGATAACAAAACAAGTAAGAAAGATAGAAATAGAATAAAAGGAGAATTGATGGAACCCAAGATTGAAGAAAAAGAAAAAGAGACAAAGGAAAGCGAACAGCAGTTCAATCTGTCGGACACTCTCAGTGTTCTTGCAAAGAATGATGTTATAGTTTATCCGCTTCTGATACTCCCTGTGGCTATAATGGAGCAGAATTCAATAAAGCTGATTGACGATGCGCTCGCCGGGTCAAAGATAATATTCATCGGATTTACAAAGAATGCCGATTTGTCTGCAGTGAAAAAAGAAAACATAGAGCTTTTCGGAGTAGCGGCAAATATAATGAAGATGCTCCGTTTTCCGGACGGATCAATAAGAATACTCATTCAGGGAATAAAGCGCGCCAAAATCGAGGAATTCATTGAGACGGACAAGCCATACCCTGTGGCCAAGATTAAATACATTGAAGAGACTGAAACAAAGGGTCTAAGAGAAGAGGCATTGACGAGGAATCTGAAAGAATCATTCAGGCAGTACATAAAACTGTCGCAGCAGTTCCCTGACGAAATTTTCCAGATACTGGACAACATAGAAGACGGATGGAAGCTCGCTGATTTCATAGCATCGAATCTGCCTATAGACATTGACCTCAGATATGAAATACTCTCGACAAAAAATGCTGTGAAGAGGATGGATAAAGTAAGCGAAATAATGCAGAAGGAAATATCCATACTTGAGCTCGGACAGAAAATAAAATCCAAAGTGACAAGCGAAATAAATGAAGACCAGAAGAAATTCTTTTTGAGGGAGCAGTTGAGAGCTATAAAAAAGGAGCTCGGAGAGGATGACCCGAAAGACAAAGAGATAAAAGACATAAAAGAGAAAGCAGAGAAAAAGAATCTTCCTTTGCATGCAAAGGATGTGTTTGACAAGGAGATTGAAAAGCTTGAGATGATGAATCCTATGATGCCTGATTATAATGTGTCGCGCTCCTACATAGACTGGATACTCGACCTTCCATGGTCAATGGCTTCAAAAGACAATCTGGACATCAAGAGAGCGGAGAAAATACTGAATGACGACCACTATGACCTTGAAAAAGTAAAAAAGAGAATACTTGAATATCTCGCAGTGAGAAAGCTCAAGAATGATTCAAAAGGACCGATACTCTGTTTTGTGGGGCCTCCCGGAGTGGGAAAGACATCCCTCGGAAAATCAATAGCCCGCGCACTCGGAAGGTCGTTTGTGAGAATATCACTCGGAGGAATGCATGACGAAGCAGAGATACGCGGACACAGACGCACTTACGTGGGAGCACTGCCGGGCAGAATACTTCAGGAGATAAAGAAGGCAAAGACTTCAAATCCCGTATTCATGCTTGATGAGATAGACAAGATAGGATCCGACTTCAGAGGCGACCCGGCAAGCGCTCTTCTTGAAGTGCTTGACCCGCAGCAGAATGACACTTTTCAGGACCATTACCTTGACATTCCTTATGATTTGTCTCAGGTTATGTTCATAACAACAGCAAACATACTCTATACCATACCGCCCGCGCTTCTTGACAGAATGGAAGTGATATCTCTTCCCGGATACACAATTGACGAGAAGATGTTCATCGCCAAAAAATATCTCATACCTCGCCAGATTGAAGAGAACGGACTCACTTCAAAGCACATACAGTTCACTGACGACGGACTTAAAGAGATAATCGACGGATACACAAGAGAGGCCGGAGTGAGGAACATAGAGAGGACGATTGGAGACGTGTGCAGAAAGGCGGCGCGCGATGTTGCCGAAAATAAAAAGGTCTCTCTGAAAGTGACAAAACAGAGAGTCGCGTCTCTACTCGGAAAGAGAAAATTCCTCTCTGACAAGGCAGAGAAGAAGGCAGACATAGGAATAGCTACAGGAATGGCATGGACTCCGAACGGAGGGGAGATACTCTTCGTAGAGGCGATAAAGATGCCCGGAAAGGGAAACCTTATCCTGACAGGTCAGCTTGGAGATGTGATGAAAGAGTCAGCAAGGGCAGCCCTTTCATATATAAAAGCAAACCACAAGAAATTCCATGTGAACATAGACGACTTTGAAAAATTCGACATCCACATACATCTTCCCGAAGGAGCGATACCAAAGGACGGCCCTTCCGCGGGAATAACTCTTGCAACAGCTATTGTATCGGTGCTATCCGGAGTCCCTGTGAGAAGCGATCTTTCAATGACAGGAGAGATAACGCTTCGCGGAAAAGTTCTTCCCATTGGCGGAGTGAAAGAAAAAGTGATAGGGGCGAGAATTGCCGGAATTATGAACATAATCCTCCCTGAATTCAACGGAAGAGACCTTGATGAGATTCCAGCAACAACAAAAAAGGGCATGAAGTTTTATTTTGTGAAAAAATTCGACGAGGTGCTTGACCTCGCTCTCGTAAAAAATACGAAAATAAAGGAGAAGAAGAAATGAAATTTTTCCTGACTCTCTCTCTCATGGTTTTTGCTTTTTTCTGCGCATTCTCGCAGGAAACAGCTGTTCTGCCTTCAGATGTAGTTTCATTGTTTGAAGCCAATCTTGACACTATAAATGATTACAAATGCGTTCTCCATGATTTTGTGAAAAAAGGAAAGAAGGAATCCGACAACTACTGGAATTACAAATTCATGAAGCCAAAATACATAAGAATGGAGTCATTCAAGGGAGACAGAGTCGGAAGCAAGGCATTCTTCGACTGTGTTACGAAAAAAGTTACGGGTAGGCAGGGCGGAATACTCTCTGCAGTGAAGCTCACTCTCGACCTGACCAGTTCTCTTGTGAAGAACATAAGAGGCACAACCATAGCGGAATCAGACTGGCTCTTTGTGCTTCAGAGGACAAAAAACATTCTCAAAGAGGAGGGAGTCATAGCTTCAGTGTCAAAGACAAAATATAAGAATACTGATGTGACAATGCTGTATATGGACAATTTCTCCGCTGAAAAATACAATTTTGACGAAACAAGAATGTTCTTTGATTCAAATTTCATGCTTATAGGCATCTATAATTACGAAGACGGAGTCTTGATTCAGGACGTGAGCTACACTGAGGTGAAGCTGAATACGGGTCTGGTGATGGATTCAATGTACGTAAAATAGGAGGAAATATGCTCAAGGGATGCTGTACCGCTCTTATAACTCCTTTTAAAAAGGATATGTCATTGGACATAGCCGCTCTTGAAAAGCAGATTAAGAGGCAGATTGCAAACAATGTCTCCGGAATACTCGCCTGCGGAACAACAGGAGAATCCCCCGCCCTAAATGACTCTGAATGGCAGAGCGTTGTAAAGACTGCCGTCAGACACAAAAGCAAAAATATATATGTCATAGCAGGCACCGGTACAAACAACACTGATAAGACAATTGAAAGAACAAGGATTGCCAAAACTCTCGGGGCTGACTTGGCTCTCGTGATAACTCCGTACTACAACAAACCGAATCAGTCCGGGCTTCTTCTTCACTTTAAAAAGGTGGCTAAGGAATGCGGAATTGACATTGTGATATATAACGTGCCCTCCCGCACAGGAGTCAATATTCTTCCAGATACTGTGGCAGAGCTTTCAAATGTAAAAAACATAATAGCTGTAAAAGAAGCTTCGGGAAGCCTCACTCAAACGACTGAAATATTAATGAAGGCAAAGAAGGGCTTTATAGTAATGTCCGGAGAGGATGCATTGACTCTTCCCCTCATGTCTATAGGAGCAAGCGGAGTGATATCCACAATTTCAAATGCTGTTCCCAAAGAGATGCAGAGTTTGTTTGAACTTTATTTTTCAAATGAACAGGAAGAAGCTTTAAAAATGCATGAGCATCTTTATCCGGTTGCAAAAGCTCTCTTCCTTGAAACGAATCCCGTCCCAATAAAATATGCAATGAAACATCTAAAACTGGACACGGGAGTTCTGCGCCTTCCATTGGGAGAATTGTCGGACAAGAACAAGATTGAAGTTGAAAAAGCATTGATGAATTTTAAACCATGAGGTTTGTATGGGAAAAACTCTGATTCAAAAAATAATAGAAAAAAATTCGGGAAAGAGCAATGTCGAGGTGGGAGAAATAGTCTTCGTAAAACCATCAGTTATTCTGTCTCATGACAACAGCGCTGACATTTCAAAGACATTTGAGAAGATGGGCCCCAAGAAGGTCTTTGACCCTTCAAAAATATTTATCGCCCTCGACCATGAAGTTCCGCCTCCGGATTCAAAAAAGGCATTGAACCATTCGATAATAAGAGAATTTGTAAAGAAATACGGAATCACAAATTTCTTCGACTGCGGAGAGGGAATCTGCCATCAGGTTCTCCCTGAAAAAGGCCTTGTCGAGCCTTCAAGCGTAGTATTCGGATCCGATTCGCACACAACAACCCACGGAGCATTCGGAGCAGCAGGAATACCTGTGGGGCGCACAGAGACTGCATCTTTATGGGCTCTCGGAGAGACATGGCTGAAAGTGCCTGAATCATTCAAAGTAATAATCAATGGCGCTCCAAAAAAGAATATATCCCCGAAAGATGTGATACTTCACATAATAGGGAAAATAGGAGCTGACGGAGCAACATACATTTCAGTGGAATTCACAGGCGAGTATGTTGATAAAATGTCAATGGGCGGAAGAATGACATTCTGCAACCTTTCTGCGGAGATGGGGGCAAAGGACGCAATAATCCCTGTTGATGAAACGACAAGAACATTCCTGAAAAACCGCCTTAAAAAGGAATATGAACCACTCTATGCAGACAAGGATGCAAAATACGCAAAGATTCTTGAATTTGATGTGACAAATTTAAAACCGCAGATTGCAAAGCCGCACAAAGTAGACAATGTCACTGATGTGAGTGAAGTTGCAGGAAAAAAAATCGATGTGTTCTTTCTCGGCACATGCACAAACGGAAGGACAGAAGATCTTGAGACAGCGGCAAAAATATTGAAAGGAAAGAAGGTGAAAGCAGGAAGCAGGCTTCTTGTGTATCCGGCTTCAAGAGAGGTTCTTCTTGAATGCATTGACAAAGGAATAATAAAGACTCTTGTCGAAGCGGGCGGAGAAATCAATACTCCTGCATGCGGACCGTGTCTCGGCGCATACGGAGGAGTTCTTGCTCCAAATGAAAGAGCTCTTTCCACTGCGAACAGGAACTTCAAAGGAAGAATGGGATGCAGCGAGAACACAGAAGTATATCTTGCAAGCCCCGCAACAGTTGCTGTGTCGGCAATATACGGAGAGATAACAGAGTTTAAAGGAGATTAGAATGGACAAGATTAAAGGAAAAATCCATGTTATAAAAGAGAATGACGTGAATACCGACCTTATATATGCAGGAAAATATACGTATGAGATTCTCACCCCTGAAGAGATGGGAAAAAAGACTCTTGAGGATTTTGAAAAGGATTATTATAAAAAAATGAATGAGAATGATTTTATATTGTCAGGAACAAACTTCGGATGCGGTTCGTCAAGAGAGCAGGCTGTGACATGCTTCAAAGGGCTGAAGTCCGGAGGAATAATTGCAAAATCATTCTCCCGCCTCTATTTCAGAAATGCAGTGAACAAGGCGCTCCTTGTTATTGAATCTCCTGAATTCGTAGATTATATTTTTGCTAAAGATAACGGAGAAAATCTTGATGTCGAGGTAGACCCCAATAAGGGAGAGATACTGTGTGAAGGAAAAATATTCAAATTTGCTCCTCTTACCGGACAGGCCCTCGAGATATTCTCTGCAGGAGGCCTTGCCGAATACACAAAAAGGAAACTGGCGGCAATGTGAATTCCAGGCCTTATGCGCACGCGGGCAGGTTTTATCCTGCCGATAAAGCATCTCTTCTGAAGTCATTTGACTCTTTCAGGGAGAGAAGCGATGCAAAACACCATAAGAATCTTCTGAAGCTCGGAATAGCTCCGCACGCAGGGACTGTTTATTCGGGATTCACTGCAATGCAGTTTTTTCTTGAGGCAAAAGATTTGAATTTTGAAAGAGTCGTGATAATAGGCCCTTCCCACCATCATCTTTTTACGGGATTCGCCCTTTCAACCGCTCAAACCTGGCAGTCGGTACTTGGCGACATTCCCATTGACTCAGATTTCTGCAAAAACCTCGAATCGGATGCAGTAAAATTCAATGACAAAATACATTCGGACGAACATTCGATTGAAGTTCAGACATTGTTTGTCAAATACGCATTCAAAGACTCTGTAAAAATAGTTCCTGTTATCATGGGCAGACAGAATATGGAATCAGTGAATTCATTTATCTCCGGCATTACTTCAGAAATGCGGAAGAAGAGCTTGTTTTTGGCATCATCAGACCTTTACCACGGATACGATTACGAGGAGGCAAAGAAGACCGACTCTGTCACAATCAGAGAGATACTTAAGAATGACGAACACGGATTCATGAAATACTTTCAGATGACAGAGGAAGAGAGCGGCTGCGCCGCATGCGGAGGCGGGCCGATAGAAATAATAATGTCTCTCGCCAAAAAGGAGAATGGAAGACTCTCTCTTCTGCACCACACGACAAGTTCGGACGTGACAGGAGATTATGACGGATACACCGTCGGATATTCAGCATTCATAGGCATTGAAAATGAAGAGAGAAAATAAAATACTGCTTTTGAGCATAGCGCGGAAATCGATTTCTGATTATTTTTCCGGAAAGAAAACCGTTCATGATGAAAAGCTTGATAAGGAACTGCTTGAAAAGAGCGGCTGTTTTGTCACACTTGAGAAAGACGGCGACCTTAGAGGATGCATAGGATATATTGAAGGAGTTGAGCCGATTATCGACGCTGTTATAAGAATGGCGCGTGAAGCGGCATTCAATGATCCGCGATTTTTCCCGCTGAGCGCAGAGGATTTCAATAAAGTAGAGATTGAAATATCAGTCCTCACCCCTCTTGTAAAAGTAAAAACAATCGAAGAGATAAATGTCCCCGGAGACGGCCTCCTGATAAGAAGCGGATACAATTCAGGACTGCTTCTTCCTCAAGTTGCTGTTGACTGGGGATATGACAGAAAGCAGTTTTTAGCGCAAACATGCCTGAAGGCAGGCCTTGATCGAAGATGTTTTTTATCTTCGGATGCGAAGATATATAAATTTCAGGCAGAGATATTTTCTGAAAAGGAGTTTATTAATTGAAGAGAAACGCATTGCTTCTGGGAAACGGCGGAAGAGAATCCGCCCTTGCTTACAAACTCAATTCCGAGAGAGTTTTAGTGCACTCTTACCCCTCAAATCCCACTCTTTCAAAATATTGCATCAGCGCGCATCTCGATAAAGACAATCTTTTTGAATCTGTTCTGAAGTATGTCAGAGACGAGGACATTCAGATAGTCGTCATAGGCCCGGAAGCATATCTTGCCGACGGAATAGTTGATTTTCTTGAGGCGAACAATGTGAGAGTCTTCGGTCCGACAAAATCAGCCGCAAGAATAGAGAGCGACAAATCTTATGCGAAGAATCTGATGAAGACGAATAATGTTCCCACTGCTTCGTATGATATTTCAGAATCGAAAAATGATTGCATAGAAAAATCAAAGAAATATTCTTTTCCTCTTGTATTGAAAGTTTCGGGTCTCGCCGCAGGAAAAGGCGCCTTTGTCGTCAGAAACAAAGAAGATTTTGAGAGTGCGATTAAAGATATTTTTGACACAAAGCAGTTTGATAAATCCAATTCAAAAGTTGTTATTGAGGAATTCATGGAAGGAGAGGAGGTATCCTTATTTGTTATAACTGACGGAGAGAACATTCTGACTCTTCCCCCTGCTCAGGATTTCAAAAGAGTGCATGACGATGACGCAGGACCAAATACGGGAGGCATGGGCTCATATGCTCCATGCGGACTTCTTTCGCCTGAGCTTGAAGCAAAGACTCTGGATTTGGTGATTCGTCCTATTTTATCTGCAATGAAGAGAGAGGGAAATCCGTTCAAAGGTCTTCTTTACGCAGGGCTCATGATTGACAAAGACAAAGTCAAAGTGGTTGAATTCAACGCAAGATTCGGAGACCCTGAGACGCAGTCAATTATGTGTATTCTCAAATCATCCCTGTTTGACATATTCATGCAGGTTTCAAATGGAAATCTCACTACAAAAAAAGTGGAGACAAACGGGGCATCTGCAGTCACTGTTGTCATTGCCTCAGAGGGCTATCCGGGAGAGTACAAAAAATCAATAGAAATATCAATTGATGAAAATAAGCTTGACAGGAACACTCTTATATTCCACGCCGGTACAAAAGAGGAAGGCAACAAAATTCTGTCAACAGGCGGCAGAATGCTTAATGTGACGAGTTTTGACATAGGTCTTGAAAAAACAATAGATAAAGTTTATAGTAATATAAACAAAATAAGGATTGAAGGGTCTTTTTATAGAAAAGACATAGGAAAAAAAGGCTTGAAGTATGAAATTAAATAAATTCTTTGTGTTTCTTTTATCCGGACTCATATTTGTGAGTATATTTCCCTTTACAATATATATAGTTCAGTCTGAAGACAATGAGATGTATGACAAGATGATATATTCATTCAAAGAAAGAGCGGAATTTGATTTCATTTCATTCAATTTAAAGGGAGATGAAAAGGCGGCAAGTGAAATAGTTGCAAAGGCAAAGAGCGACAAACCGGATGCAATACTTCTTGTCGGATTTCTGGCAATAAAAGAAATTTCCGCTAAATTCGACAACATACCTTTGATTCTTGCAATGTCAAGTTCAATTCCTCAAAATATCAAAGACAAGAAGAATACATGCGGAGTCATATTTGATCTTGATGATGCGACAACAATTGAATATTTAAAGACAGCAGTGCCTGAAATGAAGAGTCTCGGCATAATATTCTCGATTGAAAATACAGTTGACTATGCAAAGTCATTCAAGTCAAAGAGCGAGGAACTCGGAGTTTCGATGGAGCTGGGGAATATAACTTCTCTTGAAGAGCTTCCCCTCGCATGCAAAATGATGAAAGCGAGCGGCGTTAAGGGCATCTGGCTGGGCAGAGACAAACTCATTGTGTCCAAAGCCGGTTTTGAAACTCTTCTGAAAGTGACGAAGGATGAAGGATTGCCGATAATAGCACCTTACACGACATTCACACAGAAAGGGGCGGCGTTTTCAATTTCACCTGATTTGACAAATCACGGATACATTGCAGGAAATCTTGCAATTAGACTGGAAAACGGAGAACTGCCTTCTGATATAGGATTTTTGAAAACAGAAAAAGTGGCATTTTCATATAATAAGAACATGCTCAAACTCTTCGGAATTAATGTTATTTCTTCTATTCTCGAAAAAGCCAAAGAATATTAATTAAGGGGACGGTGCTTGTAAACTTGTAAACTTCACTCTTTAAAATTCTTGTAAATTCTCTCCAGTGATGACAGTTGCAAATTTTTATAATACTCAATTTCTGAAATCGCCTTGTATGTCAACCCACATTCAATCTATAATACAGCCCATAGTCGCCGTTCAGTTCCTCCATGAATGCAGATATGTAGAGACGTTGCAATGCAACGTCTCTACGGGAATATTAAAACCATTGGATTGATATTATTGTTTAAGGATCGCTTTGATGTCCGCTTCGGCTGTGGTAATGGGAATGAGATTGAAATGCTGTTTCGATTTTATATTGGGAAAAACATTCTCACCGTTCATCCCCCGGTTCATCACATGGTGATATGCCTTTTGATATGTTATCCGCGCCCTTCTCCTTTGCCTCTTCTTCTATAAATTCTCTACCAAGTTTACAAGTTTACAAGCACCGTCCCCATCGGTGTCTAACATCTCTCCTCCAGATTTATTTCTTTTTTCGTAGAGACAAGGCAATGCTTTGTCTCTACAATCGAATTGACATTACAATTCATCAAACGGCATACTCCATTGTGATATTGTATCACCTAGTGTATCTGTAAATAGACCAGAAACTGCATATGTTTTTTTGTCTGGGCTTAGTGTTCCATTAACATTCTTCACTAAATATTTATCATTAAAATCATTTATATCTATTTTCAATCTATACCTGTAATCCTTTGAAATATCTGCGACATTGTAAACCGATACATCCATTGTTAAATAGTTCTCCTCTACACTTCCTTTTGCCATGTTATCATAGGATACTACATACTCTTCTATTGAATCTCCACTTTCACAAACTATCACCTCCTCCCCAGTATTCAAGTCCACAAACTTATTGCTGTTAATTAATAGATAATTGCGCTCATAGTCATAATCAAGCCATTCTATCAATACATCATTCACATAAAGGTCTTCTGATGTGTTGTTCTCAAGATTGTATCTCTTAACTGTACTATATTCCTCAGTATCATAAGCAACCACAGTCTTTTCATCTTCCGATATTATAGGCAATGTGAAATAACCAATACTGTCCCATTCACTAAAATCTTCTCTTACTTTATATGTTTTTAATTGATTGCATATATAAACATTCCCATTAACTATAGTCATTCTCATATCCTCAGGCCAGCCATGGTCGTAATATGTTGATTCCTTACCCCTAAACAACAACTACTTCACCCCAGTACTTGCTGT
>Ga0074195_1003876_pt1 | contig 13234 bp, 16 predicted proteins | sample EPASupsiteHSE623_FD_64525 | JGI IMG/M metagenome (GOLD analysis project Ga0074195, IMG submission 64525) | Bioremediated contaminated groundwater from EPA Superfund site, New Mexico - Sample HSE6-23 | ecosystem: Environmental > Aquatic > Deep subsurface > Groundwater > Contaminated ...
ACGGCGCCGGCTCCGTGGGCTGCGCCCTCGGTAAGTCAAACGAGGTTCAGGTGGCCATACAGAAGGGCTCGGCCGCGGCGCGAAAGGAAATGATAGATTTCCCGATCAAGGGAACCACCATCCCCCATGAAGCGGAGGGGTATTTCGGCGCCGGGCATGTTTGGATGAAACCGGCCGTCGGAGGCACAGGACTGATAGCCGGCGGCGGGGTGCGCGCCGTGCTGGAAGCCGGCGGAATCCGGAATGTCCTTACGAAAAATCTCGGTTCCAGGAATCCGTTCAATACCGTCTATGCGACGCTGGACGCCCTGCGGCGGCTCAAGAGCAGGGAAGAAATACTCAAGATGCGCGGCGTGGAATAAGGAGACAGAAATGATTTCTCTTCACAAGCTCAGCCCTAAACCGGGCTCGGTGCACAGGAAAAAGAGGCTCGGCACGGGCCAGGGGTCCGGCCACGGCCAGACCTCCACTAAGGGGCAGAAAGGCCAGAACTCCACCGCCGGCGGTTCCAAGCCGGACGGGTTCGAGGGAGGCCAGACCCCGCTGCTCCGGCGCATTCCCAAGAGCGGCTTCAACAACACGAGATTCCGCATGGTTTACGAATGGGTCAATGTTTCCGTGCTGGACAAGCATTTCCCCGGCGGAGCCGAAGTGACCCCCGCGCACCTGGTCGCCGGAAGGATCATAAAGTGCGGCGACCTGGTGAAGATCCTCGGAGACGGGGAGATCGGAAAGAAACTGACCGTCAGGGCGCACGCGTTCTCCAAGTCTGCGAAGGAAAAGATAGAAAAAGCGGGCGGCCGCGCCGAGTTGATAGCCGGACCCAAGCCGGCGGCGGAGAAAGCGCGCGGGAAGTGAACCCGCGCCGGAGTCGGGCGAAACTGAAGGACGCCGGCCCGGGGTTTGAATCCGGGTCTTTCGCGGTTTCAGCGGCCTTTTTAGAGGTGAACCAATGCAAGCCATAACGGACATGTTAAAGATCCAGGACCTCAAGAAGAGGCTGATCTTCGTGATCGCGGCGCTGGCAGTTTACCGCCTGGGCGCTTCGATACCGATTCCCGGGATAAACACGGCTGCTCTCCGGGCGCTGTTCGCCGCCAATCAGGGCTCGCTGCTGGGTTTCCTCGACATTTTTTCCGGCGGCGCGCTGGGCAAGTTCTCCATCTTTTCCATGGGCGTGATGCCCTATATCAACGCCTCCATCATCATGAGCCTGGTGCAGGGCGCCCATATCTTCCCGGTCCTCGATCGCCTGCAGAAGGAAGGTGAGTCGGGCCGCAGGAAGATAACCCAGTTCACCAGGGTTTTCACCCTGTTCCTGGCGGCCTTCCAGTCGCTGGGCCTGACCATCGCCCTGACGAAAATGTCGCCCGCCGGCGGAGCGCCGATAGCGCCGGTCACCGACATGATGTTCTATTTTACCACCGTTCTGACCCTGACCACCGGCACCGTGTTCGTGATGTGGCTCGGCGAGCAGATCACAGAACGCGGCATAGGCAACGGCATCTCGCTCATCATCTTCGCCGGCATCGTGGACCGCCTCCCCAGCGCGATAATGAGCATGATAAAGCTGGTGCAGATAGAGGAAATAAGCCTGTTGACCGGGATCCTGATAGTGGCCATAGTATTCCTGGTGGTCGGTTTCGTGATCTGGGTGGAAACCGCCCAGCGCAAGATCCCGATACAGTACGCGCAGCGCCAGGTGGGGCGGAAGATGTACGGGGGGGTCAGCACCTTCCTGCCGCTGAAGGTGGACCAGTCCGGCGTTATCGCGGTCATTTTCGCGGTTTCCCTGCTGAGCGTGCCGTACACCATAACCCAGTTCAATCCTAATTCGGCCTGGGCGCAGAAAGTGGCGTCGTTCATGAACCACGGGAATATAACATACCAGTTGATGTACATCGCCCTGATAATCTTCTTCTGTTACTTTTACAATTCCGTCAGCATCAACCCCAAGGACCTCGCGGAGAACATGAAGAAGTGGGGCGGTTTCATCCCCGGCATAAGACCCGGGGAGCCGACCGCGCAGTATATAGAATGGGTGATGAACAGGATAACGCTGGGCGGCGCGCTTTTTGTGGCTCTCCTGGCCGTTCTCCCGGATTATATGCGGGCGAAACTCAATGTCCCGTTCTATTTCGGAGGCACCTCCCTGCTTATCGTGGTCGGGGTGGCGCTGGATACGATCGCACAGACGGAAGCCCACCTGATCATGCGTAACTATGAGGGATTCTACAAGAATTCCAAGATCAAGGGCCGCTGGTTCAATGTGGGACAGTAGCCGCCGCGGCGGCGCGCGTAAATCTATGAATCTAGTTCTTCTCGGGTATCCGGGTTCCGGCAAAGGGACCCAGGCGAAGCTTTTGAGCGGCCGCCTGAGTTTGCTTCATGTTTCCACCGGCGATATTTTCCGCGAGGCCATCGCGTCCGGGTCCGCGCTGGGCGGAGAAGTATCAAGGTATATGGCCTCCGGCGCCCTGGTCCCGGACGAACTTGTGCTTGATGTCATAAAGGCCAGACTGGATAAGGAGAGCGGCGGGATCCTTTTCGACGGTTTCCCAAGGACCGTGGAGCAGGCCAGGGCGCTCGACGCGTATTTCGCTTCCCGAGCCCGCCGGATAGACGCCGTGATCTTTCTTGATATCGACGAGGAATCGGTTGTGGAGAGGCTGGGCGCCCGTCGCACCTGTCCGCAATGCCTGAAGATCTATAATCTGCTGACCTCTCCTCCGGAAAAAGAGGGAGTATGCGGCGCCTGCGGCGGCCGGCTTGTGCTGCGCGAGGACGATTCCCCGGAAGTCATCCGCAGGCGCATAGGCGTTTACAAGGCCCAGACAGAACCCCTGTCCGCCTATTACAGATCCGCGGGGAATTTTTTTCCGGTCAAGGGCGGTTCGGCGCCGGAAGCGGTGGCCGGGGACATAGCCGCCATGCTCAAAAATAAGATCGCGGCATGAACCGTTCCGAGGCCGCGATCGCCCCCTCTCCTATGGTGGATATAAAGACCGCGGCGGAGCTCGACCTCATGAGGCGCGCTTCCGGGATAGTGGCGGAGGCGCTGGAACTTCTGCGGGCCGAGGTGAGGCCCGGGGTCTCCACGGCAGCGCTGAACAGGTTCGCGGAGAGCGAGATACGGAAGCGAGGGGCGGCTCCGGCCTTTCTGGGCTATCGCGGGTATCCGGCTGCCCTTTGCGTCTCTATAAACGAGGAAGTGGTGCACGGTATTCCCAGCGAAAGCCGGATCGTAAAGAACGGAGATCTGGTCAGCATGGACCTGGGAGCGGTGTACGGCGGATTTTACGGGGACGCCGCGGTGACCGTGGCGGCCGGCGAGATTTCCGGGGACCGGAGACGGCTGATGGAAGTGACCGAAGCCGCCCTGGGCAAGGCCCTGAGCGAGGTTCGGAGCGGCGCTAAACTTGGAGATGTCTCGAACGCGGTGCAGCGGTTCGTGGAAAAGAACGGCATGTCGGTGGTGAGGGAGTTCACGGGGCACGGAATAGGGCGCAGGCTTCATGAGGAACCTTCGATCCCGAATTACGGCAAACCGGGCTCAGGCATCACGCTGAGACCCGGGATGACGCTGGCCATAGAACCTATGGTGTGCCTGGGCCGCGCGGAAGTGGTGATAAAAAGCGACGCGTGGACGGCGGTCTCGGCGGACGGAAGCTGCGCGGCGCACTTCGAACATACCGTCGCCGTGACGGAGAGCGGCTGTGAGGTGCTCAGCAGGGCCGTAAAAAATGAAGAGTGAAGCGTAAAGAGCGGGAGTATGGAACGGAGATTTGAGGGCTACAGGAGTCTCATTATTTTTGTATAATATATAAATATGTCAGAAAACAGCGAAAAAATAGAGGTGGAAGGGATCATCAAAGAAGCTCTTCCGAACGCCACCTTCAGGGTGGAGATAGCGCCTGGCAAGGTGATACTGGGCATCATTTCCGGCAAGATGCGCATCAATCATATCAAGATCCTCCCCGGCGACAAAGTGAAGCTGGAGCTTTCCCCCTACGATCTGTCGAAGGGCAGGATAGTGTACAGGGAAAAATAAAAATATCCGCGCAGCAACAGGAGCGCCTCAATGAAAGTAAGAGCCAGCGTTAAAAAAATTTGCGTCAAATGCAAGATCGTAAAACGCAAAGGCGTCGTGAGGGTCATCTGCGGCGACCCCCGCCATAAGCAGCGGCAGGGGTGAGGAATAGTCTTTTAAGGAGAAAGTATGGCACGAATAGCGGGAGTTGATTTACCGAGGGAGAAACGGATAGATGTGGCGCTGGCCTATGTCTACGGGATCGGCCGCCCCCTCGCGGCGAAAATATTGGGGGGCCTGAAGAGCCAGATCGCCCCCTCGGTCAGGGTGAAGGACCTTACCGAGGATCAGGTGGGTCTCCTCAACTCGGTCATTTCCAAGGAATATAAAGTCGAGGGCGAGCTTCGCCGAGAGATCTCCGCTCACATGAAGAGACATGTGGAGATCGGCAGCTACCGCGGTATGCGCCACAGAAGGATGCTGCCCGCGCGCGGCCAGAGGACGAAGACCAATGCCAGGACCCGCCGCGGCAGGAGAAAGACCGTGGGCTCGGCTTCCAAGGCGCCGGCCGCCAAACCCGCGGCCAAAGGAGCGTAAGACTTTATGACAGAAGAAAAGAAACCCCAGCAGCCCGCCGGCGACGCTTACAAGAAACCGGAGAACAAGCCCCAGGCGAAGAGACGGCACCATGGCATGGTCACCTTCGCCAAGGTCTATATAAACTGTTCTTTCAACAACACCATCGTCACCATCACCGATGAAAAAGGCAATGTGATCGCGTGGTCCACCTCCGGAGCGAACGGCTTCAGGGGCACCAAGAAGGGGACGCCGTTCGCGGCGCAGATCACCTCGTCCAAGGCGGCTGGCCGCGCGCTGGAATACGGCGTGAAGCAGGCGATGGTTTTCGTGACAGGCCCCGGGAACGGCAGGGAAACGGCCATCCGGGCCATAGCCGCCAGCGGCATCCGCGTGATCTCAATAAAGGATACCACGCCCATCCCGCACAACGGCTGCAGGCCGCCCAAGCCCCGTAGAGTGTAACGGTCAAATCTTCCAAGGAGAGTTTGAATGTCCAGATATACAGGCCCCAGTTGCAAGAAGTGCAGGAAAGTCAACCAGAAGCTGTTCCTGAAAGGCGGAAAATGCGTTTCCAATTGCGTGGTGGACAGAACGCAGAAAGCCAGCCGCGACAAGAAATTCTCGCCCGGCGGGCCGGGCGGCATGAAGAAGATGTCGGACTACGGCAAACATCTGCGCGAAAAGCAGATAGCCCGCCTGATGGCCCAGATCACGGAAACCCAGTTCCGGAGGTTCTTCGACAAGGCTTCCAAGGACAAGGGCAAGACCGGGGAGGCCCTGTTGCGTTATCTCGAGGTGCGGCTGGATAATGTGGTCCGCCGCCTGGGTTTCGCGGTGTCGATGAAGACGGCCAGGCAGCTCGTGAACCACGGACATATCCGCGTTAACGGGCGCCAGGTGAACATCCCGTCCTTTCTGCTCAAGCCGGGCGATACGGTCAATATAGATCCCAAGACGGCGCAGACCCTGGCCGTCAGGCAGGGACTGGAGCATGCGGAGAAATCCGCGCCCAGGCCGAGTTTCCTGTCTTACGACTCCGGCACGCAGACCGGGAAGATGGTGCGCTGGCCGGACCGCGGCGAAGTGGCCATCAATGTGGACGAACAGCTCATAGTGGAATTCTATTCCAAATAGCCCGAGGACTGATAATACAGGAGGTCATTCAACAAATGTCCAGTTTTTCAAAGCAACTCATCATACCGGAAGCGATAGGCGTGGAGGAGAAGACGAAGACGGGAAGTTACGCCAAATTCACCGCCGAACCTTACGAGAGGGGGTTCGGCCATACGATAGGAAATTCGCTGCGCCGCATACTTCTTTCCAGCCTCGACGGGGCCGCCGTGGTCGCCGTCAGGATAAAGGGAGCCAGACACGAATACGCCACCGTCAACGGGGTGCAGGAAGATGTGATCAATATCCTGCTGAACCTGAAAAAGCTGCGCGTACGGCTCACCGGCGAAGGCCCCGAGACCCTGCTGTTGTCGGTCCGCGGAAAAAAAGAGGTGAAAGCCTCAGATATCCGCGAGAGCGCCAATGTGGAGATCGTCAATAAGGACCTAGTGATAGCCCATGTGGAGTCTGGCGCGGTTTTCGAGGCGGAACTGGAGGTCGCCCGGGGGGTCGGTTATCTCACTTCGGAGGAGATCCGGTCCAGGATGAACCTTCCGGCGGATTTCATTCCGATGGACGCGCTTTTCTCCCCGATCCAGAAAGTGCATTACAATGTGGAGAACGCCCGCGTGGGACAGAGAACCGACTACGACAGGCTGGTCCTGGAGATCTGGACGGACGGGAGCATAAGCCCCTCCGACGCCGTCGGCAAGACCGCCTCGCATCTGCGCCGGTCCATATTGCCGTTCCTGCCGGAAGCCGAGGCCGCTTCCGAACCGGCTAAAACCGCGGGCTCAGCCGCGGAATCCGGAGAGAACGGCGTGGAGCTGAAGGGCACGCTCGATCAGGGCGTGGAGATGATAGAGCTTTCTTCCAGGGCTTCCAACTGCCTTAAGGTGGCCGGCATCCGCACCATAGGCGAGCTCGTGGGCAAGACCGAGGCGGACCTCCTGTCGGTCAAGAACTTCGGCAAGAAATCCCTGGATGAGATCAACGACAAGCTGAAAGAAATGGGCCTGTCGTTAGGCATGAAGGTGGAGTAATATGATAAAAAACCTCGGTCACAGGAAACTTTCCAGGACGGGCTCGCACAGGCGCGCCATGTTCTCAAATATGGCGTCAAGCCTGCTCCTTCACGAGAAGGTGAAGACCACTCTGCCCAAGGCCAAGGAACTGCGCCGCGTGGTGGAGGGCGTCATAAACGACGCTAAAAGAGGCCGCTGGCTGCAGGTCAGGCGGGTCGTACGGTCAAAGGATGTTTATCACAAGGTCTTCGATGTGCTCGCCCCGAGGTACAAGACGCGGCCCGGCGGCTGCACGCGGATCCTTAAGCTCGGCGCCCGCAGGGGAGACGCCGCTGAAGCGGCGCTGGTAAAACTGGTCGAATAGCCACGGCAATGTTCGATTATTTCTTCAGCCTCTTTTCAAACGATATAGGCATAGACCTTGGCACGGCCAATACCCTGGTCTATGTCAAAGGCAAAGGCATCGTCCTGCGCGAGCCTTCGGTCGTCGCCATCGATAAGGGCAGGAGAAAGGTCTTGGCCGTCGGGTCCGAGGCCAAGCTTATGCTCGGCCGGACCCCGTCGAACATAGTCGCGGTGCGTCCCCTGCGCAACGGCGTGATAGCGGATTTTGAGGTCACGCAGGAGATGATAAAGTATTTCATCCGGAAGGTGCACAACCGTCGCAGCCTTCTGCACCCCCGGATAGTCATAGGCATACCCTCGGGCATCACCGAAGTGGAGAAGCGCGCGGTGCAGGAATCGGCCGAACAGGCCGGCGCGCGGGAAGTTTATCTGATCGAGGAACCCATGGCCGCGGCCATCGGTTCTGAACTGCCGGTCTCGGAACCGCATGCCAGCATGATCTGCGATATCGGAGGCGGCACCACCGAAGTGGCGGTCATTTCGCTGGGCGGCATGGTGGTGGCGAAGTCCCTCGATGTGGCCGGCGACGAGATGGACGACTGCATCGTGCAGTATTTCAGGAGAAAGCATAACCTTGTGATAGGCGAGACCACCGCCGAAGAGGTGAAGATACAGATAGGCTCGGTTTTCCCGCTGAAGGAAGAGAAGACGATAGAAGTGAAGGGCAGGGACCAGGCCAAGGGGCTGCCGAAGACCATTCTGGTCACATCCGAAGAGATCCGGCAGGCGCTCATGGAGCCCGTCCAGCTCATAGTGGATGTTATAAAGCAGGTTTTAGAGGAAACGCCGCCGGAACTTTCATCCGACCTCGTGGACAGGGGCATGGTCCTCGCGGGCGGAGGCTCCCTGTTAAGGGGCTTCCCGGAACTGATAAGGCAGGAGACCGAACTGCCGGTTCACAGGGCGGCCGATCCTCTCAGCTGCGTCGCGCTGGGGTGCGGCAAGTATCTTGAGGAATTGGACAAGATACAGCAGAGACCCGATTTTTTGAAGTCGTACCGCAATGATTAAAGACGCCTCCTTATCCGTCAGGCTTTCACGCGATTAGGTTTTTCCGCGTCTTTTGATCCTATAAAATCGTGTCTCCCGCTGTTCAGGGACGACTATGAACAGGGAAAAGGACTTGGCAAATTACGCCGCGGTCTTTTTCGTCTTCGTTTCCCTCCTCTTCGTGCTTTTCCCCTCGGCCAGGATAGCCCAGACCGTCCGCATACTCGTCAGCTACAGCCTTTATCCCTCGCTGCACTACGGCGATAATTACGATCATTTCGTGCGCAATGTCCCGCAAAATATCCTGGGTCTCCTGAAGACCGACCAGGAGAACCGCGCTCTTACCGGGCGCATAAAGGAACTGGAACTGTCCCTGAAGGCGGCCGAGACCGTCCGGGAGGAGAACGCCAGGCTGACGCAGGCGCTTGGCCTGGCCGCGCATTCTCCGCTGCGCGGAGTCTGGGCCAGGGTCGTGAACAAGAATGTACAGGACTGGTACGGGGTGGTTTTCATAAGCAAGGGCGCGCGGGACGGCATAGCCCCTAACTCCACGGTCATAGGTTTTGAGAACGGGCGCATGGGCCTGGCCGGCAGGGTCTTCGAGGTTTATCAGGATTTCTCCAAGGTGCTTCTGATCACCAACGGAGTCTCTTCCGTGATCTGTTCCGGTCCCGGCGCGGGGTTCGAGGGCCTTGCGGAAGGCCGCGGCACCTGGCTGCTGAAGGTCAATTACATCCCGGAGGGCACGGCGATCAGCGAGGGTATGGAGCTCGTAACCTCCCCCGGAGGGCTGCTTTTTCCGCAGGGACTGCCCGTGGGGCGGGTGCAGAAAGTGCATCCCAAAGAGTCTTTTATGAATTTTATAACCGCCGATGTGGCTCCGGCCGTGGCTATAAACGCTTTGAAGGAAGTCCTGGTGGTGAAAAGGGAGCTGCCGTCGGACCTCGGCGCCGCGGTAAAATAAACTATGAGCCTGGCTGGAGATATAGGCATTTATTTGTTGGCGGGGCTGGTCCACTGGTGGTGGTCCGCCAAACTGGCCGTTTTCGGTCTGGCGCCTAATGTGATCTTCGCCGCGGCGTTATCGGCCGCTATACTGGCCCGTCCGGCCAAGAGCATCTGTCTCGGATTCTTCTTCGGCCTGTACCTGGATGTACTCGGCGCCAGCATGTTCGGCGGCTACGCGCTCTCCTACACGCTCATGGCCTACGGTGTTTACCTTATGAAGCGTCATCTCGATCTGGCCAGCCCTTTTTCTCAGGCGGTGGCGGCTCTTGTGCTGACCGTGGTTTCTACGCTGTTCTATCACGGCCTGGCGCTTTCGCTGGCCGGCGCCAGCCCGCTGCGTCTCCGGGAATTCCTGGCGGAGCCGTTCCTTAACGCCGCGCTGGCTCCTCTGGTTTTCCATGTTTTTCTGCGGCTTAAAAGAAGGTCCGGCGTTTTATGATCGAGCGCGGCATCTCCCAGGACAGGATGAATGTCTTGTGGGGCCTGGCGGCCGCGGTCTCCCTGGTGTTCGCTCTCCGGCTGGTCAATCTTCAGATACTTATGCACGCCCGTTACCGTGATATAGCGGAGAGGAACAGGACCCAGGTGCTGCCGCAGTCGGCCCCGCGCGGCAGGATCTTTACCAGGGATTCTGCCGCGGTCGCCGCGAACAAACCTTCATTCAGTCTTATTTATTTCCCCGGGCAGAAAAAATCAGCGGAGGAAATGGACAAGATCGCCCGGAGCCTCTCCCGGTATCTCAACCTCGCCTTCGAGGATATGCGCGCGGGCCTTTACAGCGCGGAGAAAAGATCCTCTCCGGTCCGCCTGGCCGAAAATCTTTCCTCGAAGGCTATGTTCTCGCTTTCGGAGCTCAAGACCATGTATTCCGGCATAGACATCGTGGTGGAGGCACGCCGGTATTATCCCTTCGGGAATTACCTTAGCCACCTGACCGGCTACATAAGCAAAATGGACGCCGCGGAGTGGGCCGTTTACGGTAAAGACAGGAATTACGCCATGGATGCCCGCGTGGGCAAGGCGGGCCTGGAAAAGATGTACGAGAAGGACCTGAAGGGCGTGGACGGCGGCATCTATCTGGAAGTGGATTCCCGCGGAAGGCTCAGCCGGATTCTGGAAAGCAGGAAATGGAAACCCGGCGCGGATATCTACCTTACCATAGATTCCAAGATCCAGTCCGCCGCGGAGGAGGGTCTGAAAAAATCCATCACCGGAAAGGGCGCGGTGGTGGCCGTCGATCCCCGGTCCGGCGCGGTCCTGGCGCTGGCCTCCATGCCGGATTACGATCCAAACCGGTTCGTTTCCTATTCGGACGAAAAGATAAACGACGGACTTAAGGAACTGCCCGAGTTCAATGTCGCCGTGCAGGGCACTTATCCCCCGGCTTCCACTTTCAAGGTCATCACTGCCGCCGCGGCCCTGGAATCCGGCCGGGTCGACCCGGCGGAGACTTTTTCCTGTCCCGGCTATTACGACGCCGGCAGCCGGGTTTTCAAATGCTGGGAAAAAAAAGGCCACGGGAAAATGGATCTTATCAGCGGGCTGGCGAAATCATGCGATGTGTATTTCTATAACGCCGGGGTTAAAACGGGGGGGTTAAACATAGAAAAATACGCCCGCCTGTTCAGGCTCGGACGGGCCACCGGGATACCGCTGCCCAACGAAAAAAGCGGCAATGTGTTCGGACCCAGCAAGCGCGCCGCCCGCCGTAGTTACTGGTTCATCGGCGACACGCTGAATCTGGCCATAGGCCAGGGGGAAACTCTGGTGACGCCTATCCAGGTGGCGATGCTGGCCGCGTCGCTGGCCAACGGCGGAGTTTTTTGGCGGCCGTACTATGTCTCTCATATAATGAACGGCGAGGGAGAGACTCTTTCGCGCGGCAAGCCGGAGAAGATGGGCGAGGTTCGCCTCCAGGAGCGCACCTGGAGGCTGATCAAGGACGGCCTGCGCGAGGTCATGCTGGAAGGCACTGGTCAGACGGTGAAGATAGACGGGGTGGAGATCTTCGGGAAGACAGGCACGGCGGAGAACTCCCAGGGCAAGGATCACGCCTGGTTCATGGCCTACGCCAATCTGCCGGGGCAGGAACCGGAGATAGCGGTGGCGGTGCTGGTGGAGCACGGGCTTCACGGGGCTTCGACGGCGGCTCCTATCGCCAGGGATGTGATAGTGGCCGCTTTCCGGGACAAGCTTCCCGGGCGGGTTCCGGCTCCGGCGCCTCCGGTCCCGGCTGCTCCGTCGCGGGAGGGGGAGCTATGATCGCCGCCTCGCAATCCGGTCTGAAAAAAAGCCGCATGGACTGGCTGCTTTTCTTCTCGGCGCTGATCCTGCTGGCGATCGGCACCATGGCCATTATCTCCGCGGTTTCCGCCCTCCCTTCGCAGTCCCGCGTGATCCGGGTGCATTTCATCGCCATCCCCATCGGCCTGGCCGCCTTCGGCGTCGTGTGGAGCATGAACTACCAGATCTTCCAGGACCAGTGGAAATTCGTATACGGGATCATGCTGCTTTCCCTGGCCGGCCTGCTGGTCTTCGGTTCCATGGCCAAGGGCTCGCGTTCCTGGTACCATCTGCCGTTCTTTTCCGTCCAGCCCTCGGAATTCGTCCGTGTGGGACTTATCCTGGTGCTTGCGAACTATCTGGATAAGAGAATCCTGAAGATCAGGGAATTCGGGGTGGTCCTGGGCGCGCTGCTGCTGAGCTTTCCGGTTTTCCTGCTTCTTATAAAGCAGCCGGATTTTTCCTCCATCCTGCTGACCCTGCCGGTCGTGCTGATAATGCTGTTCGTCGCCGGGGCGAACATCTTCCATCTTACCATCATCCTGGGCTACAGCTTTATCTCCGCGCTGTTCCCGGTGCTGTGGACCATAATAACCCTGAATCCGGAGCTCATGAACAATCCGCTGGTCGGCTATTTTTTCCATCTCTCCGATTTCGGCTGGAGCGCTCTCTTTTTCGTGGCCGGAGTGGGGGCGGCGGCCTGGCTGGCCTGGCTGCTCTCGGTGAAGCTGTACTCTAATATTTCGGGCGTTTTTTTCGGGGGGGCGGCCCTTGTGCTGGTGCTCGGTTTCTTCTCCGGCGTCATGGTCAAGCATCAGATGAAGGAATATCAGCAGAAGCGGCTGGAAGTTTTTCTTTCTCCCGAGGCCGACCCCAAAGGCGCCGGTTACAATCTTCTTCAGGCCAGGGTCGCCATAGGGTCCGGCGGCCTGTTAGGGAAAGGAATTTTTTCCGGGACCCAGTCCAGGCTGGGTTTCGTGCCGGAGCGGCAGACCGACTTTATTCTGGCCGTGGTCGGGGAGGAAATGGGTTTCTGGGGGACCATGCTGGTGATGGGCCTGTATGTTATGGTTCTCGGCAGGATACGGATCTGCGCCAGGCTGGCGCGCGACAGGTTCGGTTATCTGGTCAACTGCGGCGTCTTCGGCATGTTCATGGTTTACTTTTTTATAAATTTCGGAATGCTGCTCGGATTGAGCCCCGTGGCGGGAGTCCCGCTGCCGCTGCTTTCATACGGCGGCTCGAATCTGGTAGCTTCTCTTATGGCTCTGGGCCTGGTGGAATCCATATATGCCAGGAGGTACGCGCTGGTCTAGCCATGTCGCATAGCGACATGGCTGCCATAGGCTCTAAGTTATAGGCCGTAGGCTGTACAGTAAGGAATTTTCCTAACGGCTTACGGCATATGGCCTATGGCGAGCGGCGGTTCTTATTATGGACAAAGCTCCCGTATCGCGGCTGAGGCTGAGACTGGCCAGAACGGCAGGCGCTCTGAACATGTCCCATCTTGAACAGATAAAAGCGTTCAGGGGGATGGCGTCTTCTTCCGGCCTGGATTGTTGGCCGGCGGGGGGGGGCGGAGGAGCCAAGCCGAAAATGGCTTTCGGCCCGGCCCTGCCGGCGGGCTGTGAAAGCCGTTGCGAATACGCCGACCTGTATCTGGCGCAGCGGTGCGCGGAGCCGGCGGCCGCGGCCAGGCTTGCGGGCGCCGCGCCGGGGGATTTTTGGCTTCTGTTCGTGGAACGGGTCCCCGTGGCCCTCCCCCCCCCAAACGGCCCCCACAGCCCCCGGCCCTACCTCATCT
>Ga0074195_1003878_pt1 | contig 13227 bp, 6 predicted proteins | sample EPASupsiteHSE623_FD_64525 | JGI IMG/M metagenome (GOLD analysis project Ga0074195, IMG submission 64525) | Bioremediated contaminated groundwater from EPA Superfund site, New Mexico - Sample HSE6-23 | ecosystem: Environmental > Aquatic > Deep subsurface > Groundwater > Contaminated ...
CAGGATCATTCACAAACTCTTCATTCCGGCTGTCCCATGTTAACTTTCGTTTCAGACGGAATGAAATGAGCGCCAGGTGCATGGGAAGGGTCATTTCCCGGGCATATCCGAGGTTACTTTCGGGTTGATTCCTCGATTTTACCGCATCAAGGAAATTCCGCTGATGCCCGGGTGAACGGGTAATTGTTTGCGGTATTTCCGGAATATCATCCATAATTTCATTTCCGAGAGAAATTTTCCGGGTTTCGTAATCGCAGGTCAGAGTGCCTTTTTCTCCTTCAAAGTGGACGCCGAGGGGCATTTTATCGGCCCCGGGTACGGAGGGTGGAGTAGTAGTCCAGAAAACATCAAGACCGTTGAATTTAAAATCAACGTCAATCCATTTGGGAGTATTGGCAATCCCGTCGTAAGGAATTTCGCCCCGGGCATCGATGCTGGTCAGCCCTTTGGGATGAACCGACATGTACATAATGTCGGCGATGTGGCACCAGAAATCGGCAAAAACGCCGCCAGAATAATCGAAAAAGCTGCGATAAGTTCCATGACATCTTACAGGGGTATATTCAACATAAGGTGCAGGGCCCAGCCACATGTTCCAATCGAGGGTTTCAGGCGGTGTTTCGTTGGGCGGAAACCCCATTCCGCTTGTACCTCCTGTTTTCCATAACCTAACCGTGTGGATTTTTCCAAGGATACCCGATTGGATAATTTCTGCCACGCGGTGGTAATTGTCGCCTGCATGAATCTGAGTCCCTAATTGGAAAATACGTTTATGCCGGTCGAGAGCATTTTTCATTACCTGCCCTTCTTTCACAGAGAAAGAGAGCGGTTTTTCGCCATACACATCTTTTCCCGATTCAAAGGCCATTATGGCAATTAAAGCATGCCAGTGGTCGGGTGTGGCACAAGTTATTACATCGATATCGTTTCTGTCAATGATGCGCCTGAAATCGGTATAAACATCTGGATTTGCCGCCGGATTGCAGGATGTAAGCGATTTGCGGGCTTCGGCTAACCTGAGCTTATCCACATCGCACAAAGCAACAGTTTCCACATCCGGGAAAGCGGAAAACCAATCGATGTGCGAGCCGCCCATACTCCCGGCGCCGATATGGGCAACCCTGACTTTATCGCTGGGGGAAACCTTCGCAAAGGTATTGGACAACAACGGTAAACCCATTAATCCGATACCTGTAGTTCTTAAAAAGCTTCTCCGGTCGATATTAGCTTTTAGTTTCATGTTTATTTTTTTGATTCTTCTTTTATACAATCAAAAAACATATTAATAAAGAGACTTATTTCTCTCATATCTTCTTATAAAAGGTTCAGGATACGACCTTTAACCAGGCTTCAGCCATTAACTGTGTCCCGGCCACCGATGGATGCACTCCATCAGTAGTCCAGTAATTGGCCGGGGCATATTTTAAAGCTTCGTTAAAAACCTGCTGATAAGGCACCCACAACGTATTAAAATCATCTGCAACCCTTTTTGCTGCCTGCTGGTATCCTTTCATTGGTTCAATCCAGCTCTCATCAACCGCTTCGGTATTCGGAAGAACAAAAGGCTGGCCGATAATAAGCGTTACATCAGGTAAATGTTCTTTTGTTCGGTTCAGCAATGCGCGGTAATCCCTTTCATAGTCAGCTACCGTCCCGTCGTACATGCCGTTGCGGAGATACCAGTAATCGTTTACCCCAATCAAAATGCTCAGTATATCGGGTTTTAAATCAAGACAATCCTTTTGCCAGCGGTTGGCCAGCTGAAAAACTTTGTTCCCGCTGATACCCCGGTTGTAAATTATCAATTCCCTGTTGGGTAACGTTTTCATCAACTGTGCTGTAAGCAGATAAACGTAGCCGGGTCCGATTGAAAAGGCGTTGTTGGGTAGTTCCTTTTCTTTTTCACGACCATACTCGGTAATTGAATCACCCTGAAAAAGGATCGTACTTCCTCTTTTAAACATCGGGTAATGATTGTTTTTCCGTTCACTACTCCCAGGAATAACTGCTGATACAATAGCAGGAATATTAACCAACGCCGCTATTCCGATACCCGATTTCACTAAAAAACTGCGTCTCGATTGATCCATTATCTTTAATTATTAATATCTGTAAAAGAATCCGTAGGGCTTTGTTTCCGTCAAAAGCATTGAAAACGGAATACAAAAATCAAAGGAATGAATACATTTTTCATGCTGGTTACACTCCGTCAGTGATAAAACCATTCTGACGGAAGGCTTTTTAATTTGAGTGTTAAATAATTCTCCCCTTCAAAACCGAAGGCGCAAAAGCTGGAAAAATAAGTGACAAGCGCTCGGTTTTCAACCCAGGTTACCGCAGGATAACACCAACCTTCTTCAGGAATCTCTTCAAGGTTTCTGAAATGTTCCCAGGTCTCACCTTCGTCCTTTGAAATAGCCGAAGTCAGCGGGATGCGTCTGTCTCCTCCCGGATTATTGTTCCATATTGCCAAAATGTCGCCTGTCCCAGGGATCCTGCTTAAAGAAACAGGAGCATCAGTACCGACCAGTTGGGTAGGAACAGGCTTGCTCCATGTATCACCACCATCGGTAGAAATACTTTTATACTGGCTCCCCAGGTTTGTTCGCATGAGCATCATCACCCTTCCGTCCTTCAGTTCAATACAAGCCGGTTCGGCGCTGTAGCCTTCTGAGAATACAATTTTTTGGCTATCATGCCATGTCTCCCCCTCATCGTCAGAAATGATACAATAAGTGCTGGCTTCAAGCAAAATCCGCCCTGTGCTCAACCTGATACACCTTCCATTAGTGAGGCCTATATATTGTCCGTCAGGACTCAACTGTTTCGCTTCGCTCCAGGTTTTACCTTCGTCAGAAGAAGTGCGCATCATCACAAGGGTTTCCTTTGTTGAATTCTTTTTACCATGGAAAAGGGCTATATCCCCGTTTTTTAACCTTAGAAAGTTGACCTCCATCACATTACACCCTCCATCGTTCTCAACAAGCGTATATTTACCGCCCCATGTACGGCCACCGTCAACAGATATTTTCCCGGAAATACGCGCAGGAGCATCATCAGGCCACTTGCCGCCGTAAAATTCCGTCCAGCCCAGTAGCAGGGAGCCGTCTTTCAGCTCAATGATGGCAGACTCGCTGTTACGTTTATGTTCAGGTGTTGCAGGAGCTAAAAAAACTTCGTAATTGTCAGTCAGTTTAATTTTTTCCTGCTTTTGGGAGGAATTACACCCTGCAAATAATAATATTAAAGCAAAAACAAAAAATATAGGTATTACTTTCATTCGTTTAAGGTTTAAAGAGCAACTATTTGTTCCGTCCAAAACATCGCTACTACTATAATACAAATCCTCATTTCAATCCTGGTACAACTTTAATTTACTTCAATGGCATCAGATTATTTTCATCCGTAAATAATTTGTTTTTTAATGGTCGGATGGAACTCGCATAGCCAGGATTTTCATTCCTGTTTGTGCATGGCACAATCATGCTCGTTTCATTTTTTCTTTACCGGTAAAAGGGCTGCGCGGCAATACTCCAAACATTTAGTTACCTCTTTTACTGCATCTGAACCTTGAGGGATGTCATATTCCAGTTCGATGTCGCAAGTGATTGGCCATTTGTTCTTTTGCACCAATTGAAGAATTTCAACAATGGGCGTTTGCCCCTTTCCAAATTGCTGATTTTCGTTGGGATTTGGGGCCTTCGGTCCTGTTTTGTCCTTCATGTGGATGCTGGCAATACGATCGTGAAGTCTTTCGATCAGAATACATGGATTCTTTCCTGTAACCCCATAATAGTGCCCGCAATCGAGATTCAGCATCAGTTTTGACCCGTAAGCAAGAATTTTGTCGAAACTGAAATTCGGGTCCTCAGGCTGGAAATGATTGTGAAAAATTACATACCGGTTGTGCTTTTCAGCAAAGGGAGCCATCCGTTTCGCAGCCTTTTCCGAAATTTCTGTCGTTATCCCTCTTGCACCCAATACCTTACATACATTAAAGGCATAATCAATTTCTGCATCAGACCAATCCGGATCTCCTAATTTCAGAATATCGATTTTCACTCCCCTGGCATCGAACATTTTGCGGATTTCCCTGAATTTATCCATGGGAACGGTAGTACGCCACTGACGAATAGCATTCGGATCTCCGCTTTCCGGAATCCCCGCATACTGCTCAACCGGATCACCCATCAATTCGACTGAACTTAATCCCGATTGCACGGTGTAACTCAGAATAGAGGAAAGCGACTGATCGGGCATACTCAGAAAACTATAGGTGATCGTACCGACCTGAACCCCTCCAAATCCGGAATTTTGTTTTCCTGCATCCGTTGCGAAAGATTGAACACTGGAAATAATAAAAAACACAATGATCATTGCCCTCGTAATTGAAAGTACTATTCTTACAATTTGCTTTTTCATATCTATCTAATTTTAAAAAAGTAACAGCAATAACAAGTTCTCCTGTATATAACTTTACACTCTTAATTCAATAATTTACATCACATTTGAGCATATGTAACTATTGCAGCGCCCGGGGTTTCGTTAATTTCTATTTTTATTCCCTTTTCTGTTAATTCTTTCCCCGTGAGTATAACCGAACCTTCTGTATCAAAATTGATAATTCTATACTGCGCGTCAGGATTCAGTCCCCTTAACGGAAATATTTTTACCACTTCTTCGCAACTGTCTCTCCGGAAAGCCTGTATGATGCCTGTACCCTCTTCCGGACGATTGAACTGCCAGGCAATCCATTGGTCTGTGTCCACGCTGTAAGGCGTCAGCGGATAATAATCGCCAAACAGCATAGCAGGGGCTACTTTGCTGCATTCAGCATAGGCCTGCTGCTGCGCAGCCGTATTTTCAGGGGTTAAATTTCCCATACCAAATCCTGCCATATAAAAACTGCGCATGGAATACGTATCATAGAAATAAACGCCTGTCCCCTGAAACGGCAACCAGGACGAGAGCCCATAGGTTTGTCCCTGGTTTCCCCTGACCACATTTTCCATCCAGCCCCACTGAAAGTCACTGCGCAGCAGTGGGACAGCTCTTTTCATGGTCTCCAGGTCGTTGCGGCGCCCGCCGGAAGCACAGGCATCGATATATAATTGCGGGTTCCGGCGTTTCAGTTCGTCCCAGAATGCCAGGTGTCCCTGTATATAAAAATTTTCAGTAATTCCCTGGCGGTAGGGAATATCATTTGTATGCCATCCGGGAATAGGCCCAATTCCGTTCATGTCTTCACGGTACCAGTCAATACCCTGCGACTTAATCATTCCGTCAATATGATTGATGAGCCATTCACGGGCAGCGGGATTTCCCTCGTCTAACAGGGCGCCGTGACTTGTGCCCGGCAGCAACCATTCCGGATGGTTCTTCCCTAACCATGACTCCGGATTGCCAACCCGTTCCGGTTCGAACCACAGTAGAAAATTCATTCCATGCCTGTGAACCCAATCGGAATAAGGTCTGAACCCATCCGGATAAATCCTTGTATCAATTTCCCAGGTTCCTGTGTTCAGCCAGTTCCAGGCACCTTCACCCCCCTGATAAGGACCGCTATCGTTCGGATACCAACCTGCATCCCGCCAACAGATATCCGGTTTTATGCCAGCCTGTAAAAATGTATTTATGTATGAAGTATCTTTTACCGCTCCGCCAACCTGTATCTGCAGAGCCGGCTGTTGTGGTTTTCCTTCTTTATACGGAATGATATGCGCTAAATAATAACGGCGCCATAGATTCTGTGCATCTATAACATCCTTCCCCTTCCAAAACAAAAGGACATTCAGTGGGGTACGGATCTCTTCGCCTGGTTTAAGATAACAAATGGTTCGTTGTTGCCCTGCCTTCACCGTCAGTCCATTGGATGCATCGCGGGTAAAAGAACTCGCCCATTGTCCCGGCCAGCCAATGGCGATGATGACCCCTTCCCCCTGCATCTGAAGATTATAATAAGGCCAGCCTTCAGGTCCATCGGTTGATTTACCCGATGATGAAGGTGGGGCAAATGTTCTGACAGTTCCGGGAGGAAGCATATCGCTATACGGTTCATAACTATCCGCTGTACAAAAATCTCCTTTGATTCCATGCAGAACAAATTCTCCGTCACCTTTCTGAAAAAAAGTAACATCCAATCCCTGAATATTCTTTAAAACCGGGGTATTTTTTCTACCTGTATTTTTAAAGTAAACGGTCCATTCTATGACCGGATAATCAGAATACTCCACTGCTATGCAACGGACTTCCAGCCCGGTTTGGCCGTCGGTCCAAACCTGATCATGTTGAATCCTGTTATTATCTATGGGGTGTGTTTCTGTCTTCCTCTCCCAGTTCTGCAGGAACTCAGAAGAAACATTTTCATTATATATAAACGAAAAGGGCAAGCAGGCATCCTGTTCCTGCATATGTGCCTGTACCCATTCCGATTTTATTTTCATTTCTCCGGGAGTCACCATCCTGGGAAGTTTGTTACTGCATGACGATATTGTCAGCAGAAAAAAAGATGTAAGAACGAATCGTATTGGAAAAGATTTATTCATGAGAAATTGTAAATAATCAACATCATTTTTCCAATATTCAAGCGTAATATTCTGTTTTATATACATTTACTATTTATATAAGTGCTTATAAATCATTAATTTTCCCATTTTACTTCAAGAACTCCTTTATAGGAATTTCCTGAAAGGCGATATCAGCCTGACTACATTCATAGAAAATTCCGATTACGGAATCGTTCACAGAGGTCAAACACGAATAACCTCTTCCCGAAAGTTCATCCAATAATATCCATTTGTCTTTGGGCCAGGTATTTCCATTATCATAGCTTACTTTTATGGTAATATGATCGCGATCTGTCTTGGAATTCGGATTGGAAAACAAGAGAATTGATTTTATTTCTCCGTCCTGATGACAGATATGTTTATGAAGACTGGCCATACAACCCGGCTCAATCAATGTTTTTTCTGAAGTCGGATGTTCTACCCATGTCTCTCCCAAATCCCTGGTCGTACAAACAATTCTACCTTGGCGTCCAGCTCTCATATTCAGCATAATTGATCCATCAGAAAGTTGAACAGCCATACATTCAGAAGTGTTTTTATAAGCAGGATTACTTGTTATCCATGTTTCCCCGTGATCCTCGCTCCATGTAATATTGGAAAAGGGAACACCATTTTCATCTAATCCATCAGTAGGAAAAACCAAAGTCCCGTCGGACAAAGTAATACCATGTCCCGGAGCAGGGGCATAAAGCCACCATTCTTTTTTCTTGTTGGTCGGTGTAATATTGATCGGATCGTTCCAGGTGAGTCCGTCATCCGTACTTTTTGTAATCAGGAACTGGCTTGTTTGTTTTACTCCAAAGCCGGGCTGTGAACCTTTCTCCATCCATTGATGTTTCCAAACCGTACTTTCTTCGGTCAAGCCATTTATCCATTGACCGTTATCATCCAGCACCCCATACATCCATAGCCCAGCCACAAATATCGCCCCTGTCTGTTCATCCACTAAAATGCAAGCATCGCTTATCCCGTTAAATTTTTCTGGCAGTCCACCCCATTTCCCTCTGTCAAGAATTACCTGTAAGGGCTGCCACGACTGTCCTCCATCGGTACTGCTTTGAAGTATCACATCTATGTTTCCCTGCAAATCACGGGAACTCTCCCGCCGTGCATCACAAACAGCCAGCAACGTTCCTTCTTTGGAGGTAGCCAAACCGGGAATTCTGGAAGTATTGATATGATCCTGATCATTCTGGCGAAGGGCGACGCCGACCCGTAAATCGTTAGAAGACTGATCAGAGGGTAAATCAACGATACCCCTATCCGTTAAAATATTTTGACAACTTATATGGATCCGATGAGTTAAATCGATTTTATTTTTTAGTTTAACGGAGACCCAAAAACCTAAAGTATCTGCCTTTACAGGGAAATTACCCTTAAACGTAATCCTTGAAGCGGCGGATAATGTTTCCCAGATTTGATTTTTCGTTGAGAATTCCCCATTTTCATCCGACTGGAAAAGTTGAACAGATTGAACATCACCAATATCATTTGTTCCGCTTAAAGACAAATCAATTTGTTTTATAGAATAATCTATCGGCCTGCCACGCTTTAATTCAATTTTCAATACAGGATTTGTTTCTTTTAGGGTAAGTACGGGAATGACAGGTTGAGTAACCGAAACAATCACATTTTTATCTTTACAACCCATTAAGAAAAGAAACAGGATAAGGTAAATATTTCGATTTAAATACATTAATTAGCTTTTATTAGTCAAAATATTTAAGTAATACAATTAGCTTGTTGTCGTATTTTATTAAATCATATAATTTCCTCACAAAAACGTGTTCCTAATAATTGTCACATGATCATAATACGACATTACTTAAGTGTTTATCTACATACAAAGCGCCCAGCTCAGATAACTTCTATATAAACAAATACTTATTTAAGCATGGAAGTCAAAATGACCCCATGCTCAATTAGTTTTTATAAGAAAAATTAACCCGAGAATTAATTATAAATCTTCGTATCCAGGATTCTGTTTAACTTTTGGTTCCTGGGACAGGATATTTTTTGATAAGGGGAATAATAACAGATAATCATCCCCGACATTGTTCTGGAGCGCCGGGACCAGCTCGAATGCCTTCCCAAACCGGACTAAATCATGCCAGCGTTTTCCTTCGGTAACAAGTTCCAGTAGCCTTTCTTTCAGGATTGCCTCATCATTTTGAATTTTCGAGCCATTTACAAAAATATGCTCAGCATAGTTTTCTTTATAAGCCCTCTCCCTTACCTTGTTAATTTCAGCAGAAGGATCCTGCCCCAAAGCATTTTTGGCTTCGGCTTTCATCAACAAAACATCAGCGTACCGGTAAATTGGATAATCGTCGATCCACTTTCTTTGATTGTATTCGTCAATTCCGGGGGTTTTCACAACCGACCTGCCATAATAGGACTTAACCCCATTTAAAACCGTATAAACATCGCAAAAAGTAGCGTTTTTACGTTGGTCGTCATTTGTGAATTGATTTGCGACCAAATCAGACAGGTAAAAATACCCGGAACCCGATGCCGGACCGATAATCTGAAGGATAGAATCAGGAATCCCTGTAGGATTAAATTGGAAATTCATAAGAGAAGCATTTGAAGCAGCTCCTTCAATATTATCGCCATAAAAAGCAAACAAAATTTCCTTATTCCCCTTTTTCGTAAAAACCTGGCGAAAATCGTCCAGTAAACCGACTTCGCTTGTTTCTATCTCATTTAAAGCATTCAGCGCCGCTGTAAAATCGGCATTTCCACCCCCCTCTGCTTTTCCTGTCCACAAATACACATCCGCTTTTAACGCATTGACTGCTGGTTTTGACCAGACATTCCTTCCATCAGGGAAACTGTTGTCATCTCCAAAAAGGGTAACCGCTTTATCGATATCGGCTTTAATCACTTTAAAAATTTCACTTTTAGGCGTTCTTTCAATATAAAGCACATCCCGATCAACCGATTCAATAGGGTCCAGCCTCAACGGTAAATCCCCCCAGGTTTGAGCCATTCTGAAATAGAGAAAAGCCCTGATGGCATAAGCCTGCGCCAGGATATTATCCTTTTTTGCCTGTGACTTGAATTCAATTCCCGGCACATACTTCAACACCAGGTTTGCATTATGAATCATTCTGTAAAAGGATGACCATTCCGGCCCGGTAAATAATAAAGAAAAATCACTGTCTAAATAATATTTGGCCGTAGTATATACCAACTGACCGGGCGCCATGGTTTCACTTCTTGCCTCGCCTATAGCATACAGCAGCGAAGGATCTCCCCACCCGGCCGAAGCCGCTCCTCTAAAACTGGTATAAGTGCCATACAAAGCCGACTCCGCATCTTCTTCTGTTTTCCAGTACCGTCCAACGGTAATTGAACTAAGCGGTTCAATATTAAGTTCGTCACTGCATGAAACAATAAACAAAGCGATTATCAGGAATATTACTATTTTATGTATTTTTTTCATGATTATCTAATTTATTTCTGAAACAAATTCTATAATGTAATCTTTGCGCCAAAGGTGAAGTTCCTGGGCAACGGGTAATTCCCGTTATCTTCACCGCCAACCTCTGTGTTTGTTCCGTTGGCTTTGGTAAAATAATACAAATTACTTCCTGTAACATTAAGGCTTAAACCCGAAATTATATTTTTCAAAACACTCTTCGGGAACGTGTAGCCCAATGTTATTTCCCTGAGTGCCAAATAATCAGCTTTTTCAAAAATTAAAGAACTACCCCTGTTTATATTATTTTGGTTTTGGTCAGCCCAGTAAAATTTGGGGATATCGGTTTTATCTCCTTCCTTCTGCCATGACTTATACACCTCGGTGATCAGATGGTTTTGACTTTGATTACAGGTCAAAAACCTCGCCCGGGTATTGTTTATTTTTGTATGGCCGGTCATATAGTCTGCACGAACAACGAAGTTAAAGTTTTTATAGGAAAATGAATTACTGAAGCCTCCGTAGAAATTGGGATATTGATTTCCCATATAAACCCGGTCGAGCGAGTTGATGATCTTATTCCCGTCCACATCGAGCCAGTTAACACTACCTGCGTATTTCGTTTTATTGTCCCCAATTACAAGCATATCATATGGGCCTGCTGCCGCTTCTGCATCGGTCTGATAAATACCAATTTGTTTAAAGGCATACATTTCACCAGGCCTTCCGCCTTCCTGCAACCCGCCTTTCCATACTTCTTTACCAGCCTTAGCATCCCATACCAATGTACCACCAATGCGGTTATTCTCAATGCCATTATCCGGAAGTTTGAGGATTTTATTTTTAACATACGCAGCATTAAAGGAGAAATTCCACTGGATCGCCGAAGTAGCGGGCAGAATATTGGCGCTTAGTTCAAAATCAAATCCTTTGTTTTGCATACCCGCCAGATTTGTAACGATGGAAGACCAGCCGGAAGAAGGCGGTAAAGTCATGCCTGCCAGCAAATCATCTGTATTACGACGGTAAACATCAATCATCATGGTTATCCTTTTATCAAACAACCCAATATCGGCTCCGATATTAAATGTTTTGGACCTTTCCCATGACAATGCATCGTTCACCATTTCTGTATTTGTAAACGTTCCGTGACCGGCATATCGCCCTCCTATGCTATATGAACCTTTTGCCGCATAAGAACCTATCCCGCTGATATTTCCGTTCACACCATAACTTCCCCTTAGTTTTACGTTTAACAGGTTTGCCAATGGCCAGAATTCCTCGTTATGAAGGTTCCATCCTAAAGAAACCCCCGGGAATAACCCCCACCTACTGTCTTTGCCCAACTGGGAAGCTCCGTCATACCGTCCGGTCAGGGTTACGAGGTATTTATTGCTGAAGTCATAATTTAACCTTCCAAAATACCCTATATATGCCACCTGATCCACAGTACCTTTAATTCTTTTCATCTGAGTAATGGCATTTAAGGTAGGAATAAAGTCAGTAGTAGCACCAACTCCTCTCCCATATAAATAGTCGTAGTCCTGGGAATAATAAGAATACCCCGCCCGTGCATCAAAATGATGTTTGTTCAAATCCTTTTTGTACGATAATACCAAATCAGCCTGTGGCTGGGAAATCTTTGAAAAGTCGGCCTCGCAGTAACGTGTGTTTTCATAATTATTTCCGCTGTAGTGAGCTTTCTCGAAATACCGGGAATGGGCCTGTATCATATATAAAGAGAATTGGGGTTCAAATGCCAAACCCGGCAGAATATCCCATCGTCCTCCAATACTAAATGTCGTATTGTCCTCTTCATTGTCCTGATCGTAAATCGTATAACGATAAAGGGGATTTCCCAGATTGGTGGAATATCCCTGAGATAGCGTCCCGTCTTCAAAATAAACTTTAGCTGTTGGCGCTTCAACCCTGTTAAAACTGTATTCATAATTCCGATCCCTTTCCTGGGATGAATTGGAGTACATTACCCTCGCGTTAACTTTTATTTTATCGTTAACTTTTATACTCCCCGAAATATTTGCGTTATAACGTTTATACCCGGAAATTTTTACAAGCCCCTGGTCATTCTCGTATCCCAATATGATATTAAAAAGGGCCATCTCATTTCCTCCGGAAGCTGTTAAGGAATGTTTCTGAGACAAGGCATTTCTAAACAGGAGATCATAATAATCATACTCATCAAAAATGATTGTCTTAGAAGGTTCCAATGGATCCGGCATACTCTGCCACCCCTCATTTAACTTATGCTGATTTTCCGGTGTTAAATACTGGGTGGTATAAAAAGTATTGTTGGTTAAATCATTACCCGTCCCAAATGACCATGGTCCATCCAAATAAGATGAAAAATCTGAGTGTGAAGAAGCAGCCCTTGCGGCGGCACCGGTTCTCATATAATATAACCAGTCTTTTGCCGGCATAAAATCATAAACCATAGTCGGAGTAGAAAGGGTTATATTAGTGGAATAGGAAAGCTCAAATTTACCTGCTTTCGCGCTTTTAGTCGTTATGAGTACAACTCCGTTCGCTCCCTTGGCCCCGTAAATGGAAGTAGCTGCGGCGTCTTTCAAAATTTCCATCGATTCAATTTCATCGGAATTCAGATCGGTCAACCTGGGCCTGACAACTCCATCCACGATATATAAAGGGGCGGAACCATCCGGATTGTTCAGTGATGTACCCCCGCGGATAACAATTGTAGGATTACTACCTGACTGTCCGTCCGACTGTGCCACCCTCAACCCGGAAACAGTTCCCTGTAAAGCTGTTCCAAGGTTGGAAAAAGGAACATTTTTCAATACCTCCGTATCAAACTTGGTAATCGAGGTTGTAATTTTCTCTCTCGACATGGTCCCATAACCTACCGCAACGACCTCTTCAATTCCTATAGTTTCTTCGATCATCGTCACATTAATATTCGTCTGGGAACCAACTGCTACTTCCTGCAATTTCATCCCCACAAACGAAAATTGCAGAATGGTATTCGCAGGGATATTTGACAAAGAATATTTCCCGTCTGCATCAGTAACAAGGCCATGGGTAGTTCCTTTAAGGACGACCGTAACTCCAGGAAGCGGGGAGCCCGATGAGTCGGTGACCCTCCCGCTTACCTTCCTGGCTTGTTGCGATGAACTACTTTCAACCACAGTTAATGCAATCTGCCGGTTATTGATGTCAAAGGCCACATTGGTGTCACGAAACAATACATCCAGTATTTCA
>Ga0074195_1003879_pt1 | contig 13225 bp, 30 predicted proteins | sample EPASupsiteHSE623_FD_64525 | JGI IMG/M metagenome (GOLD analysis project Ga0074195, IMG submission 64525) | Bioremediated contaminated groundwater from EPA Superfund site, New Mexico - Sample HSE6-23 | ecosystem: Environmental > Aquatic > Deep subsurface > Groundwater > Contaminated ...
TTTTGTATGACGTTTCAAGCCTTCCAGTAATACGCCTCCTGATACCGAAAGGTACGGAAATTATTTAAACGCATAAGACATATACCTCACCAACACAAAAAATACCAACAAACAAGGGTGAGAATGACATGGAGAATAAAGAATTAGAACTCATATTGAGCGTAGTGACTGTTTTGGGAGTAGCCTTGAATTTTGGGATTCTCGTAATGAGGTGAGGAAGTTGAAGATAACAGAAGAAATGAGGAAGAATGGCATAAAGCCAAGCAAGTGTACGACCTGTGCTCACAGCTCTGCGGCAATAGGTGATTGCCAGCATGGAGAGTCCAACGACAAGAAGAAATGCAAAGGGTATGAGTACGCGAGGTTTTCTTAAGGGGGTAGAAGATAGATGCCAATAGAACTTTTTTTAGCATACGCGGAAGGCGTGATGAGCCAGAAGGATAGACTGAAGAAAGAGCAGAAAAAGATCAAGGAAACAGATAGGAAGGCAAAGAAGAACGCGAACAATGCAATTGGGATGAAGGTGTTTTAGAGTGAAGGTGAAAGAGCTGATAGAGATCCTGCAAGACTATGACCCAGAGGCGAATGTTCTCATCATGCAGCAACCTTCGTGGCCTTTCGAGAACGAAATAGCAGGAGTGAAGGCGAGAGAGGATTTCGAGGAGCCGGATGAAGACGAGGTTCAGAGTGAAGGAAAGGAGCCAAACGATGTATTCATCCTGGAGGGAACACAGCTCAGGTACGGAAGCAAGGACGCTTGGTAAGCGTCCGAGCTGAATAAATAATAGGAGAGCAAGGTAGATTAGAGGGTAGGTAATGATCGAGATTGATAACCTCGATCATCTTCCAACAGAAGATGAGCTGAGGAAAGCAAAGCTGAATGGCGAGATTTTGGATTATAAGATATCGAATGGCTACATAACCATAAGCCAGAGACTTAGGAAAACTATTTAAAAGCATAAGACATATACCCTTTCAGCACAAAAATAAGTTTGGAGATTTTGAGATGGACGGAGTAGTGGTTCTTGATTGTAATACGCTTGTATTACCTAAGCAGAAGTATGGGCTGGCAAGCCTGAAGCAGATCCTTGTAAGCATCTCTGAAAAGGAAAGTGAGATAGCAAAGAGGGAAAAGGAAGCCGGCATTCCTGATCTTCTGGATAAGATAGGTGCATTGCAGGGACAGATAGAAGAAAAGAAGAAAGAAGTTGGAATAACCATCCTCGAATCAGAGATTCAGGTGCTTAGACAGGATTTTGCAGAAAAGCAGGAAGAAATCGGAGCCAGTATCATAGAATGGGGATACGACAAATTCACAAAAGGAAAATGTGATCTCTACGTCGAAGATGGATTGAGGATGCGAAGGAGCGCGGATACCAAGCGCGAGATCAAAGCAAATGAGTTCTTCAAAGCATATCCAGACCTGAAAGATAAGATAGCCAAAGTAACTCTTAAGGATGCAAAAGAACAGAAAATAAGCGAAGCTGAAATAAATAGGTTCTGCATAGTCAAGACGAAGTACACGTATAATTTTGTTACAGGTCCTGATTAGATGGTGGAAGTTTTTATGCATTGGCCTGATGGAAAGCCGGTTCCAAAGGGATGGAAAGCAGTAGCAGAAAGAAAAGTTCAGGATAGAGAAAGACCTTCAGATGATTTAGGAGGAACGGGAGTGGTAAGAGCAGGCGATAAATGCCTTACAAAGTACCTCGGAAATATAGTAGTAGCAGAAGTCCTGGAGTGCAGGTTAGCATCTCAGAGGGCAAAGCTCAGGATAATGGTTCAGGGAAAGCCGAAGGAAGTCTGGAGAGGTAAGAAGGAGATGGGTCCATTTGTTGCAGCTCAATCCACTTCAGTTAATGATGCTCAGTAGCCTCTTAGCTTTTCTGATATGGGTTATGGAGGAGCTGCAAAGACAGGAAGATCTGAGGTTGGTATATTGGGTTCCCATGCCATATATTGATGCAAGTCGTCAGGAATATGGTGTCCAGAGATGTGTTGAATTTGGGCCAGATGGATTCCATACACATCAGGTTTGCGGAATGGTATGCTCAATCCCTGGAAATCAGGTGGCTCATGAGCATTATGAACCAGAGCCGTTTATGGAGCACCAGTGAACTTCAAGAGGTGGATGTGATTGAATGCTGCATTCCAGGGATAGAGTTAAGGTAATGCTCAATACGCCGGCTGGAGAGATTTGGGAGGGAGCTGAGGTAGTAGGACAGAAAGAAGGAGAAGAAAAAGTTACCATAAGAACGGATACAGGCTTTATTTTAGATTTGCCAGAAAAAGAGTGCTTGCTTGTATCCAGCGCGTTTACTGAGGCGTTGGGTGATCTTACCAGGATGGGATTCATTTGAATGCAGAAGAGATGAAGGCAGATCCCTGGCCGGTTATAGCCGGATGGAGCTATATTCCAGATCCATTAGGATGTGTAGCAGTTGCCTGCCTTGGTTCTGTGATCAAGGGAATTGAAGGGGCAGCGATTGTTGGTCCTCTGGTGACTGAGAACATCGGAGCAGAGAGGATAATAGCGAATGTGATCTCGAATAGTAGGATCAGGGTACTCTTGATAGTAGGGCCTGAGGTCAAGGGCCATTTTGCAGGGCAGAGCCTGGAGGCTCTTTGGATGAATGGGATCAATGAAGATCTTGATAAACATGGAAAGATCAACGGGAAGATCCTGGGTGCGAAAGGAGCAATTCCATACATCCAAAACCTTAAACCAGAGCATGTAAAGCGTTTCAGGGATCAGGTGACTGTAATACATTCGATGGGATTGATGGATCCGGAAGAGATCAATGCTATGGTAGATCGAAATGGCGGAGAAGATCCTTTTCCAGAGCCTCCGATGATTGTAGCGGTGAGATAGTGATCGAGCTTCCGATATGGAAGATGGTAAGAGAAAAGATCAATGAAAGCGGAGAATTGCCTGATGGTTTCCATGTCAGGATGCTCATATATTCAGAAGTCGGAGCAGTAAGGTGGAGGGCCTATATTTCGGGGCCAAATGGTGCAACTAATTGGCTTGAGATCGAGAAGATACCCAAAGAAACGCTCAGGAGCTTGAAATAATGGGAATGGCTGCGTGGGATGCTAAAAAGCTCATGAACCGTATGGAAGATGACGGCAAGGATCCCAGGACTTTTTTGGGGATTCCTGAAAAAGGAAAACCTATGGTAGATATGTCTTGGGAAGTTGGAATGGCAAGCAGAATGGGTTTCATCAAGAAGAAAAAAGGAGTGAGAGTAAAGCCAAAGAGGAATATGATTCCAGTGTGGCTTCGTGGCCCCAACTATGATGTTCTTGTGAAGAAGATTCAAGAAAGATATCCAGAGGTGATAGAAGATGCTTCTGTTCATGCCAGAGCATGTGACACCGATTCAGGAGATGGAAAAAACGGAAACACGGAGGCTCTGGAAGCGCAAGCGTGTTAATGTCGGCTCAATCCAGAAAGCAAAGACCAAAATGATATCGAAGGACTTCTTTTCCTATCTTTACGTCTTGGAAGTCCATCAGGAGCGCCTGGGAGATATTTCAGATGAAAGCATCAGGGCCGAAGGATATGAAAGCCTTGAAGCTTACAAGGAAGCTCTGCAGCGAGCCAATAAGCGCAAAAAGTTCGTTTGGGATGATAACCTTGTTGTCTGGGTGGTAAAATTCGTGCTCTGCGATTACTTAGGACCGAAGGAATCACCTTTCACGATAGTTCCGAAGATGGATGTAGAGTACAGCGGAACATTCGAGATTAAAGAGTATGGGAGTCAAGTCAATGATACCTAAAGAATTGATGCCTAAAGTAACAGGAAACGCGATCTTCACCATCAAGCGAGTTCCTGGAAGCTTCAATATGGTTGAGATTTTCTTCTATAAAAGGAATGGAGAAAATGGAGTATGCCTGAAAGCTAAGTTGAATAAACGGTGTGTTAAAGACCTGGTTGAGATGCTGGATTTAGCAGTAGATGGACAGATAGAGCCAGAATCGTTTGAAAGCGAGCTGAGGAAAGTAAGAGGCGAGAAGGAAGATGGAGATCATTAAGTTATACCGAGAAGGGGGCTGGATAAAAGCTGTGATGGGAGATTCAAGTGCTCCCAAGGCCACAGGAATTGGATCCACAGTACAAGAAGCTTTGGATTTCCTCATGGCATCAGTTCATCAAATCGGTGATGAGAAGCTGAATTTGGAACCTTGGATGGAGCTTCAGGGAGATAAGCAGAATGCTTCTCCATTGAGACTGAATCTGATGGATCCAGAGGCGCAAATGGGTGAAAAAAACGAATTGCAGTTATTTACATGGTGATTGAGATGAAGAGCGAACAAGAGATTTTGAATGGTATCGGCGCAGCATTGTTATCGATGAGAAGTGGGGATTATGGACAGGCTAGGGAAGTAGTCATGTCCCTGGTTGATGGAATGGCAGGATCCGAGCCATCGGTATCCTTGATCAGAGCGAAGGATCTCATAGAAACACTGGATTTTGGAAGAGCTGCAGCACAGCTCAAGCAGACAGCAGAGTGGCTCTTTCGCCAAACTGTCAGTCAGAGGCCGGCTTTGAATGAGGAGGCTATCTGCGGAGCATGTGCTATGGAAGAATCAGTATCAGTAAAGAATGGAGTAGAGATCGTAATAAAGCCATTTATAGGTAAGATGTTTCAGGGAAAAGAGTTCGTGCTGGCTTTGGATGATCTCAATCCATCTCAAACAGAGGAGCTGATATTTGCAGTAGCCGGATTCGTTAAAGAGACAGTAGAATCCATAAAGATGGGTGGAATGGCAGATGTTGACTTGGATCTTAAAGCAAACAATCTTGAAGCAAGGGATCGGATAAGAGAAAATAATTCAAAGCAAGAAACAGAACCAAAAGCCTGGTGCAAGCTCAAAGATGGAACTTCTGGTACAGGTAAGTCCTGCACATTCTATAAAGAAATGGAAATTCCAGAGCAATGCAGTAAATGTGACAGAAAGATTGAGGTTCCACTTCCATATATGATGATAGTAGAACTGGAGAAATTAAAGAAAAAGTAGAAGATTGAATTGAGAGTTATATGTACCTAAGCTTTTCTCTCTTTTTAAAGCACCAGAATTTTATAAGCATCTTTTCCATCTCGTAACGTATGGGGTGGCGCTCCGGATTCTACAGAATCTTTTTTGTTTTACTGCTATCGAAAAATCGATATGAGGCAATTGTCGATAAATCATTCCATAAACTATCGGAATGGTAAGTTGGCTTGAAGGCATTTTTGCGTAGTTTGGACTTACCGGAGTTTCCGGATAGTTGCACGTACTGAATATGACGATCCAACAGATTTAAATCAAACCGAAACAAATTCACCTTGAATTTCAAAAGCAAAAGATGGTGAGATTAATCTGGTATTCCTGAGACTTTGGCCTGCAGCTCCCTACTAAAATATCATCCCTGGAAGGTAAAATGTCTTAAAACCGACTACATGAACCAGTATCGGGCGATTCAGGAAAACTGATAAAAAGATCAAGGGAAGTCAGGAAATTATTTAAACGCATAAGACATATACCTCACCAACACAAAAAATACCAACAAAACGGGTGAGAACGATGGATACGCATCAGTCAATCAGATCTTTCCTCAAAAATTTCGAGGAAGGAAAATATGATAGCGCAGATGTGAAAACTCAATGTGAGGCAGGATGGTTCGATTGGTTCTGCAAAGAATCCAGCCTCCAGAGAAAAACCCAAAACCTGGTCAAGAAGCTCAAGAGGATAGTGGACAGCCCTCTGATCAACCAGGACACGATGTACGTTTTCTTCAAAAATAATAGTCCTATGCGTGGAAGCCTGTATGATGACTTCCGGATCTGCAGCTTGACTGATGATGGAGATGTAATCTTCACCATAACCCCAAGCAGCGGCCAAGAGAGCGAAAAAGGAAAGGCAAGTGTTTGGGGAAGGCAGAACGATTTCAAAGAAGCGTTAGTAGAAGGAACATGGCAGGAAGTAGTTAATTGGTTCAAGAACGGCGGTGTGAAAAATGAGCTTTAAAGACCTTTCAGTAGAGCAGATAGCAGCATTGACAAAAGAAGAGATCGAGGAGTACATCAGAGTCGAGATGATGGAGAAGGGTGTAAAGGTAGTGGAGAAGCCAGCACCCTTCCTTCTCCCTCAGCCCAAGGTAAAGACGCACAAGCTCTACAAAGTATATGGATTGTACTTTGAAACTCCAGGGCAGGTAGATAAGTTGTTCCAGCTCCGGCCCAAGAAAACAGAATATAGTTGGGATCTTGGAACTAATCTGAAGTTCCTAAGTGATGTAGAGAAGGAGTATGAGCAGGTTGAGATCTTTGACAAGGAGGACTTCATAGCAAAAGGCGATGAGATGGTCGCCTGGAGAAAGCAGAAGGACGTTTGGGATAACCTGAATGGAGCGCATGAGGTGTACCTGCAAAGAAGGAATAAGATCGCATCTGAGTTCTGGACTAAGTGGGATGAAGCAAAGAAAAAGGTGGAAGGAAAGCATACTATCCAGAAAGCGTTCGAGGAGTACAAGACCCTGGCAAAAGGAGATGAGGGAATAGCATTAGGGTTCCTCTTCAAGACCTTTGGCGAGGAAGAAGCTAGGGAAGCCATCGGACTGCAGAAGATAGAGCAAGTGGAATCTGCTGAGGTAGCAGAGGCTTAAAACCCTTTTTTGGGGAGATGAGTAAAATGGTAGCTGATAATACTATCTGCGGAGTTTGCAGGGCGAAGTTGGATGAAAACGGGATTTGTCCACGCTGCGAGTACTACAGGCAGGAAGATGCAAAGAGACTGGCAGAAAACGCTGACGAGCCTTTAGTCTGGCGCTGCCAGGTTAAAATGCAAAAGAAAGGGATCAAGATCTTCGTGGTGAAACTTGTCCAGGGCAGCTATATTCATGAAGATGTCAATGTGCATTTTACGTGGTCATCGAAGCCAACAGCAAACCCAGTCCAGAGGCAATATTACGGCCATAAGTGGGTATGCACTTGTGGAAAGCCTGATTGCCATCACATCTCGGTAGCACAGGCTTGGCAAAAGCAAGATAAAAAAGAAAAGCAGGAAGCAATTCGTGTAGAACAGATGAGAAATGCCTGGCATCCGATGACTGATGAGGAAGTAGCAGCGATAAATGCAACTCATATATATGACAAAAAGCAGATAATTGGGCCGCGTGGATCAATTTTGACAGTTCCATGCTACAAAGTAAGGGACGGTCAGATTTTATGCCTTGATACCGGAGAGCCAGCGAGAGACGGAGATATCATTGAGCGTGATGAATTTGGGAGTACCGAGACTAGATTCTGGTATCTGTCACCTGCTGATAGTCCCAAAGATAACAAGCAAAAAGCAAAGGAAGCTGAGGCTTAAAACCTTTTTGAGGTGAAGAGGATGAGGAAACCAAGAGGAACAAAAAAGCAGAAGCCCATAACCTCAAGGCATTGCGGAAGATGCAGAAGAGGATTGACGAATGAAGATTCAATGGCAAGAGGATATGGAAGAACATGCTGGCAGAAACTCGGAGGAAGAGGAAATCAGAAGAATTGCAGCATAGAAGGAGCACTTCCCAAGACGATTTCAGACATCACAGTAGCCGGAGATTCATTTGCCATGATGACCAGGAAAATCCTCTCGGCAGTAGGAGATGAGAAGTGCAGATGCGGGGAGCCTCTGGCACATGGCAAAGTCGGAAGCTATGACCATGAAGGTGGCATCCTCATTCCAGGGTACGGGCAGAAACAATGGGTGTATCTCCAGTGCTCGAAGTGCAGGTATGCTCTCGGGCTGAATCACATCAAAATTCCAACAGAGCCAGGAGCTGTAGAATGTCAGAAGGTGGAATGTTGAAGGGTCTTGATGGTAGCTTCGCAAGTGCAGAGCATACTGAAGACGATAAATGGGTGGTCTTTCTCACAGTAAGTTTCTGCGTAAGTGGAAAGACAGAAGATGAAGCGATAAGCAAGGCAAGGGAGCTTCTTCAGAAGCAGATTGATTGTGAAGATCAGATGAATCTTCTGACAGCAGAAGACTTCATGGCAGAGACAGGAGAAGCGGATCCAGAGGAGCCTGTGGATGGTGAGTGAGATGTGCGAAAAACTACCAGAACCGATAGTTGTAGATTTCGGCGAGAAGTTTGCGGATAGGATGACGTTCTTGGGACGGAATGGAGTGTACAAGCAGTCGGGTATAAATGTCTCGATTGTAATTGGCAACCCCATCCATCCCAAACGTGTGATGCTTTCTCCAATCACTTCAAAAGGAGAAGTTGGCAGAGCGTGGCTTGAGATCCCGAAAGAAAAGATACCGGAACTCATCAAAGCTCTGCAGGAGATTGGAGGACTGTAAGATGGCTCAGGGATTATTAAAGATACCAAATATGGTTGATCCCATCATAATTTATCTTCTGAAGAATCCAGATGCAGCAACTCAACAAAAGGTAGAGAAGGCAGTAAGAGCAAGGGGCCTTTTAAGAGAAGGTGTTGAAATGCTGCATCATCTGGGAATTTATGAAGGAGGAGGTGATTCAGGTTGCGATTTTTCGGAAGAAGGATGCAAGAAGCCTGAAACAAAACCAGGAATATGTCGTAGTTATGATCAATGCAAGAAGAAGCATGAGGTCCACAGTCATCTCCTCGGAGGATGGCAACTCATCCATCAGGAAGAAAGCCCCTTCTGTCCATCCTGCGGCTCTAATGAAATAGCAGAAGATAAAGGTGGATTCCTTGAAATCGGGGAATGGGATGGCAAGAACTACGAAGAGGAGCTGAACATCATTGGAAGAAGATGCAAGAGCTGTGGAAAGAGATTCTGGACGGAGGGATAAGGATAAAATTTGATGACAGGCTCTCGAAAGTAAAAATGAAGGTTCCTGTATATCCAGAATGGACCACCAGACGAGAGCTGAGGAAGGGATTGGGATTATGCGAGTCAGCGATCACGGAATACCTGAAAGTCCTAATTGAAAATGGAGAAGTAACCAAAATAGAGCTGACTGATGAGATAAGGGCCAGAGAAGGAATAGATTGCAGGGCCAGGATATGCTACTATCGGAAGCCTCAAGATGAAATCAGAACGGGAGCCAAAGCCTGAAGCAGATGAGGAAACCCAAGGATCAGAAGTTTCGATGATCCTTGAAGATCCTCTTCCAATTTGTCCATCGTGCGGAGGAAACGTAATTTTCACCGGAAATGAAAGTCCTGATGGTAGGTGGATCAAGACCTGGAAACATTGGTTCAAGTGCCTGAAATGTGGAATTACGTTTCATGAAAATTCAGATAGGGCATTTAGAGTTTTATTCAGCACCAGGAGGTAAAAGATGCCAAAGATGGGATTCAAAAAAGAAGAAGAGGCCAGGAAAATAGTCAATCGTCTGAATGATTTAAGACATCCATCCAAGATAGAAGCATCCAGCGATGGATTCATTGTTCAAATGTCTGATGAAGCCTGGAATGAGTTGCAATGGCATTGTGAAGAAGTAGTTCCGGCAGTTTATGGCAGATCCATGTTCCTTCCAGATGGAAAATTTCCGAGGCTAGTTCCGATTTACAAGAGCTTTGACTACCAGAAGCATAGCGAAAGGAGATTTGATCTTTCAGATCAAGTCCTCTATCTGCCTAAGTCAGCAGTCCATCCATCCATCTTGAAATTGAAAGTCTCGAAGCTGAAGTACATTAACAATTCAGCAGCAGCTCATTGGAGAGTAGAAGCGAGATCAGAGGATGGTAGCATGGTTGATGGGAAACAGGATGTGTTTGAGAAATTCTGCAGATGTCATGGAGAATTGGATGGTGTATTACATGCCTAAAAGTCATGTCAGAAGAAGGAAAGATGGAAAAAGAAATGCAGATAGGAAGATTAGGAGGCACTTGAGACAGAAGGAAATAGATCTAAAGCTGGTGAAGCCAGGTGACTCAAGAGAATTGTGAGGCCAGGTGCTACAGATGCAATAAGAAAGTGTCGGAAGGAGGATATGGAGATTTCAATCCAGAAGGTAAGCCTGTATCATTCTGTAGTCCAAAATGCCGTAGTGACTTCTGGCAGAAGGATCGCGGAATCAGAAAGAAGCCACAAAAACAGGTAACAATAGCTTCATTCATGAGTCAGGAAATTATTTAAACGCATAAGTCATATACCTTTTAACCAAAATTAATAATTCAAAAAAGCGAAGGAGAATGAAAATGGTAGATAGAGAGATCGGAAGATTTAGAAAAGACGACAAGACAGAAATCGTGGTACAGGTTAAGGAATACAAGGGAAAAGTCGGCCTGGACATCCGGGAATATATCACAAGCGAAAGATATACCGGATGGTCCAAGTCCGGGGTTCGCATACCAGACACAGAGGTAAGAAAGCTGGCAAAACTGGTGAACTCAGCGTGTGCAGCAATAGATCCAGAATCAGGCAGCTCAGAAGCTGATCTTATGAGGAGTTAGATGGCTGGAATTACCTATTGCCATGACTGCAAAAAAGTTCTGGCAAGAACAGGGACCGTAGAGGAGGCACAAAGTAATGCGGTCATTCACATGGCTGCTACTCCTCATATTTTGGTTTTTGGCTATTCAGAACAGAGAGCAAAGGAATTGGGGTTGATCTAAGATGATAGTCACGTTTGAATATCCTTCCGGTGCAAGAGTAGAATATTTTTATTTGAAACCTTTTGGCATTCGGATGGTAGCCAAGGAGTTGGGATGGAAAATAGTTCATTTGAAGGTGTTTCTGCATGGGAGAACCGGAAAAGATTGTAAAAAGGCTTGAAGCCCTCCTCAAAACCTTTTCCAAGGGACCGAATAAAAGAGTGACCAAAACGGAAGAACTGGTCATGGGATTCCTGGATCAGGTGAAACGAGGAAGGCAGCTATCAAAGAAGCAGCTCGCAATCCTCGGAGATTGGGAGTATCAGGCAGACACGAAAGGATCTGGTTGGGAGCTGAAGAAATGAGGCAAGTGCTCTATTATTTTGTTAGGACTGGTCGAGATAACAATTGCGGCCATAAGCATAGGAGCAAGGAAGCAACGATGGCATGTTACCATCACAAGAAGATTTACTATCCAGATGCAAGAATCATGAAAAAAGTGAAATTAGTTGAATGGGTTGATGAGCTTGTATCTGACAAGGAGTTGGAGAAAGAAGAATGAGAAGTGTAAGTCACCTTTCGACCATCAAGAGACACCTGGCAGAAGCTTATAGATATCGGAATTGGGCCAGAAGGAATTTGGATAAACCGAAAATAAAAGATCTTGAGGATGCGCTGATCTACCTTGAAAAGGTGTCTCAAAATCTCATCTATGCAAAAGTAGAACTTCAGCAGGAGATTGCAGAAAGACATAGAGAGGAGTACCTAAAGAGCTTGAAGGATAAGAAACCAGAAACCAAAGAATGTAATACAAAAGAGCAGTAATTGTAATACAAGATAGGTTGGTGAGATTTATGGGCTACTCGCATAGATTTGAGCGGAAACAGAAGCTGCCAAAACACAAGTTTGCGAAGGTTGTAGAGGATTTTAGAAAGCTAATGCCTATATTCAAAGATTTAGGCATAAAGCTTGCAGACGGAGAGGGAAAAGACGATCCAGTAGTAACAGAAGAAGAGATCTGGTTTAACGGGTTGAAGAATTGTGGCCATGAAAAGAGAAACCTTGGAATTGCATGGCCTTCAAAAGATGCAAGTGGTGTGTGCTTTGCATATAAAAAAGGTCAAGCGTTACAAATTCAGACAGAGCTAATCCAGAATTTGAGTGGAGCTGGATGGGAGTGCGGAGTTCATGAGCCATTGGCTCTCGGAGATTCGGACGTATCAGGATTATGGTACGCTGGATGCGAAATAAAAACCAGGACTTGCGACGGAGATTGTTCACATGAATCATTTTGTCTGCCAAGAGTTTTGTCACAAGAAGACATAGACTTCAAGAGGAGAGTAAGATCCAGAAATCCAGGAAACTACTATTTGGAGTACTGTAAGACAGCTTACAAGCCTTACGATCTGGCAGTTATCTGTTGTCTGATCATAGCTAGACATCATTTAGGAAAAGAAAACATGATGGTTGCAAGTAATGGGAAGCGTGATCAGTGGGCTGATGGAAGGCAGCTTTGCCAGTTAGTTCTTGGGTATGGCGAGGATTTCCATTTTGAAAATCCGCCAAGACCAAAACCGTATTGGGAGGAACTGAAAACTCCAGATAGATTTGACGAAAAGACTTGGCGTATAAGAGACTATCCAGCTGCGTTAAGCGGATCGATAGGTAAAGTTCGAAATTACTCGCAATGGGGCCATAGATCTGGATATATGTATCTAGCGAGGCCGCTTTTTACAGATAAGGTGTATCACAAAGAATTTCCAACTTTAGGGAAGGCTAAAGAATTTGTTGAGAACGAGCTTCGAAAAAGAAGGGAATTGGAGCAGATGCAATACAGTGAGTATAACAAGGATCTGTAGATAGAATTGCAAAATAAGGGGTGGTTCTGAAATGGCAGAAGCAAGCCTAGCACATGCATTAAGCTCCTTGATCTATATGATCGAGAAAGGGGAAAACGTAACCATAGTTAAGATGAAAGCAAGCCAGACGAAAGACGGTGTGAGGGCTAAGAATCCGGCTCTGGACTATAAAGAGTTCTGGACTTCGAGTTGCGCTTATCCAATGACAGAAGAAGAGAAGCAGAATAAGAAGTTTTTCAACGATATAGAGAGAGAGCTGTTCTTCAATTATAGAACGATCTTCATCCACAACGGTAAAGAAAATAGATATGGTGTGGCAAGCAAAAGGCCGCTCAAGACAGGAGAAAAAAATTACTTCCAGCCGCAGTGGAAGCCAATAGACGGGGAGCAGTTCTATATCCAGAGCTTTGATCCCTTGATTGACTGCTATGAGATAGTAGTGAGGTCAGGACAGCCACAGGATGAGGATCAGAAAGAGATAGCAAACAGATACGTATTGAACTACATGGATGAAGGCGAAAGCATGTGGATAGACATCCACAAGGCAAATGATCAATCAGTTTGGCTCGGGATCCACAACGTCATAAAAGGAAAGCCGATAGACCCACTGTATCGGCAAGTCTGGGAGTTCGTTAAAAAGAGCAACCGGATAAAAGAATTGAAACTGGAGTTCATAGAAGATCCAGAGGTTAGGGAGGCTCTAAGATCTGAGCTGTTAAGGGGCCAGATGGAAGGAAAAGATTTCGGCATCTATGACTGGAAGAAGAGAGATTTCTACCACGTAGCGGAGGGGATTCTGGATG
>Ga0074195_1003880_pt1 | contig 13223 bp, 12 predicted proteins | sample EPASupsiteHSE623_FD_64525 | JGI IMG/M metagenome (GOLD analysis project Ga0074195, IMG submission 64525) | Bioremediated contaminated groundwater from EPA Superfund site, New Mexico - Sample HSE6-23 | ecosystem: Environmental > Aquatic > Deep subsurface > Groundwater > Contaminated ...
TACATCAAGAACATACCAAATATCTCTTATCTTCTTGGCACCTTTTTGTGTTATCGGCGGGATAACAACTTTCCGGATAACGAGCCTCGCTGTTAAGGCTTCTTGGAATGACTTATGTGTAAGGAGTTCGTTGAAAGTATTATCCGTGTTTTTCGCGACATATTTACTGTTCAATTCTGGATGGGTTTACGAAGTGGCGAAAGACGATCCAGCTTCAATATCATTAAGCCCTTATACTGACCGTTCTTGTTACAATGAAAGAGAAGCTTCAGGCGGCAAGTGGCTATCCGACTGCACTGATTCTGATTCTAGGGTATGCGGCGATCTAACTGCCTGCACATTATTACGTGACTGGTTTCACAAGGAAAATATGGATCCACAAATTAATATAGGAATTCTAGAAAATGCTTACATATATTTAAGGTCTTGGAATATAGATAAACAAGAATTACTATTTATTGAGGCAAAGAATGGATTGAAAAGTCCGGAATATTTTAGTTTTAAAGAAATCCCAAAATTAGTTACTTTAATTACTGCCAATAATAAGGTTTACGATAATGGCGGATCACAAATATTTGAACCTTCCGACATTCCGGATTAAGCCTTTCGTTCTGAGGCAATTTTCTGCCGATTAATTGAAAAATGGGAAATGATGGCAATTGGTATCTGTTGGCTACTATAACACAATTATTATAACATATTTTCGAGTACCAACGATTAGAACTATGTTCACATCTATAGTATCAAAATGAGGTTATATGAGTCTTCAGTTAAGAACAGAATGAACCGAATTGATTGAATAGAATTTGTGATAGTTTGGATGCCTAAATATATATCTTATTATCAAGCGAGCTAAATGTGATGTTGTCAGACTGTGAATAAATATCATGGAGTGAGTACGGTAAAATGCCAATGAAGAGACTTAAAATCCTTAACCTTTCGCCGTTTATATGGACTATGGGAAAGGAGGCAGGTATACCATCTGTATATAATGTCCAAAGAACTTTTGTTGATGCGGGTCATCAAGTTCATTTCGTAATACCTAATGGCAATCCATTTGTGCCTGGTATGATGAACCGTGGCAGTGAAAAAGATCTTTTTATCCATACATTTTGGCTGCCCTTAAGACTTTGCTGGAGCTTAGCTAAACTGCAGCTGCTCACCAGACAAAGATCCAAGTTACTACATCGTATGGTTTCCATTCTTGCCATTTTGAGCATTTATTTCTTATTTTACTCACTAGGTTTAGTAAAATCTCTAATAGTTGCAAAAAAAATTAAAGCAAATGTTATATACGGACACTTTTTCTTTTTCATCCCATTAGCATATATAGTTGGCAAAATCTATAAGGTACCTAATATAGGCAGAGTTTATGGTGTTGGCTGTTATCAAAATATTTTAGAAGGTACTAAATCTCAAATTATGCGTTGTTGGTATGAAATAATTGCCCTAAAGACACCGGTTGATCTGCTAATAATTACAAATGATGGAACTCGGGGTGACATGGTAGCAAAAAAGTTAGGTGTATGCCCGGAGAAAGTGAGGTTCTGGATGAATGGGGTGGATAAAGATAATTATCTGCCAGAGTTTGATAATGAAAGATTCAAAGAGAGTTTAAATATTTCGCCAGATACAAATATAATTTTGACAGTTAGTCGTTTAGAAGGTTGGAAACATGTCGATAGAATTATAAATGCTATGCCAAGCATTTGCACAAAAAATAGGAAAGTGATATGTATAGTTGTTGGGGATGGATCACAAAGGGTAAAGTTAGAGACCTTAGCTAAAAAGTTAAACGTGGATTCAAGTGTAAAGTTCGTGGGAGCAGTCTCTCATGACAAGGTGATAGATTTCATCAATTCTGCAGACATATTTATCTCACTCTATGATATGTCTAACTTGTCTAATTCTGTATTTGAAGCGATGACTTGTGGAAAATGCGTTGTTACCTTAGATGTGGGTGGGACTAACGAAATCATTAAAAATTTTAAAAATGGAATATTGCTGACGCAGGAGAATTTAGGAAGGCTAGCGTATGTTATAGACATGTTATTGAATAATGTCGAACTAAGAAGTCGATTGGGTACAAATGCAAGGAAGTACGGACTTCAACATTTCGTAACATGGGAAGAAAGAGGAAAAAAGGAAGTGAAGGCAATCGAAAGGTTATGTATGGGCGATGACCTTTCATCCGGCTGATGTTATATAATCTGGGTATGTCGTTCGACAAATCTCAAATTGCTGTCGGATCATTGTTTACATAGTAGGACTTACGCACTTGCCAGAATCTTCATATATAGCTTGGTCCATATTAAGTCCAACGAATAAAATGGATCGGACTGAACTTGAATCCTGCCAAGTGCGATGATCTTGATTATATTCACTTTCTAATAGCATCTGTAGATGTTTTTACCTGTACAGAAGCCGCAAGGTGTCGGCCTGATGGAGAAAAGAATCCTTCGCATGATGCATTTACCCGTCTTCTACAAAGACAGCCTCCAGACACTGAGGCGTTGTGGAATGAGATAATTCATATTGTTCGGCCTCAAGAAGGGTTCTTGGTTATCGACGATACGACATTGGACAAACCATATGCTAAAAATATGGACTTAGTATATCATCAATGGAGTGGAAAGCAGCATCGCTTGGTGAATGGAATCAATATTTGTACGTTGCTTTGGACTGAGGGAGACTCCATAATTCCTGTTGATTTCCGGATATACGACATAAATACAGATGGTAAGACGAAAAATGATCATTTTCGGGATATGCTTCGCAAGGCAAAAGAACGGAGTTTTCGGCCTCGATGTGTACTATTCGATAGCTGGTACGCTAGCGTGGATAACCTCAAAACCATACGGAAGTTCGGATGGCATTGGCTGACTCGATTGAAGAAGAATCGGTTGGTAAATCCGGATAACACAAAAAATGTACAAATCCAGGAGATTGAAATTCCACCAGAAGGTAGGACTGTGCATTTAAAAGCGTATGGTTTTATAAAAGTATTCCGGATAGTCTCGAAAGACGGTGACATAGGATACTGGGCAACTGACATACTGGAGATGAACGAGGCTAAACGCGAAGTAATGGGAGGATATTCCTGGAAGATTGAAGAGTATCATAGAGGCATTAAGCAATTCTGCGGCGTTGAAAACTGTCAGGCAAGAAAAAATCAATCCCAGAGAGCACACATAATGTTCTCCTTAAGAGCATTTCTCAGATTAGAAGTAGAAAGACTTAGGACGGGAAGAAGTTGGTTTGAATCTAAGCGGGAAATCATTCGTCAGGCCATAAGCGCATATATAAAAAATCCGAATTATTCATTACCTAGGACTTCAACTGCGTAAGTCCTACAATGATAACGCAAACCTTGAGATCTGACCAACCTGATTCATGCCAATCGATATGTCCTGCGGACAAACTATGCTTGCGCTCGTACCGAACCCACTTGCGGCGCTTCTGTTTCTTCGGATCTTCATGAGCCAGGCCCGCTGCCTTGAGATACATGTGAATACGGTTATGGGAGATGCGGATCTTAAACACCTTTCTTACAGCGACCTCCAACATTCGAGCCCCAAATCTATAAAGCCGATACCCTTCGCCAACGACCTGTGACTCACGTTCGTCAAAGGGCTTCTTGGGTCGACCCATGTTCTCGCAGATTGCAGGTTCCTGCTTGCTCTCTGCATAGCTTTTCCAGATTTGTTGGACTCTCCTGCGCGATATCTTCATATCCAGTGCAATCTGCTTTGTAGTCACCCCTTTCTGCTTTTGACGGATAATCCAATGAATCTTGCGTTGGTCCAATTTCATAACCCATGTTACGGGGTCAGGGGTTAAGCGTGTGCGAAATACTTTCGGGACTACACAACTTAGGGACTGACGCTAAATAATTTGGGCACAATCACATCAGTTAGTGATGGTGGCAGGGCATATTTATTACACATTTTATATAATATAATGTATATATGCTCTGTGGGACCTACCATGACTGTAATAGCCACTAATTTTGCTGTGTTGCACAATTTCGTGACTATACAGCCAATAGATGACGATTTTGCCGCTTGCATAAGTTATTACTAATATACATCGCAGCTTATCGATTCTGGCAAATTATGCAACACAGCAGATTGAGGACAAGGTTGATATATTGCTTGCTTAAGAACAACGCATATATTATGGAGCCTGTGATATCATTAAGCATAATTGTCAGTTTCCTTGTCGCCTGGGTCACGACAAGGAAGTGGATTCGCAAAGCTCCTGAGATCGGGCTTCTCGGTTTTGACATGAACAAGCCTGGCAGACCCACGGTCGCAGAGATGGGCGGAATTGGTGTTGTATTTGGCTTCGGCATGGGAATGCTCGTATATATCGGATTGATGACATTTTATCTAGACAGACCGTATTATGTCTCGATTCTGGCTGCCCTGTGCACCGTGCTGATAACCTGCATAATCGGCATGATGGATGACCTATTAGGCTGGAAAAAGGGGCTGAGACAGTGGCAAAAGCCGATATTTACATTATTTGCCGCTCTTCCAATGATGGTTGTCAATGCCGGCCAGTCTACCATGAATCTGCCAATTGTTGGAACAGTCGATTGGGGCATTCTGTATCCGCTATTGATTGTCCCTATTGGGATAGTTGGTGCCTCTAATGTATACAATATGGTCGCAGGGTATAATGGTCTGGAAGCAGGAATGGGTGTAATAATATTCTCGGTGATGGGTTATACTGCATATCTAAATGATAAACAGAATGCTATGATGTTGGCCTTTTGTATGGTCAGCGCGCTTTTAGCATTTCTCTATTTCAATTGGTATCCCGCTAAGATATTTCCTGGCGATACGATGACTTATTCGGTTGGGGCTTTAGCAGCATGCGTTGCGATCCTTGGTGATCTGGAGAAGATCGCGCTGATCCTATTCGTTCCCTATGCCGTTGACTTCTTCCTTCAGATCAGAAGCAGATTTAAGTCTGAAGCATTTGCCGGAGTGAATGCTGACGGAAGTCTGCAGAAGCTTGATAAAGGAGTATATCATCTGACGCATTTGGCGCTTGTGGTCTTGATGAGGGTGAAAGGCAGAGTAAATGAGGTAGATGTAGTTCTATTTGTGTGCGGAATCGAGCTTCTGGCTGCGGGGGTCGCAGAAGTGATTTTATGATGTGGTGTGGATTTAAGGGAGGGCGATAAAATGGATGATGGGATTGATCTGCGTAATATAATTAATGTTCTCTGGATGGGTCGTCGTCCGATTGGTGGCATATTCATAGCATCTGTCATATTCGCGATTATTATATGTTTCGTCATGCCGCAGGTATATCAGATCTCTGGAATCGTTGCCCTCGGCAACTTTGGCGAGCCCGCATATACAAGCCAGGCGGCGGCAACGGAAATCATGCTGAGCGACGAGTTTCTCTTGGATGTATTCCATGGGATAAACCTCAGCCTGACACCAAGCAAATTTGCAGAATTAAGAGACACTATCAAGATAGTGCCAGTAAAAGATACAGAAAGCCTCCTTCAGATCTCCATTGAGTCCAAAGACAAACGTCAAGGAATTGATATAGTCAAAGAGATAATCAGTCTCTTTGCCAATAAGAGCGAAGATCGCTACGATAAGCAGATGCAGCTCCTGTCTGACCAGTTAGAAGTCACTAATGAAAGTCTGGATATACTTGAGGCAGATATCAATCAAACTCGTGATGTGTTAGCCAGCATCGAAGGCGCGGCAGGCGTGTTATCTGAAGGCAATGAGATGAGAGTCTCGCGTACGCTGGATTATCTGCAAGCCGAAGAGTCCAGGCGTTCAGCAATGTTGGATCGCTACATGGACCTGAAAGGGCAGATCACTCTGGCAAGACACCTGGATGTCGTGCAGATGCCTACTGAGCCAATCGCACCAATAGGGCCTAGAAAAGTCCTGATTGTAGCAGTGATAGGGCTTCTCAGCTTGATGATCGGCATATTTGTGGTGTTTTTGAGAGAAGAACTCAAGAAGCGGACGGAATAATAATGCATGGGATGGAGTGAAGGAGAACGTCAGGCGAAATAAGGGGCTCGGACTGTCTCGAAGCAGGAACGAATAGCAAAGTGGTCAGAATCAGCGGCGGCCTGCTTGCTCGCAACACCCTCATTAACTTGATCGGCCAAGGGCTGCCCCTGCTGGTGGCAGTGGTCGCAATTCCCATTATTGTGCGTGGCATGGGAATGGACCGTTTTGGTCTCCTTTCTTTAGTTTGGGTATTCATGGGATCCTTTGCTATATTTGATCTAGGTTTAGGCAGGGCTACCACCAAGTTTGTGGCTGAGGCTCTAGGCAAAGGCGAGCCTGAAAAGGTTCCACCTCTTGTTTGGACTGCGGTAATAGTGCAAGCAATCTTCGGGATTTTCGGAGGACTGGTTCTTTTTGGCATCACTCCCTTCTTGGTAGAGAGTATCTTGAATATCCCGTCGGATCTGATAATGGAAGCTAAAACCACATTTTATCTCCTCGCGGCATTTGTTCCTGTGATATTGATCTCCGGTTCATTCAGTGGAGTCTTGGAGGCTGCACAGAGATTTGATCTTGTAAACGCAGTAAGGATACCATCCAGCACATTAACATACCTTCTTCCCATGATTGGCATGTTTCTGGGGTTAGGCTTACCAGGCATCGTGACCTTGATTCTGCTAGCAAAAGTCGCTGGCTTGGCGGTCTTTATCGCATTGAACCTTCTCATAATTCCCGAGCTAAAGAAGTACTCTGCCTCCCTTACCTCATTTCCTCGCTTGTTTTCTTTTGGCGGATGGATTATGATATCGAACATCTTTGGCCCTATTTTATACTATCTAGATCGCTTTCTCATAGGGGCATTGCTCACGATGACGGCAGTCACCTACTATACCGCACCGTTTGAAATGACGTCGCGTCTTGCGATCATTTCTGGGAGCTTGTTAATGACTCTCTTTCCTGCTTTTAGCGCACTTGGAACCACGCGCAGAGATAACTTACAGCGGCTTTATATCAGATCTATAAAGTATCTTCTCCTAATCATGGGACCGATAGTATTGATTCTTGTGATCTTTGCAGGTGATATCCTTCGATTTTGGCTGGGAGGAGATTTTGCTCAACAAAGCACACTCGTCTTTCAAATCCTTCTTATAGGAGCTTTAATCTACTTGCCAGCACCTGTGTCACTTGGTCTTTTTCAAGGATTAGGGCGGCCTGATATTGCACCCAAAATATATATGATATATGTCCCATTGAATATAGGACTTGTTTGGTTCTTTGTCCAATCTATGGGCATCACTGGTGCAGCTTTATCATTTGCATTACGAGCGTTGTTTGAGGCAGCCTTATTTTTTATTATCTCATCGAAGCTTATTCATTTATCTTATGCATCCCTTAAGGAAAACGGTTTACTGCGCGGATTCTGCGCTTTTTTAGCCTTATGTGTGCCGTTTTGGGGCTTATCGCTTACAGATACATCTGCAATAAAAATCGGTTTTATTGTCATAGGTGCAATCATCTTTGTCATAGTTACATGGAACTATGTCTTGGACCAGATAGACAAGGATGTTATCATATCGGCAACATGTAAAAGGCCATTGATATCGAAGGTCGTAAGGAGACGATTACATGTGGAAAAGTAAGATCATAAAATTTGCCTATGGGTTTAATTCTTGTTTAAATAATTTAGGTGCGAACAATATAAAATTTATCTGCACTGCCAAATATAAATGTAAAAATCTAATGATGTGGTTGTTCGCACAAGATAATCTTGTCTCGATCAAAGTTCGCGGCATGCCCATGACTCTCTATGCAAATACTGATGATACAATTGCATATCTTATTAGGCCTTTTGAGCCATATACGACTGAATTATTCGAGCGAGCCATAAAATCTGGTTCCAAGGTCCTTGATATAGGCGCACAATTTGGTTATTTTTCTTTGATAGCGGCTAAGCAAGCAGGACAAAAGGGACGAGTCTATGCATTTGAACCGGCTCCTGCCAATTTTCGGCTCTTGGATCGAAATATCCAAATGAATGGATATGGTGATGTCATCTACGCGTTTCAAAAAGGTGTTGGGAATAAGCATACAACAGAAACACTATTCCTGTATGAAAATTCTGATTCACATGGGATGTTTCCTCAGACTTCATCTTCTATAAAAGAGACAATCCCAATTGAGTGTGTAACCATAGACGAGTTCCTCGGAGATGCTGATGTAGATGTCATTAAAATGGATATTGAAGGTAACGAGCCATATGCTCTGGAAGGAATGGAAAAAACTATTTTAAAAAACAAAAGTATTATCTTATTTGTCGAATTTGCTCCAACATTGCTTCGTCGTGCTGGCGTAAATCCCGAAGACTACCTTACACAACTTGAAAGGCTAGGCTTAGATCTGCAGATTATCGATGAACATTCACATTTGCTTAAATCGATTTCACGAGATTTATTAGATGAAATCGATCCCTCTTGGTATGCGAATCTTTATTGCACAAAGAATAGGTAATAGCTTTGTTCCCCCATAAATGAAGGAGATATAGATGCCAAAAGTCAGCGTGATTATTCCGACATATAATAGAGCACACCTGGTGAACCGAGCGATTCGAAGTGTTCTCGGTCAGACCTATCAAGACTTTGAAATCATCGTAGTAGACGACTGCTCCACTGATAATACTAAAGAGGTGGTTAAAAGCATTAATGATCGGCGTATCTGCTTTATCTGTCATGAAAAAAACCGTGGGAGCGCAGCGGCCAGGAATACTGGAATAAAAGCATCAAAAGGTGAATACATAGCATTTCAGGATAGCGATGATGAATGGCTGCCTGAAAAATTAGAAAAGCACATGGAGATATTTGAAAAGGCCCCTGACCATGTTGGAGTGGTCTATTCAGGATTTTATTTACGAAATGGTGAGCAAAAAAAATATGTTCCAGGTTCTAATATAAAAATAAAAGAAGGCAATATATATGAAGAACTCCTTAAAAGAAATTCCGTGGGTACTCCTGCAGCGGTCGTAAGACAAACATGTTTCGAAAAAGTTGGAATGTTTGATGAATGTCTTCCTAGCCTTGAGGACTGGGAGCTCTTCATTCGAATATCAAAATACTACACATTTAAATTCATAGATGAACCATTAATAAACGCGTATTATTCTCCTGGTGGCGTCTCTGCCAATAAGATTGCCCCCCTTAATGCATATAAGCTGATACTAGAGAAGCACATATACACTCTTAAAAAAAATAGGCATTCATTGGCGAATATGCAGTATTCGGTTGGAAATCTATTATGTCAAGCAGGAAATATGTGCGAAGGAAAAGTGTATCTTCTACAGGCGTTAAGGTCGAATCCACTAAATATAAAATACATGGTAGCGGCGGCCACATCGCTGTTTGGCAAAAGTGCTTATTTAAGTGTTTGCAGGTTGAAAAATATGGTTTACTCAGCAGATAATGCTTAGAAATTGGACCGAGAATTATTCTATTTGGAGGCAGCTCTCGATGCAAATATTGCAGGACAGCTTTAACAAAGAGATGATATATTTGCTACGGACATGGTCCTTGTCTGGCCGGTTCGTTGGCGGCTGGTGGTTCCTGGCAAGATATATCTCTACCTATAACAAGGGATTTGGGCTTTCTTCACTTAAGGAATGGCAGCGGATTAAATGCATATATTATAATAATCGGATTTTTTTTATTATCGGACATATTCCGTCCAGATCAGGTGCTTAACCGATGTTTTATCACCTTTGTGCCCTGGCATTGATTGGCCTGGTGCTTGGCCTAGCTGTAGTTCGCCGTTGCTCTCTGTATTCTCCGCTCGTGATCAGTGCATCGACTTGGCTAGTCGTATTTATCGCCGGACTTATCTTTCAAAAACGATTTTATCCGATTCAGGAAGATGCATTCATTGCTTGGATAATCTGGTTCATGGTGATTTGCACGATTTTCTTTTTTCTCAATCCTTCTTGCGTCAAAAATGCTTGGACCGAAGACAAAATTCGCAGGATCCCTGTGGATTATTCATTGCCGTTATTATTAATGATTGTTTGGCTAGGCTATAGTATTTGGGTAATAGGAAGCACTGGGCCAGAGCACTTTTTTTTAAACCTGCGTATGTCTGCGACAAACCTGGAAGGATTTAACCACCTCGGTTTGCTTTTGCGACTTTATCCGCTGGTTTTTGCATTATTCTTATTCGAACATGTTTACGCACATCAGAAAAACAAGCATCTGCGGATCCTGCTGTGGTGCTGCATGCTATTATTTGCAGTGGGCAGCATGAGCAAACTATCGATCTTGACACCTTTGCTGTCATGGGCAATTATTCAAGGAATGACTGGCAGGATTAAATTTGCAAGGATTGTTTTGCTGGTAATAGTCGTTTTTTCATTGATGATCTCCGTGCACTTTATGCGTGCATCGGTTTCAGATGAGCATACAATAGTCGATGTCTTGGCTCTGTATGTATATTCGCCCTTGGTAGCATTGGGGTATATGGATATCGATGGTTCTTTACCCTTTGGTGCATATGTTCTCCGTTTCTTCTATGTTATTAGCAGCTATCTGCATATACGGCCAATGCCTGCTATGACGCTCAGCTATACTGAGGTCCCAGAACCAACTAATGTATATACTGTGATGGGACTGTTTTATTATGATTTCGGGCAGTTAGGTGTTCTTTTAGGAGCTGTCTTTTATGGGATTTTGTTTTCTTATTTATATTTGCGTTCTGTGAATAATGGGAGATTAGCGTTGGTCTTGTATTCCGGTTATTCGATAGTTTTAATCATGCAGTTTTTTGCAGATGTTGGGATGGCGTTTTTTTCTGGCAATTTGCAGATTCTGATTTGGGTATTTGTCGTCTTTCTAGCTTCCAGGAAGGTTCCTCATGCATGTTGACATTTTAATGGCCACCTGCGATGGTGAACGGTACATAAGGAATCAGCTGCTTTCCCTTCAGCAGCAGACCTTCGAGGATTGGACCCTGTGGGTCCATGACGATGTATCGAAGGATGATACTTTGCATATCCTCCATAAGTTCGCCGAATTAGATTGCAGGATTAAGATTGTTGAGGATGGTACTAAGAAGCGGCTGGGACCAGGGGGAAATTTTCTGGGCTTGACCAAGTATTCAACTGCCGAGTACGTGATTTTTTGTGATCAGGATGATATATGGTTTGAAAAAAAACTGGAGATTCTGGTTGGTTTTGCTGAGAAGAATTTCAATGCAGATATTCCGTGTCTCGTTTATTGCAACGCTTATGGATATTCAGATGTTGAGGGTGTCATTGCCATTGATGGAATTTCCCGGACTCACGCTAAAAACTTGAAGGAATTTCTTTTTTTAAATGGAGGTTATCAAGGCTGCTCCATACTTTTTAACAAGAGATTATGCAAAATGACTGCAGAGTATAGAGCTGATTATATTTTTCTGCATGATGATGTTGTTTCGCTTCTTGCGCATACCTTCGGATGTGTTTATTTTTTACCAAAAAAGCTAATGCTATATCGACAACATGCATCGAATGTTACGGGAAATGTGATTGATCTCCGCTCATACTTAAAACGAGTCTTTAATATAAACATGTATGTGTTGAGTGCGAAACACTATAAAGAGAAAGAGTCGTTTTACAATGCATATAAGAATGATTTGAATGATGATGCCAGGCGACTTTTTGTTGCCTACCTTGCATTCCCAAAAAAAGCACTTCTCAAACGCATTCATTTAATCATCCACAATGAGTTTAGTATTGGTGGAAGCAAATTAAAACTACTAATTAAAACTATTATCAGGAAGCCGATCGGATGAATACAAACAGAATGATGATTGTAATGAGTTTTGGCCCTATTTTCCGGGAGCTGATGATTACGAGGCAGACGCATGATTTGTGGCCGCCCAGAGCTACCTTTGCATTCTACCGGAGATGAATAAATGAAGATTCTATTCGTGATTACTGGCCTGGGTATTGGTGGCGCTGAGCGCATGGTTTTGGACTTAGCAGACCAGTTATTTATAGAGGGGCACCAAATCGTGATTGCTTATCTTACTGGTACCGCACGCCTGCTGCCAAATAATTCGGATATAAAGGTCGTGCCTATTGGTGTTTCAAAAAGCCCTTTTGGTTTTGCTCGTGGCTATCTTCGATTGCGACGATTGATTATCGATTTCAAGCCTGAAGTAGTACATAGCCATATGGTGCACGCCAACCTGCTCGCCAGACTTGTACGAATTAATGTGAATATTCCTCGGCTTGTCTGTACGGCTCACAACAGCAACGAGGGAGGCAAGCTCAGAATGGCGGCGTATCGGCTAACAGACTTTTTAGATGATATTTTCACGAATGTCAGTAGAGAAGCTGTAGAGGCATTTGAGGCTAAAGGTGCTGCACCAAAGGGAAGAATGATGGTTGTATATAATGGCATAGATACTAAAAAGTTCTCACCGGACTGCTTACAAAGAGAGTCCGTTAGGGATTTGTTTGAAGTAGGTTCTGATAAAATAATTCTAGCAGTTGGTCGAATGGTGGAAGCTAAGGACTACCCGAACTTGCTGTATGCATTTGCAAAGGTCTCTAGTAGAATCGAAAGCATCCAACTCTGGATACTCGGAGAGGGCCCATTACGCGAATATATTGAATCCCTGGTAGCAGAATTAGGCGTGAGCAAACGAGTTATATTTCTAGGTACACGCAATGATGTTCCGGATATTATGCGGGCTGCGGATGTTTTTGTGCTATCATCCGCCTGGGAAGGTTTTGGATTAGTAGTGGCCGAGACCATGGCTACTGAAAAAGTCGTTGTCGCAACGGATTCCGGTGGTGTCAATGAAGTGGTGGGTGACTTTGGTTTTGTGGTCCCACCGCGGAACTCTGAGGCACTGGCGAATGCATTAGAAGACGCCTTGAACATGCCATTAGAGCAAGCAATGGCACTTGGCAAGAAAGCTCGTCAACGAATTATCGACAACTTTAGTCTTGACAGAGCGAAAAAGAGATGGCTTGAAATTTACTCAGCTTCCTGGGAGTAGCAATAAGTGATTTTAGGATAAGATCGGTTAGGTATCAGTTCGATCGAGCACGTGTGGAGTCCCGAAATTATTTCGCGCCCGTCTCGATTTTATATCCCACATTTCGCATTAACGGTTTGAACGCTCACCAATTTTTCTGCTATCGATTTTTTAAAGAATCGATATACTTCAACGCTGTAGTATGCGCATTTCGAGTCC
>Ga0074195_1003882_pt1 | contig 13218 bp, 11 predicted proteins | sample EPASupsiteHSE623_FD_64525 | JGI IMG/M metagenome (GOLD analysis project Ga0074195, IMG submission 64525) | Bioremediated contaminated groundwater from EPA Superfund site, New Mexico - Sample HSE6-23 | ecosystem: Environmental > Aquatic > Deep subsurface > Groundwater > Contaminated ...
GCATTATTGATATGCCTGGTTCTGTCGCACCTGGCCTGTCCCCACCTTTTTGCTCAGGGCGAAACCATCATGGCTGTGCCAGCCGATATCAATTCGGGGAAATGGGCTCTGGTAATCCACGGAGGGGCTGGTGGACCAGCCCGGGGAACCATGCCTGCTGAAAAGGAAAAGGAGTATATGCTCAAGTTGGACGAAGCGCTTAATATAGGTTCTGAAATTCTTGCGAGCGGCGGAAGCAGTCTGGATGCAGTAGAGAAGGTAATCCGGTTCATGGAGGATTGTCCCTTGTTTAACGCAGGGATTGGCGCCGTGCTAAATGAGGACGGGAAAGCAGAGCATGATGCCGCTGTAATGGATGGGAGAACCGGTAAAGCTGGTGCAGTTGGGGGAGTTACTGTTATAAAAAACCCGGTTTCCGCAGCCCGGCAGGTGATGGAACAATCCCCGCATGTGCTGCTGGTGGGACCTGGGGCTGAAAAATTTGCCAAGTCGATGGGTCTCGAAATCGTAGCTCCTGCATACTTTGTAACCCCTGAGCGCCTGAAAGCATGGGAAAAATGGAAAGCTGCCGGAACATCAAATCCGGAGAAAAAGCCGGATAGTCCTGAAAAATCATCCACGGATAAAGAGAAGCATGGTACCGTAGGGGCTGTTGCACTTGATCAGCAGGGAAACCTGGCCGCAGGAACTTCCACGGGAGGCATGATGGGCAAAATGACCGGACGCATCGGTGATACTCCCATCATTGGCGCGGGGACCTATGCCAGCAATCAAACCTGTGCGGTATCTGCAACAGGCCATGGTGAATATTTTATGCGCAATGTGGTGGCATACGATCTTTCGGCTATGATGGAATACAGGGGCATGTCGGTCGAGGAGGCCGGTTCGGTCATCATCATGGAGAAACTGCAAAATCAAAAAGGAAGTGGTGGTCTGATCGCCGTTGACAAGGAGGGCAACATCTGTATGCCTTTTAATACCAATGCCATGTTCAGAGGATTCATGAAATCAGGCGGCGAACGTGAAGTTGCCATCTATTAATAGCTGTGATAACCATCCCCGGAAACACCACCAGGTTTATCTTTCTGGCCATTATACTGATGCTGGCCCAGATTTCGTGTCGTAACCAGGATGACCGGCCATCAAAAACTGAGTTTTACCTGATCAATAATACCCATCACACCCTTACCCTTCATTGCCGTGAGGGAAATAATGACAGGGATACCCTGTTGCACCTACAGGCGCATGAACGAATGAGTATCATGGAGGTCGACGGAATCCATGACCATCTTGCTTTGAAACCACTCATTGATCGCAAGGTGATAAAAATGACGGATGAAAATAACCTTAACTGGTGGCCCCGGATCAAGAATGCAGAGAAATGGGGGCATATCAGTTTGCCTGAGGAAGAGGGGACAAGGCAGATTTTTTTTATGCAGATGAATCCCCTGGATGATGGGATGAACCGGCTCCAGGACCTGGGGAATATCAAGTTGTTCAGGATCTCCCAGGGATTGGCTTACCTGATAATATTATCTTCCGTGATGGGGTTGTTATATGTCCGCCTGCAATATAAAAGCCTGTATATCCTGCTGGCCATTTTTCTTAATTTTCCTGTGATTTATTATACCGCCGATTTTGGATCCCTGATCAATTATGTTCTTGATCCACTGTTCATTATTCCAACATGGATCGTTGAATCAACACCCTATTTTGTGAGGTTCTCCCTCCCCGTTGGCGCAATGGTTGTTTGGGTTGTGTTGATTCTGCGTAAACTTTTTAAAAGAAATACAACCTGATGAGGCAGCAGGGATTACTGCTTCTCGTATTGCTGGATTTCGTCGTGCACATATTGAAGGGTTACGCCTGCCTGCCTGAACATCTCCTCCGATTCTTTCCCGTCGTGGTATTTTCGTTCACAAACCACACGCACAATGCCGCAGTTGATAATGAGCATGGCACAGGTGCGGCATGGCGTCATCCGGCAGTACAAAGTCGCCTTTTCGAGGGGAATGCCCAGCCGGGCAGCCTGGCATATGGCGTTCTGTTCGGCATGAACCGTGCGCATGCAATGTTGCGTGGTGCGATCATCTTCATGTAACACTTTTTTCATCAGGTGCCCCACCTCATCGCAATGAGGCAGCCCGCGCGGAGATCCGACATAACCAGTGACGAGTATCTGCTTGTCTCGTGCGATAACGCAGCCACTGCGGCCGCGATCGCAGGTTGCCCGCGTCGATACGGTATGTGCAATTTCCATGAAGTATTCATCCCAGGATGGTCGGATATAGGGTTTTGGTTCCATAATTCAGTTTAAATAGCTTGTAAATGTACGAAGTCAGGTAATGCGGCCGAGTACATTCTCGACCTCCCTGAACAGATCCTCTTTTGAACCATCGTTGTTGAAAACAAAATCAGCCTGCCTGATGCATTCCTTCAGGTTTTGTTTATTCGGATCGGTGGCATTCATTTCACGGGACTCATTTTCCAAAAAGGTTTCAAAGGAGATTTGATCGGTCTCTGATGATCTGATTACGATGCGGTCATAACGCACTACCGGGTCCGCATCCACGGCAAAAAGGAAAAATTGTCCCTTTTTTCGCAGGGAGTCGATCTCACCGGGAGTTCTGATGCTTTCAATAACGCAGTTGTTGCCAATCCTGGAAGCTGTTAAATATAACTGGTCCGTTACATACGAGGATCCATGCTGGCTGCGCAACTCATTGGCGACAAACACCATGCTGTCGCGATTTTCAGGCAGGCCCCTCCTTTGAATCTCCTCCAGCAGGTAAGCCCGGACGGAATAATGTGAAAACCCCTTTTTCGCTACAAGGTATTCAACCACAGTTCCTTTCCCTGCTCCGATCGTTCCTGTAATCCCGATTATTATCATCTTAAATCTTGCCCTCCTTAAGCCGTTCAATCCATTTTTCTGCTGTTACGGGCTGATATACTTCAAGTCGCAAGCAAAGCGAATCAATATCGGAATCCATTAACAGCATGTCGCGGTGTTCGCGGCGGAGAAATTTTTCTTCAACCGCATGATCCAGCATTTGGAGCAACGGATTAAAAAATCCGTCGATATTCAGCAACCCGATCGGCTTATTTATCAATCCCAACTGATTCCAGGTAAGAACTTCAAACAGTTCATCCAGCGTGCCATATGCCCCTGGAAGGGCAATGAAAGCATCAGAAAGATCGGCCATCAGGGCTTTGCGCTCCTGCATGCCATCAACAATGTGCATTTCGGTGAGACCGGCATGGGCCACTTCGCGCTCGACCAGCGATTGCGGCATTACCCCGATCACCTTGCCTCCGGCAGCCAGCATCGTGTCGGCTAAAATCCGCATCAGCCCGACATTAGCGCCGCCATAAACAAGCGTTATTTTTTTTTCGATGAGATATTCAGCCAGGTGCTGAGCGCTGCTTGCATAAACCTGCTGCCTGCCCATACTGGAACCACAAAAAACACAAAGGGTTTTAATCATTTAGCAAATCCTGTGTTATACCATAAAACATCCTGATACCTGTCTCCGGGATTTCATCCGGGAAGCCGTGACGGGTGGCAACCTTCCTTACCGTATTCATCGGAATGACGAAATTTCTTTACTTTTGTGATTGAACCGGCATTCAAATATAAGCAGAAAATCCCAAATCGTAAATCGTAGATCGTAAATCGTAAATCCCATGTTATATCCGCTGAAGTTCAAACCTGTTTTCAAAGATAAAATCTGGGGTGGCCAGAAGATCAGGACCTGCCTTGGACTTGACTTCTCCCCGCTTCCCAATTGTGGTGAAGCATGGGCGCTTTCAGGAGTGCATGATTGTCAGACTATTATCGCCAATGGATTTCTTGAGGGCAATGAACTGAACGAGGTCCTTGAAATATACATGGATGAATTGGTTGGGGAGAAAGTTTACGAAAAATATCCCACGGAGTTTCCGATCCTGGTCAAATTCATTGATGCCAACGATTATCTCTCCATCCAGGTCCATCCCGATGATGCACTGGCTGCAAGGAGGAATATAGGGCAGGGAAAAACCGAAATGTGGTATATCCTGGATTCAGATCCAGATGCAGCGCTGATCTCAGGTTTCAACCGGCCTATGAATGCCCCCGCCTATCTCGATTTCCTGAATCGCAAAAGGCTCAGGGAGGTGATGAATTTCGAGAAAGTACACAAGGGCGATGTCTTTTTCATCCCATCAGGCAGGGTGCATGCCTTGGGACCCGGGATCCTGCTTGCCGAAATACAGCAAACATCCGACACCACCTACCGTATTTATGACTGGGACAGGGTAGACGGTGAAGGTAAATCACGCGAGCTGCACACCGATCTCGCCCTCGAAGCCATTGATTTTAGCCCGGTTGAATCTTACCGGACAAATTACCGGCATATATTAAACAAGCCCACCACCCTGGTTGATTGTCCCTACTTCACAACCAACCTGCTCGAGGCCGGCGAGGTCATTGAAAAGGATTACAGCTCCCTCGATTCGTTTGTGATTTATGTTTGTGTGGAGGGAAGGGGCGAAATTCGCGCCTGCGGTGATGCGGTTTCAATATCGGCAGGAGAGGTGGTATTGCTTCCTGCCATAACCGAGGATGTTGCCATCGTTCCCGGCCCTAAGATGAAACTATTGGAGGTCTACATCTCCTGACCCGGCAATGGATGTCTCCGGAACCAGCGGCAAATCAGGCAGAAATTAATTTAATCCAATTCCATTGTGAACCAATTTGCGACCCCATGAACATGGAAATACATAGAAATCTTTAACTTTGTCGGAAAATTAACAATCAACATGATGAGAACGTTACCCCTCCTTTTATTGCTGGTCCTGATTTCCACTTGTTCCTTTGCACAGGATAATGTGTTTACTTACAAAAAACTGCCCTCGGTAAAACTCAAATCAGTAAACGGTCAGCCGTTTATTTCCGACAGCATTACCAACAATGGAAAGCCGATTATCATCAGTTTCTGGGCAACCTGGTGCAAACCATGTATCAAGGAACTCACCGCCATCGCCGATGTTTATGATGAATGGGTGACCGAAACCGGTGTAAAGCTTTATGCTGTTTCAGTTGACGATTCACGCTCATCAAGCCTGGTTGCCCCACTGGTTAATGGCAAAGGATGGGATTATGATGTATTACTCGATCAGAACGGCGACTTTAAGCGTGCCCTCAATGTAGGCCCGATCCCGCAAACATTTTTACTGGACGGCAAAGGCGAGATCGTATGGAAACACACCTCCTTCGCCGAAGGTTCAGAACTCGATCTGATTGAACTGGTGAGAAAACTGAACAGAGGAGAAGAGATCAAGTAACTTAAAACCCAGCAACCTTGAAAACATTAGTATCACTTGTCTCAGGTATTGCACTCCTGACGATCATGGTATCCGGACGGGTCAGTGCCCAGAATATACTGGATGGCAGTGAAGTGCATGGAAGCATGCAAGCCGACGCAGCCTATTACACTACCGATTCCAAAATGGGGATCAGCGATTCAACCCTGGATGGAAAATTACTACGGATGAACGGCTTCACCGAAGTAAATTATACCCTCGGTAATTTCACGGCAGGAATGCGTTTTGAGGCCTATCTGCCACCGTTGATTGGCTATAATGAACAATACAACGGACTGGGTGTCCCTTACTGGTATGCAAGTTATAAGAACGACTTCATCGATATTACCGCAGGGAATTTTTACGAACAGTTTGGCAATGGATTGATGCTCAGGACATACCAGGAGTGGACCTTGGGTTATGATAACTCTCTCCGGGGATTACGCGTCAAGGTAATGCCTGTTAAAGGGGTCACCTTCAAAGGGGTGTATGGCGTTCAGCGCTATTTCTGGGAACCCTTCAAGGATTATAACCGGGGGATCGTAAAGGGTTTTGATGCCGATTTTTACCTGAATGATATTTTCTCAGGAATGGAAAACTCAAAATGGAAGCTGACACTGGGCGGTAGCTTTGTAAGTAACTACCAGCGAGGAAAAACCATGGATTATGTATATAACGGTAAATTCTATTCCCTGAAATTGCCGGAAAATGTTGCTACCTATGGTGGCCGGTTCAATCTTAACGTAGGCGGATTCACCTGGCTTACCGAGTATGCCTATAAGATCAACGATCCATCGGCGATGAACGAATATATCTACCATAACGGTGACGGACTTTTTACCAGCATGTCCTACTCGCAGAAAGGTATCGGCATCTCGCTCATGGCAAAACGGATCGACAATATGAGCTACAAGTCAAACCGCTCGGTGACCATCAACATGGTCGATATCAATTACCTGCCGGCGATTACGAAAGAGCATACCTATATGCTTGCGTCCATGTATCCCTATGCCACTCAGGCCAATGGTGAAATCGGGATATCGGGTACGGTCAACTTCAAAATTCCCAAAAACACCGCATTGGGCGGAAAGAACGGCATGAGCGTGGCGTTGAATTTTTCACAGGTAAACGGACTCGATAAAGTAGCCCTCAACGACACAACACCTCTCGGCAATCCTGGTACCCTTGGATATTCGGTCTCATTTCCCGGGATGGGAAAGGAGCTCTACTACCAGGAAGCAAATGTCGAGGTGACCAAGAAATTTGGCAAGAGCTGGAAGGGTATTTTTACCTATTTATATCAGTCCTATAACAAAGATGTTGTCGAAGGCCATCTGGATGAATACGGGATCATTTACTCCCAGATCGGGGTGGTCGATCTCACCTGGAATATGACAAAAAAATACTCTCTCCGTGGTGAACTCCAGGGATTATGGACCAAACAGGACAAAGGCAATTGGATAGCCGGACTCCTGGAACTGACGATTTCGCCCAAATGGTTCTTTTCTGTCCAGGACCAGTGGAATTATGGGAATACAGATAATTCCCAACGACTTCATTACTACCTGATCAGTGCAACTTATGTACAGAATACAAGCCGGATAGCGCTATCCTATGGAAGGCAGCGGGAAGGGATAATTTGTGTCGGAGGCGTGTGCCGTTATGTGCCGGCTTCGAGCGGACTGACCCTCACGCTCACCACAAGTTTTTAAATACTTTTTTATAGGATCACACAGGCAGAATTAAACAGAAAAAATGATGAGAACCCTGAAAATATCAATGCTTTTGCTGGCTGCCGGAATTGTCTTCCAGGCCTGCGACAAACTCGATGCACCATATGCTACCGTCAAGGATATAACGAGCGATACATTGCATCGCACTATCGTACTGGAGGATTATACCGGTCATACCTGTGTGAACTGTCCTGGTGCAGCCAAAACCGCTCATGCCCTCGAGGAGGCTTATCCCGGGGAGGTTTTTGTGATCGCCGTGCATGCCGGGTATTATGCCAGGCCCGATTCATCGGCAGGCAGCCTATACAAGGCCGACTTCAGGTGCCAGACAGGAAACGACTGGAATTTAACACCGGCTTTTAAAATTGACCAGAACCCCAAGGGGATGATAAACAGGGTTCCTTATAAAGGCGACATGTCCATGCTTCCGGCAAACTGGCCGGGCGCCGTGGCTGAAATGGCCAAAAAGCCAAAGGCTGCGGTCATGTCGATGCAGAATACCTATGATGCCGGAACCCGTATGCTGACAACCCGCGTGGATATACGCTTCCTGATAAAGGAGGCTGGTACATACAACCTTGTTGTATGCATCCTGGAAGACAGTATTTACGGCGCCCAGAAGAATAACGACCCCAAGGTCGATTCGGTGCCTGAGATTAAAAAGTTCCTTTTCATGGATGTCCTCCGCGGTTCAATGAATGGTTCATGGGGAGAGGAGCTGACCTCCGCGACTGATACTACTACAATACTTACGAAGAGCTATACCTTTCCACTGAATGCAACCTGGGTAGCTAAAAACTGCAAGGTTGTCGCATTTGTTGCCAATGCCGAGAGCTATGAAATCCTTCATGCCAAGGCACAGAAGATCCCTGCTGTCAAATAATTTCTGCATCTGGGCAGATTGCGAAAGTCATCGTTATTGGATGAAGTCATTCTGAGCGTTTGAAGTTGCTATTATTTGCAGACTTAAACCATGAGTCCACTCCGAAAAGGCATTTTTTATCAAAACCGGACACTGAGCGAAGTCGAAGTGTCCTTATTAACAGGTGATTGCATTCTTCGACTCCGCTCAAAATCCAATTGATTGGACTTTTCGGAGTGGACTCAACCATCTAAGTATAAAAGTACCCGGTTTGAGAGCCGGGTACTTAATCAAATCCTTTTAAAAACTATTTGTTCGGGATTTTTCCCGGGGTGTTTTCCTGGCTGGTCCGTTTAGCGGATTACAATCTTCTTTGTAATGCTGGTATCCTTGCTTTTTACCTGCATGAAATAGAGACCGGCCGGGAGATGATGCAGATCGATGCTTTGGTTGAAAATTCCATTGCCCGTGATCACGGAAGAAGAATAAACGTTTGCACCAACCATGTTTATCAGGTTAATGTCCATGATCTCATCACCAGGAGAACTGATCCTTAATGCAAAGATACCATTGTTTGGATTGGGCATGACCGTCACACTTACATTTGCAGAAAGTTCGGAAGCGGATGTGGCGAAATCACAGAGAATGTATCCCGTCTTTACCAGTGTATCCCTCATCAATGAGTTACCAACAATAAGTTGGACATCATAGGTTCCCCGCTCATGATAGGTGATCACGGGGTTTTTCTCCCTGGATATGGCCGGAGTTCCACCCGGGAAAACCCATTCCCTCCATTTTACAGTCCCCGCAGATGTATCAGAAAAGCTTACAGTCTCTCCCGGTAGTACATGTTCCGGAATACCCGTAAAACCTGCAACGGCTGGCAAAATAATACCGTCTTCCACAACGAGGCTTGACATATATGGAATGTTGTTATACGCTGTTACCACCAGGTTAACAGTGTCATTGGGAGTGGTCAGCGGTGGAAATGCAAGCTCCAGTGAGTTATTCATGAAAACTCCGGTTGCAAGAATGGTATCGGCAACGGTAAGGGTACCCCGTGCGCCATCAACAGGAGATGTCATGGAAAACAGCGAATCACCTACCATCATCGTGGTGCCATGAATTACAGTCAGCAATTCCGGAGCAGCAGTTCTGACCATCACAGTCGGATCCCCGAAAATTGTCCAGGTATCGGCCATATTCCTGCCGTCGGTGCCGTAGGTATCAATCATCTTCATACATCCGTTGATCGATAGTCCGGCAAATGTTCTCTTAATATTGGTTGAATCTGATTCAATCAGTATGTCGGTCATGGCATCCTGTCCCTCCATGGGTGAATTCCAGCTTTGGTTGATGGTCGATCCCAGGAATGCGATCGCACCCGTTGGCTCTCCACTTTGCGATGCCCGCATCCACGCCTCTGCAAAGCATGGTCCGCCGGTCATAAATTCACCATTCACACAGGCTACAGACCAGATGAATGGGAGCATCCCCGGGTTTGTCAGCTGGTTAACGTTTGTATTGCTGAATCCCGATGATCCCCAGGAGGTTTTGCTGCCGTGACCCGTGTACAGGATCAGGCTCGATCCGTTGTTGACTTCGGTGGCCACCATGGGAGGGGTAGGATTTCCCGTTGCATCATTTCCACCCTGCGATCCATCAAACAATTCCGGATTCCAGGTATAGGTGTAATTCAGCAATTTGGTTTGCTGGTTGCGTATGTGCTGATAGTCCATCTCTCCGTCATCGCCCGGTCCCTGATCCGAAGCAATGCCAATGACGCTGGTGTACCAATCGTCGGTGAGGAACTGCGGGTTTTGCTCATAGTCAAGTGTACGTGTTACCTGCGTTTCCACCTGGGCCACATTTTCGGCAGAGAATCGTCCGATAAATACATCGGCATAATGGTCGTTGCCAACAACATAACCATAGGCATTGTCGGAAGGGCCGCCTAATCCGTTCCCGGTATTGGTTGGGATCTGCGGACCGTCGCCTACCAGCAGGACATGCGTGAGACCTTTGGTATTGTAATAATCTGCAATAAATGTTTTGATCTCTGCTGCGGTAGCACCAACTGAATCTTTATCGATCATTTCGGTCTGGTATCCTTCGGCACGCTTCCAGTTGACAAAAGGTTGCATGGCATCCATAAAGGTTCCGTAACAAATAACCAGCAGGTTTCCGTACTCGGCAAGCGGGGTATAGGTAATCGCATCGAAATTGCTGAATTGATTCTTGTATACGGAGAGGAAATCGGCAGGGATCTGCTTAACGCCAACAGGTTGAGACAATGTGTTTGTCCCGGTTTCGCTGGTTTTGTAAAGTTCAACCGTCATGTCGTGATATACCCGCAATACCCTGGTTACGGGATTGTACTGGAACGGGTATACGATCATGGTCTGCCCACGGACATCCCGGATGATGTATGGTTCACGCGTATCACACATTGTACCCGGATAAAACTTATCCTGGGCATACACATTTCCGTAATAGAAGGGAACCATGGATGGATCTTTATCTCTCATGATCACCCCCTTTGATGGGGCAACCAAAATGTCAGTATAATCCCTGAAGCTGGAAGAAAGAACACGGATACCCATTCCGGCCATGTCGGGAATTGCCAGCGAAGCGGTCAATTTTGGCAAATCGGGCGCCCCGGCCTCAAGAATGGGGGTCGAATTGCCAACTTCAACTGAAAATGCCGTTCCATTAGGGGTTTGTACTTCACGAAGGGAAAACCCCTCAAGGGTCAATTGAACGACCGAACGATCGATGGTAGAGGATACCATCGTGACTTTCGCAGGTGTCGGAACCGGAGATCCGATTTCCATCCAGGTGCTGGCAAATCCGATAATGGACCAACTGAGAAGCAGGAATGAAGTAAAAATTTTTCGCATAATGCTTGGTTGTTAATTCAGTGAAAATGAATGACTGTTATATGACTAACAAAGATACGAATCTTTTTTAATATGTTAGGTTGATCAATAAGTTTATTTTCTCAATCAAGTTTTATTTGCCTGAGATGGATCTTCCTGATATTGTAAACAGGGTACCAGGTAGCAAGCAGCCCAATGGTCATGACGGTGAAGAAAACCAGGACAAAATCGGCCACCTGCATATTCACAGGGTAAGCGCTCACAATAAAACTGCTGTCATCAGCGCCAAGCCTTACCAACCCGAAACGGATTTGCAGCCAGCAGATGATGGCGCCCAGGACAAGGCCCGAAATTGCCCCGATAAAAGAGATCAGCAGTCCTTCGAAAAGAAATATCCGGCGGATCAGCGGCTGTCCGGCCCCCATACTTTGCAGCACGGCGATATCTTTTTTCTTATCCAGGATCAGCATCGACAGGGTGCCGATCACGTTAAAGGTGGCGATGATCAGGATCAGTGTGAGGATCATGAAAATGTAGTTTTTCTCACTGACCATGATCTGATAAAGGATCTCCTGCTGCTGATAGCGGTTTTTTATGATGAAATCTTTCCCGGCAAGCAAACCTATCTGTTCCTGAACCTTATCATGATCAGCGTTCCTCGCCAGATCAATCTCCAGGGAGGTGCGCTCATCATCATAGTCCAGGATTTTTTTTGCAAACCTTAAGGGCAGGATGGCATATTTGATATCGTAATCATACTGGATCTGGAAGAAACCTGAAGGAAAAATTACGTCGGTGCTGAATGCATTTTCAAAACCGCCTGAAAATGAAGCATCACGGCGGGGGACATACACCGAGATCGGGTTCAGGTAATCCTGGAGATTACAACCCAGTGTTGCCGCCACACCATATCCGAGGATCGCAAAATCCTGCTCACCATCCTCCAGGGTAAATGTGCCTTCCACGATCATGGTATCCAGCCCGCTCATCTTCCTGTACGATTCACTCACTCCCTTGATGGTGACGATGCTCTGATTCTCCTTGTATTTCATCAGGGCATCCTCCTCAATCACCTCGGTAATATGGATCACGCCCGGGATTTTGCGGATTTTATCGATGGGAAGGCTGCTGAGGTTGAAGGTCTTTCCATGGCTCGCTGTGATCTGTATGCTGGGGTTGAATGAACTGAACAATGAAACGACCAGCTTATCAAAGCCATTGAATACCGAAAGCACGATAACCAGCGCCATGGCTCCGATAGCAACACCAACTACCGAAATACCCGAAATGATATTGATGATGTTGTGCGATTTCTTTGATATCAGGTACCGGCGGGCTATGTAAAAGGGAAAGTTCAATAAATTTACGATTTACGATTTACGATTTTTTTCGTCCCGCGTCCCGTGTCCCGCGTCCCGTTTTTTCGTTTTGCATTTTGCATTTTGCATTTTTGTATTTCCTTACTTCCACGCCTTGACGATCAGCCCGGTACCGGTTTTATGATGACCCCGAATATCAAGCCAGTTGCAGAAAAAGGCCAATGGGTAGGTTATCAGATAATAGAATGGCAGCAGGATAAAGAACAGCTTGGTGGTGTTCAGCATCAGGATCGGGTACTTCATTGAAAGCTGCCATGCAATTTTTCCGGGGGTCCCATAAGAATAGCGTGCTTCAGTTTTTGTAAAACCGGCACGTTTCAGCTTCTCCTGAATGTCGGCTATGTTATAGCCATCGCGGACATGTTCATCAATAAATGATTCTCCCTCCTCATGATCATGCACATCAGATCCACCCTGATCCGATGGCGTTGAAATCAGCAGCATCCCGTCCTGTGTCAGCGAATCGAAAAAATTCCGGAAAACAACTTCGTCGTCGGCAATGTGTTCCATTACATCCACCGACAGGATAAGGTCAAAACGGTCGGGTTTGGTAAACTGGGTCAGATCGGCCTTTTCGAAAAGCACGTTCTTTCTTCCCACCCTGGCGAAAAATTCATTGCAGTCGGCGATCTGTTCATCCTTCACATCAACGGCGTCAACAAACCATAGGGGATTGAGGCCGGTCAGGAAATAGGAATATTGACCGAATCCGGAGCCAGCATCCAGTATGAAGCGTTGTCTCCGGGTTACTGGAATGGGCGTGCCGACAGCCCAATGCCGTATCTCTTTTTTAACATGCCATGCGCGTAATAATAGTAAATCCAGTAACTTGTAAAATATGATCCGCAGGAATGGAGCGCTGTTAAATACCTTGCCCAGCGATTTTTTTATCGGGTCGTACTGCATAGGTTAAAAAATCAAATTCAAAATTCAAAATGCAAATTCAAAATGCAAAACCAGCACTAATCATCAAACCCCCCCCCCCCTTCCAACATCCCTCCCCCCCCCCCCTCCTCCCC
>Ga0074195_1003884_pt1 | contig 13207 bp, 21 predicted proteins | sample EPASupsiteHSE623_FD_64525 | JGI IMG/M metagenome (GOLD analysis project Ga0074195, IMG submission 64525) | Bioremediated contaminated groundwater from EPA Superfund site, New Mexico - Sample HSE6-23 | ecosystem: Environmental > Aquatic > Deep subsurface > Groundwater > Contaminated ...
TGGGGTTGATAAGGTGTTAATATATTTAGCTCACCCATTTGGTGGTAAGCAAGAGAATATAGAAAAAAGCAAAGAAATACAACGCAAAATAATACTAGAGCATGGCGTAAGCGTGATTAATCCTCTAGCAAACATGGGCTTTTTATACGGCAAGATAACAGAAGAAAAAGCGAAAGAGATTAATACAGAAATATTATTAGTATGTGATGAATTATGGCTATGCGAGGGTTGGGAGAATAGCGATGGTTGTAGGTATGAGAAGTTATATGCCCAAGTAAACGGAATACCAATAAAAGAAATATAAGAGGTGGAATAATTGGCTGAGAGAATAATTGATATACCGCTTAAAAGAGAATTTGAAACAGTAGAACTATATCCAATAAGTGATACACATATAGGCGACCCACGAACAGACTTATTACTACTAAGACGATTTATAGACCATATAAAATCGCAAGAAAATAGGTTTGTAATATTAAACGGTGATTTAGTAAATAATGCAATAAAATCCTCTGTAAGTAATGTATATGAGGAGATAATACCACCGAGAGAACAAAAGAAGGTAATAATAAAAGAATTAGAACCAATAAAAGATAGAATTTTATGTGTGGTAAGCGGTAATCATGAATATAGAACTAAAAAAGAGTCAGACCAAGATGTAACAGAATGGATAGCAGATAAACTAGGCAAAGGTGATGTATATAAAGAGGATGATGCACTTTTAAAAATAACGTTTGGTAAAGTCGGAGGAAGGGAAAATAAACGCCAATGCTATACGATATATGTAACACATGGTAATGGTGGAGGAAAACGCCCCGGAAGTAGCTTAAACAACTTAGAGCTACTAGGGTTAAGTGTAGATGCAGATATATACATAATAGGTCATACACACAAAAGAATAGCTTACAAGTCAGTATACAGACGACCAGATTTATATAATAACAAGATAAAAGAAACAGAAAGACTATTTATATCAAGTGCAGCTTATCAAGAGTTTGGAGGATACCCAATAAGAAAGATGTTAAATCCGGGAGGAAAAGGAAGTGTACCAGTAATACTATACGGCAGAGAAAAAAGAATGGAAGCGATAATATAAAGCAAAGGGATAGGGCAAGAACTCCTCACGAAACGAACAATAAGTGTCGTTAAAGTTATAGCTGGCGGGGGCTGATGTGGGGAATAGGAGGAAAACATGCGAAAAGATTTATGGATGGAGTGTCCAAATTGCAAAAGTAAAGTAGATTTTCAAATAATTCATTTAGAAAGGGGTAAAATATGTATGTGTCGCCTTTGTGATGCAGAATTTATTTTGAGCCAGAAGTATGATAATACAAAAGCACGATGTCCATATTGCCAGAGCATAGAGATTCAAGCAATGGTTATGATGGAAGATGAAGAGAAGTTGGGAATATTGGGATGTATGGCAATAAGCCTATAAGTTTCAATGAATTTAACTTTTTATTTGAATGGAGGAAAACATGGCAGAAGCAAGCAAAGGTGTAGTAGCAATAATATGTCCTAAATGTGGGTGTAGTAGTAAGGCAAATATAACACTAGCACACATGGAAAGTTTAGCAGATATAGAACATAAAAGATGGTCAGGGTGGATGGAATATTTATTTAGTAAATGTACAACAAATAAAGATAGAACAGTAACTATACCTGAATGGGCAGTAGATAGATGGGTAAAACAATGCGAAACAGAATATATATATTTATCGGAAAATGAAAAAGAAAGCGATAGAAGAGAAGTTAGAAATACATTGGAAGCGATTAAACCTTTTCACATATGTGGAATATGCGGAGAAAAAACAGAGTTAGATTATAGGGTGGTGTAGAATGTGGAAGAATTAACACATATATGTAAAAAGATAGTAGAAATAGATAAATTAAAAACTCTAACAATAAAACTAGAAAATGAATTTATGGAAGAAACATATAAAGAAGTAGAGCAAATGCGTGAAGATATAGAGTATTTAGTAAAACAAATAGTAACATTAACAAGCATATTGATTACGAACCATAATGAATTAGACATAAACACAATTAAATTAAAAGAAATAGTAAAACGCTATAATTATAATATAGAGGTGTAATATGGATATAAGAGTAAAAAGAAAAGAATTAGACAAAGTAAATTACAATAGAGATTGCCGAAATAACTCATTAGATGATAGACACTCATTTAGATTAACAACAGAGGACTTACAGAAACTAGACACTATAGCGAAGCACAACTTTGGAACAGCAGACAGAATGAGGACAACAACCATAAAAATGCTTATAGAAAAGGAATATCGAGAAGTAAAGATAGAGGAGGGGAAGAAATGAGTAAACAAGATTTAGAAATTTTTAAAAGTAAACTGCATAATTTAGCGTATGATGATAACGAAATAGAAGAATATATTTTAAACGTAGTTGACAGTATAAGCGACTTAATAAGAGCAATAGAAAAAAACAATAGAGAAACATTATAAAAACTTAATTAATTATACAATTAGCTAAATAGCTATAAGCACCTAATAAAGCACATTCTAACGAGTGTGCTTTATTTATTGCTTAGAAGGGGTGAGCATATGAAAGTAATAAGGATACCTTATAAATATTTAAAAGATTATTATATAGACCAAGAAAGATGTTTAAAAGAAAAAGAATGTTTTTGGTTCGGGATAAAATGGGATAAATACATAAAGGTATACAGAAGAAACACCATATAGAATAACCAAAAGAGGCAGTAAATTAAAAATATTTTTACACGGCAATAAAGAATATATCATCGATGGCAAAAGCATGTGGATATATAACGGAAAGACGATAAGAAAACAGGCGTACAAGCCAATAAAAGAAGGTGAGCAAAATACTTGAATTATTAATGGCAAGCTTTAAAGTATTAGAGATTAAAGGGGTAATAACTAAGGAGGAATATAATAAAATAGAAAACGAGCTACACGCTAAACAACCAATACCGTATGGTGGATTAAATATAATTATAGAAGAAGTTTTAGGGAAGGGTGAGCAAGATGGCTGAGAACAGTAAAAAAACAGGTAAGCCGTTTAAAAAAGGGCAAAGTGGAAACCCCGGCGGACGTCCTAAGCTACCACAGGAGTTTAAACAACTTGCAAAGGATAAGTCGGTTGAAGCATTAAAGAAGGTTATAGCAATAATGGAGAACCCTAAAAGCGATCCTAAAGACGTTATAAGAGCAGCGCAAGAGATAATAGACAGAGCGTGGGGCAAGGCAAAGCAAGCACTAGATATAGATGCCAAGACAGATGCCACAATAAAAGTAATATTAGATAGCGAGTTGGAGAAATGGGCGAAGTAATATTACAAGGCAAGCCCTATCCTAAACAGATAGAGTTTTTTAAAAGCACAAAAAGATATATAGCCTATGGAGGCTCAAGGGGTGGCGGTAAGAGTTGGGCTGCAAGACGTAAAGCGGTATTGTTAGCATTAAACTATGACGGCATACAGATATTAATATTAAGACGGACCTTGCAGGAACTAAGAGAAAACCATTTACTTAACTTGCAGACAGAGTTAAAAGATATTGCTAAGTATGACGCACAGAATAAAGAATTTAAATTCCCAAATAATTCAAGGATTAAACTAGGCTATTGCGCAGCTGAAAGTGATGTACTGCAATATCAAGGTCAAGCATATGATGTAATATTTTTAGAAGAGGCAACACAGTTTACCGAGTTTCAAAAGGACACATTAACAGAGTCTAACCGTTCAAGTGGTATAATGGGAAAGAGATTTACGCCTAGAATGTACTTTACAATGAATCCCGGAGGTGTAGGGCATACTTGGGCGAAAAGGTTGTTTATAGACAAAGATTATCGAAATAAAGAAAAAGCTGACAATTACGACTTTATTCCCTCAACAGTTTATGAAAACGAATATCTGATGGCAAACAACCCGGAGTATGTGGAGAACTTAGAAAACCTACCCGAAATGCGAAAGCGTGCCATGCTGTATGGCGATTGGGATGCTTTTGAAGGTCAATACTTTAAGGAGTTTAACAGGAACATACACGTTGTAGAGCCGTTTGTAATACCTGACCATTGGCACAGATACACCACTAAAGACTATGGGCTGGATATGTTGGCTCAATACTGGATAGCAGTAGACACACAGTTTAATGCTTATGTATATAAGGAGTTGTACGAGAGCGACTTGATTATAAGCGAGGCATCAAAACGTATAAAAGAAGTAAACGGCAACGACATAATAAAGTTAAAGTATGCACCACCTGACTTAGAGAACAGACGACAGGAAACAGGCAAGAGTGCATTTGATATATTTAGGGAGAGTGGCGAATATTTAACTAAATCGGACAATAATCGTGTAAGCGGTTGGTTAGCAATGAAGGAATGGTTAAAGGTAATAGAGGTAAAAGACGAGCAGACAGGCGAGATAATAAAGACATCTAGACTAAAGATATTTAACAACTGTACAAACCTTATAAGGTGTATTCCTATGTTGCAGGCAGATGAAAAAGACCCTAACGATATTGCAACAGAACCACACGAACTGACACACAGCCCGGATGCGTTAAGGTATTTTTGTATAATGCGACAATGTCCTCCAGTTGTAGTAAAAACCAAACAAGATAATTTCTTATACAGAGAGCCACAGAACGACGGCGAGCTGACAGACAGCTATATCAATATGAATTATAGGAGGTAAACAATGGATATATTAATCGGTATATCTTTTTTTATTGTGTATGTAACAGGCTTTACAATAGGTTTAACACATGGGAAACAAGTACAAAAAGGTATAACGCCAACAATAAACCCTATTAAGTCAATTACGCAAGTAATAGAACAACATACAGAGGATAAGAAAATCAAAGAAGAACTAACAGACATAATGAACTGCACAAAAGAAAGTATGCTAAAAGCAATTAAGCAGGTGTGATAGTGGTAGAAATAAGATGTACAAAGTGTGATAAGCTACTCTGCAAACTATCAGGCAAGTTAAAACCAAACACAATATATATAAAATGCCCTAAATGTGGAGAATTAAATAAAAACTAACAGAGCACCTAGAGAGCCAGTTTAGTCCTTAATGGATTAGATTGGCTCTTTTTTTATTTTAAGGAGGTAGATTATGTTCGACAACACCCAAGAATGGAAGGAATATCAACAAGGCATAGACTATAACACAAAGATTAATTATTACGCTAATACGGAATTAGGTTGGAATTTCTACAACAATAAGCAATGGATAGGCATAGTAACTAATGGACTAAGTAAGTGGACATTTAACATATGCAAGAGTGCAATTAACTACTTTATAGGCTTTATAATGAGCCAAAAGGTTAAGATGCAGTATTCGGCTGAAAACTTACCAGATGAACCAACGAATGACAAAGAAATTCAATTAAAACAATTAGTAGACCTTATGAGTAACATGGCAGAAATGAAGTGGGAAAAGGATAAGATGGATTCCAAACTGCGTCAATTAATGTTAGATGGAGCTGTTACTGGTGATTTTTATACTTATGTTTATTGGGACGACAAAAAGGAAACAGGACAATTAGAAAAGGGTGATTTTACAACTGAAATAGTAGACGGCGTAAACGTGTTATTTGGTAACCCTAACAATCAAAATGTAGAAGCACAGCCATATATATTAATAGTAAGACGACAAGAAGTTAAAGACCTAAAGAGAATAGCCAAAGAAAACGGCATAGAAAAGGCACTAATAGATACTATTACAGCAGACCAAGACAACCAATATCAAGCCGGAGCATATGGCAAAATAGAACTAGACACAACTAATGAAAATGGAAAAGCAACATCTATTATTAAGCTTTGGAAGAAAGATAGACAAGTTTATTGGAATGAATCAACCAAGACTTGCCCTATAAGAAAAGAAGTGCCATTGGGTATATCACTTTACCCTATAGCAAAAGGCAATTGGGAAACAGTTAAAAACTGTTACAGAGGCATGAGTGCTATTGAAGGGATAATTGACAACCAAATAAGTATTAATCAAATGTTTGCAATGATTTCTTATTGGATGAAGATGAACGCATACGGTAAGACAATAATTGATAGTACAAAAATAACATCATGGTCAAACAAGCTAGGCGAAGTAATAAAAGCAAGTGGGGATTTAGCAGGAGCAGTATACCAACTACAAGCAGGTAATTTTAATATTGCAATATTAAAGGTAATAGAGCTAGCCATTCAGTATACAAAAGAATTTATTGGCGCTTCTGATGCATTAATGGGTCAAATAAACCCAGAACAAGCATCAGGAACAGCAATTATAAGCACAGCTAAGCAAGCGTCAACACCTTTGGGTAATATAACAGCTAATCGTGACCAATTTGTAGAGGATTTAGGGTTAATATGGGGTGAGTTTTTCTTAAAAAAATACAAGAACAGAACAGTAAGCTATAGAGAAGATGACAAAGTAGTAACTGCACCATATAGCACGGAAGGTCTAGAAGATGTATTACTACAATGCAAAGTTGATGTAGGACCATCAACATTCTACAGCGAGATACAGGGCATACAAAGTTTAGACAACCTATTGAAACAAGGCACAATAACGCCATTACAATACTTTGAAAGAATGTCTAAGATGAATGTAATACCTGATTGTCAAGGACTTATTAAAGACTTGGAAGCACAACAAGAAGCAGAGGCACAACTACAGCAACAAGAAGAACAAGCCAACGCATCAGGCAACGAGGCAAGGTTTGAACAAATGGCACAGTACCTAGAAAGCCTACCGCAAGAGGAACAACAACGTATAATGATGTTACCGCCAGAACAACAGGAACAGGCAATAATGGAGTCAATACAAGGCGGAAAAGAAGAAGCTATTAAACAGGAAGTTTATGGAGAAGTAGGCAAAGCGATTGAACAAATAAATAATCAGCTAATAAAACAAGAACAAGAGATACAAAAACTGCAAGAAGAACTTAAACAAAGCAAAAAGGGTACAAAAATTAATAGAGATAACCAAGGTAATATAATAGGTATAGAATAGGGGGTTAGTATGATATTTGAAAACAGCGAAATAATCAAAAACGAAGATGGCACATTCACATTGATTGAAACTAATGACAAGATTATTGACTTACAAGAGTTAAAAGGTGAGTTAGACTGTTTAAAAAGTCAAACAGTAGAGTATTATAATACTCTAGCCAGTATTCCTGAGGCATTATTAGATAAGGTAACTCTAAATATCATTCTACCTAATCCTAACCATATATCAGAGCTTGAGAGTACAATCTCTATATTGGAGGCGTTATAATGGCTGCTATATATCAAAACACAGGCTCGCCACTTGATAAATACGCCCTATACGCTACAGAGTACAGTGAAACTTATAACTATATATGCAAAGAGGACACGCTTGGCAACTGGTGCATACAGCGTGAAACCGTAGCAACAGGTGTTAGGGATTATGCTACTGGTACTAGTGCAGTAGCTACAGCATGGACAAATAGAGTGACACAAACTTACGGTGCGTTTAGTACGAAGTTTTAGGGGGTTAGGATATGGCTATAACAGTAACTAGAACAGCACCACCAGCAGGGATATCTGGGTTCACAGCTACAGCAGATTATGGGTTTGAAAAATGCTACAACATGGAAAGTGGGTCTTTAGTTGATAGAACAACAGAGTTTCAAAACGGAGCAACACCGGTTAATAGTTTTGCTGCACAAAATGACTATATTTATTTAGGTGTAAAAGCTGAAATGTATTCGAGCTCGGCTTCTGTAAATGACGGTAGATTTATTAGTGTATATATTAATCTTGGCACAGTAGCGTCTGCTTCGATTGTTCCTACTTTTGAATATAACACAGGTAATAACACATGGGCTACATTAGCTGTAACAGATGGCACAAATGGATTTACTCAAGACGGCGAAATATCAGTTACACTTGCCTCGTTACCCGCTCATACTACATGGGTTAAAGGTTCTCAAAATGGTAGTGGAGTTGAAATAGGTGATTCGGTCGACAGGTGCTATATAAGGATAAAAAGAACTGCTGCATCACTTACAACACCGCCTCAGATAATAGAGGCAGGAACGGGCGAATTATCAGCTAATACAACCTATTATTATAGAGCTAACACGCTTGCAAACGCTCCTATTTATTCAACTGCTAGTAATAATTTAATGTCTGCTCCTAGTGCTGAAATATCTGCAACTACTACAGATTACAAGCGTAGCATAAAACTATCTTGGACAGGTGACAGTAAATTTCACATGGTCTGGCGAACTCCTATATCGGGCAATTACATATCTGCTGTTGGACAAGAATTTAATTATCTATCAGAAATAAACACATATTGCCAACAAGTAAAAGGCAGATATTTTACCATGAGAAGTAATGGAGCGACATCAGACACGTCTATAATGGACACTGGTCTTTTACTTGGCTTTACTAGGAGAGGTACATCAACTACAGATGTTGGTTGTGCGTATATGACCTTCATGTTTTATGAATATGAAAGAGGTCAAATAAGTATTTCGGGAGGCACAAGCGGAACTCCTGCCAAGTGGTTAGACGTATATAACGCTGACGTGGCAGGTGGTTGGAACTCATTTTTACCACTTGCACCAGTTGACAGCTATAGTTTTTACCATGCATGGGATTGCCGGGACAATTTAGTTATAGACGGCTATATTACAGATAATAACTTTGACATAATATTTAGAGGTAGTTTATACACTTATGCTGCGTCTACATATATGACATTTGGAACAAAAGTTACATATACCGACCTCTTAGGAGCAACTAAAAACTTCTATAAAAATGGCGGGGTAATGACATTTATAAATTGTATGACTGCTGATTACTATTGTTATTTTGCTAATACCATATTATATGACTGTAGAATTGTCCAAGGCGTAACTACTTCATCTGGCAGAACTTATATGCACTTACCGGTTTTTATTGGTAACAATAATCAATTATACAAATCTATAATAAACGGCGGCGGTTCAAATGCCCTTGAAGATTGTAAGTTTTCGGGTACGGGTCTTATTTTAGAAGATGTAACATTAAATGGTCTTAGATATGGACTTACCATAGACGCTTCTTCTTTTGCAACAGCGTCATTATCGGGATTAACTATTACAGGAGCAGTAGGGATTACGGCTGATGCTATACCGGCAGGAGATGTTACATTTAGCGGATTCACATTTAAACAAATGTCTAGTTGGTTACAGGCTTGTTATTTAAACTCTAGTAACTATACCAAGGTAGTCAATGAGTATTTTCTAAATCCTGTCATGGATGTTACAACAAATGGATATTTCAATAAGGCTAGGGTTGGGATTAACTACACAATATATGAGCAATATACGCTAGATTTAAAAGTAAAAGATATAAGCGGAACTGCAATATCTGGAGCTACCGTAAAAATATATGATGGTAGTGGAACAGAGGTTTACAGTAAAACTACAGATGTTAACGGTGATATAACCGCCTCAGCATTGACGTACAAAAAATATACTCCGGGCACAGCAGACAACCCGACTTATTATAATTATTACGCAGATGTAGTCACTAGTTACACTTATACTATGACAATATCAAAAGATGGATATGAAACCTATACAGCCGATTGCACTATTGCATCAAAAACATCATTAGTTATAGCGCTTAAAACGGCTATACCTAAGTTCGAGGATGACAATGGTAATGTATTCGACCGAGTGGATAAGACTAATTCAGGAACTACAAGTCTAAGGCGTAAGGTGGTGAAGGTATGAATATAAACGAATCCATTAACCTAGTAGCAGTATTTCCACCTGAAAAAGCAGGTGGAACTTCATGTTATACCATAAAAGACAACACAGGGGCAGTTGTGCAAGCTAGAACAAGCACAGGAGTAGTTGACGCAGGTAATGGTGTGTATATGGTTACTCATACATTTACAGAGGCTTTTAATGGGATTGTAGTATGGGATATTGATGGGTTGTATGCCTCAGAAGAATTAAATGTATCGGATAGAATTAATGATACAATATCAAGCCGTGCATCACAGACAAGTGTTGACTTAATACCTACAGATACTATATTAACTAATGTAGATTTAATATTAAAACTATTAAATAATTAAAGTAGAGGATACTCCCAATATCCTCTACAGATGGAAAGTTAAATATCGCTCCCATGCGATTAAAAAATAGCCCTGTTTTTTACGTCAGGCTATACCTTTCCAATTATCATTATAGCACGAAATTAGAGATTTGTAAAGTGGATAATTTTACTACAGATAAACGAGAGGGGATATTGTTACATGGCAAAGTACAGATATGTTTATTGTGAATTTTGGACAGATACAGATTTGGAAGAATTCACACCAGAAGATAGATATTTTTATATCTACACATTAACCAATCCTCACACAAGACAATGTGGAATACATAGTATTTCAGTAAAACAAATGATATATGAAACTGGTTACAATCAAGAAACTATATGTAAATTAATAGAACGATTTGAAAAAACATATAAAAAACTGAGGTATAATTTTGACACAAAAGAGATGGCACATAAAAACTGGGCTAAATATAATTTAACAAAATCACCTACGGTTATTAATTGCGTAAAATCGGAGCTTACAGAAGTTAAAGACGAAACTTTGATAGGGTATGTATACCCTATAGGTTTTGAAAGTATAGGGTGGGGGGAAAAAGAAAAAGAAAAAGAAAAAGAAAAAGAAAAAGAAAAACTAAAAAGAAAAACTAAAAATAAAAATAAAAGTGCGTATAAAGAACCACTTGTTAAAAATGAACAAGAGGGTGAATATTCTACGGACTTTTTAAATTTATGGGAAATGTACCCTAGAAAGATAGAAAAGCAAAACGCTTATGAAAAATTTAATACACAATTAAAAAAAGGAACTACTTTTGAAGATATGTATAAAGCTGTTGAAAATTACAACATTCTATGTACTCTAACAAAAAAAGAACAAACATACATAAAGCATCTTGCAACATTTATAGGTTGTAAAAATCCTTTTAAAGAATGGGTTAATGGCATTCCACCCGGTGAGCTTAAAGAAACCAACTTACAAAAAGCATTAAAACTTGTTAAACAATCACAAAAAGAAGAAGGTGTTGCTAATGATTAAGTCGGATGTAGCAAAATTATTATCAATAATCACTATTGAATATCCAAAATTTGAGGTAACGGAAGAAAGATTAAAATTATGGCACTCAATGCTTAAAGATGTTTCGTATGATTTAGCACAAATAGCTATTTTGAAATACATAGCAGAAAATGAGTTTGAACCTAAAATTTCTAAAGTATTAGATATTATATTAAAAATAAAAGTACCACAAAAAATAACAGCAGCTGAAGCATGGGGCGAAGTAGAAAAAGCAATATCTCAATATGGCTCATATCGTGTAGAGGAAGCATTAGACAGTTTAAGTCCTGAAACAAGGAAAGTAGTTAATATGTTAGATTTTACAAGGATATGCAGAACACTAGAAAGTGAATTGGGAGTAGTAAGGGGTCAGTTTTTAAAAATGTTTGACCAGATACAAAAACGAGAAAGAGAGAATATATGTCTACCTGAAACACTACAAAAACACATTAGTTTATTAACAGATAAATATAGTCTTAAACAGATAGAGGAGGCTTCACAATGTTAATAGATAACAACGCATTAAGAACATATTATCATTTTGCTAAACCTAATAAATACAGTAAAGAAAATATAAAGAAGTTCGAGCAAGAACAGAACAAAGTCAAGCCAACGTGTAAAATACAAAAAGACAAGCAGGATAAACGAGGTAAATACATAAACGAGGCGGTGTAACATGAAACCACTTACAAAAGAGCAAGTTAAAACAAATAATAGGAGGTGTAGTATGAAATTACTATTTGCATTATTTGGTCCATCAGGCTCAGGCAAAAGTACATACAGAGATAAACTGAAAGAGAAAGGCTATGAAGTTATCCTAAGCCACACAGACCGAGCAATAAGAGAAGGTGAGCAAGACGGTGTAGATTATTACTTTAAACAGAGCATGGAAGGTGAAGTGTTTGAACAATCAACAACAGGGAACCACAACTACTGGACAACACAGGAGCAAATAGACTTTGAAGGCACAAGAATAATAATACTAGATCCTCCGGGATTAGAGCAGTACAAACAGAAGTTTGACGGAAAGGTAGTAGGTGTATATTTAGAGTGTGATGTATATACTAGGACGATACGTTTACAAAAAACATCAACAATTAGGGAAGTATTTGGACGAATAAAACGTGATAAGGACAAATTTAATTACTTCAAGACAGACTATATAGTAAACGCAGGAAGAAGCATAGAAGAAGTATTAGAGGACATAGAGAAGATAATCCATGTAGAGCAAGTAAAAAGGCTAGATAAGAATATAAAGGAGGTAGAGTAGAGTGAGTGAAGGAATACAAGAATTAATTAATATGATGGATGAAGAAATATTAATATGTGGTATGACAATCGAAGAAATACAAGAAATCAGAATGTGGAAAATTGAGTTTGAAACTAAAGGATTAAAGATAAGCAATATATCAGATGCCTATAAAAAAGGATATGAGGATTGCAAAAAAATAATTGAGGATAACTTACAAAGACAATTCCAAAGCATGAGGGAGGTAGAGTAGAGTATGGAACTCAAAATCAATGATAGGGTTATAAATATACATATGAATATTGATGATGAAACGGAAGAATATCTAATTAAAGCATTAAGTGAGTATGAGCAGTTGAAGAAAGAAAACGAGAAGTTGAAAGAAAAAATAAAACATTGTGCTGATGTTGCAGAATATATAAACCCTAAAATACACCAACTAACAAAGGACAAACAAGAAGCAATGGACATATTAAAGAAAATATCAAACAATGTATGTAGGTATATTGGAGACAGACACATAACAGACAGATACATAATAGACGCAAAGTTTATAAGTGAGGTAAGAAGATTTGTTAATTTAAACAACGCATGAGAGGAGAGGTAGAGTAGAGTATGGAAGATAATGAATTATTAGAAATATTGAGATTTGACCCAGACGACTTATTAGATATGGCGGCTACTGATAAGATAGAGCAGTTAACTAAAGACAAGCAAGAGGTACTTAAAACATTATCAGATTTAATTGGTCAAGTAGAGGCATATCTAGATAATCCCGATGATACATTACATCTTTTATTTAACTTGGGTATTGC
>Ga0074195_1003886_pt1 | contig 13189 bp, 22 predicted proteins | sample EPASupsiteHSE623_FD_64525 | JGI IMG/M metagenome (GOLD analysis project Ga0074195, IMG submission 64525) | Bioremediated contaminated groundwater from EPA Superfund site, New Mexico - Sample HSE6-23 | ecosystem: Environmental > Aquatic > Deep subsurface > Groundwater > Contaminated ...
GATCAAGCACCCTGAACTAATGCCGAAGGTGGCCTGAATGCGAAGAGAACTGGCCGCCTTGCGCCGGGCCGGCATTCAGCGCACTCGCTTTTCTGCGTTCTTCTCGGGGATCTCGCCGAGAGGCCATGTGATCCTCTCCGACCTCAAGGGACCCTTCGGAAACACGCCCTATGTCTGGATCCCATTCGAGCAGTGGAAAAGCCGTCTATTGCTCCCTGGCTCGGAGGTCGAATTTTCAGCGTCGGTTCGCCCCTACTGGCGGAATGGAGACCAGTCGCAGGATTTCGGACTTTGCGACATCAGCGAGCTGGAGGTCCTCCCATGAAAAGCACTCGGGGGTGCGCTCGAAAGAGCCTCGTGATCGAGGCGGCCCGCGAACGCTGCATCAATGCCAGGTTCTGCGAGCTGCAGAGCCTCGGGCCATGCTACGACTTCGTTCCTCAATTGATGAATGCGGAGGTGAGAGCTTGAAAGGCGTCCTTGTCCAGCAGGGAACAGATCCCCAGGGAACGGTCATTGGCATTGTCGATGTCGTGGAGATCCTGGAAGCCGGCAAAGTGCCTCCCGGCCAGCTGGCGAAAGCGATCCTGGCCGATCGTGATAATCTGCTCAATCAGATCTACCTCCGGGACCGCCAGATCGCAGAGCTAACGAGGTCCCTGAGCCTGGCCACACAGATGATCGCAGAGATGGAACGCGAGCGGGAGACCGCCGGGAGGTGAACTGATGTACTGCCTTCATTGCGGTGACTGCTGCAAGCGAATGTCGCCAATCAGCAGTCCTGACCCATGCCCACATATCGTCGAAGTGGATGGCCTCGTGTTCTGCGGGATATACGATAAAAGGCCCCAACAGTGTCGAGATCACGAATTCCCTGCCTCGAAATGTCCGCAGGGCTGCATGACTCTACAGCTCCAGAATCCGCAGCAAGCATATGACAGGATCAATCACGGCCATGCGATCATCCTGGCCGGGCTCAAGCATGTCGATGTCTGGGGGATCTAGTCGTGCAGCGCATCATTTGGCTGCTGCAGGACCTGATCGACCTGGCCCTGGACCGGCTCAGCCCCGGCCTGCGCTGGAAGATCATCGATTTCCTGATGCAGCATGAGCTGATCGATGTCTGCCGAGTGAATGGATATTTCTGGTCTCAGAATATCGGCGACGATTCCCTCTTTGATCTGGGGAGCTGCTCCTGGTGCCGGGAAAATCCTTGGAGCTATTGCGGGAGGAGCCGGCAATGACTCCCGAAGTCGAGTTCAGGCTCTCGAACGGCTTCATCACGATCATAGACGCCGAGGACCTCGCTAAAATCGATATGTATCACTGGCATGCGAGATACTGCAGGCCTTCGAGGTATGTCGCCAGGACAACGTCCAGACATGTCAGCGGAGTTCGAAAGGTCATAGCCATCTATCTGCACAGATTCCTTCTGAACGTTCCTGCCGATATGCAGGTCGATCATAAGAATTGTGATACTCTGGACAATCGAAAATCGAATCTTGAGATTGTCACTCCCGATGAAAACCTTGCACGGAGGCGATTCTAACGGATGCGATAGACAGACTAAATCCATTCATCGGCTTCCGGGCGGGCCAGAAGGAGGCCATTCAGGAGATCATTTCCAAGGCCAGAGATGGCCAGAAAGTCCTGCAGCTTGATGCCGGCGTAGGATCCGGGAAGAGCCTGATCCTGGCCATAGCCGCCAGGGTGATGCTTGAGGAGCTGGACCTGGAGAGAGCCACCTACACGACGCCTCAGGTGAAGCTCGTCGAGCAGATCAAGAACGACAAGCATCTCAATATTCCATGCCTGGTGGGCAAAGCCAACTATCCCTGCTCAGCCCTGCCCGGCAACTTCTCGGCTGAGACCTGCCCGCTGCCGAAGAAGATGCGAAAGCGCATCTGCGCCAATTGTGAATACGAAATAGCCAAGGACATTTTCAATGGTGCAAAGCTCGGAGCGCTCACAATCGATAAGCTCCTGTTCGATAAATCACTGCGAACAGATCTGCTCATCGTGGACGAGAGTTCCGGGCTGGAAGAGCGCCTGGTCAAGCAATCCGAGATCATGCTGCCGAACGATATCCGGGCGGAGAGCCTGGAAGAGGACCTGCGCAAGTGGGCCGAGGATATCGTGGCTGAGATCTCCAAGGTCGAGGGCAAGCAGTTCAGCTATGCAGTCCTGATCTCCGAGGGCGACGAGTCGCCTGAGACGCTCAGCCATGCCTCAAAGGAAGGCAAGAGACTGCGCTCCCTGGAGCAGAAGCTGCTCAAGATCCAGTACCTGCTTGATATTCTGGCGGACGGCCAGAAGTACATCATCGACAAGGACCGGAAATTCAAGACGCTGGATGGCCGCAGGCAGTTTCGGAAGCTCTGTCTCGGGCCGGCAGTGGTGATCCTGGCCTCCGGTACGCCCTGCCCTCAGATGCTTTCAAGCGATTTTGTGACGGTCTCCATGCCCAATCCGATACCAGATAGCCGGAGGCTGGTATTTTATGATCCCTGCGGCAAGATGAGCTCCGCGGTGCGGGAGCAGACCATCGATCGCATGGCCCCTAAAATCGCTCAGCTCCATAAGTCAAGGGGCCGGAACACGCTGCTGCACTGCCATAGCTACAAGGTAGCTGAGAGCCTCGGGAATGCGATCTGTGACCAGGGCTGCCGTGTGGTTTTCATGAACCGCGACACCAAGGAGGAGGACATCAAGTACTGGATGTCACTGGATAACGCGGTTCTGGCGAGCGTGGGCTGCGAGGAGGGCCTGAACTGCGAGGGTCCGAAGTTCCCGCTCAATATCATCGCCGTGGTTCCCTTTGCCTTCCGGGGCGATCAATGGGTCCTGGAGAGAGAAAAGCAAGACAAGGAGGCCAATCTGCCCTATCATCAGCAGCATGGCATCATGTCCACGGCCATTGCCATTCAGCAGGCTGTGGGCCGGACCACCCGAGGACCTGAGGACTATTCGGAGACTTACATTCTCGACGAGAATTTCGGCTGGTTCTGCAGGCGCTACAGAGACGCCTTTAAAGAAGACTTCCTGCGGTCGATCCGGGTGAGAGCATGATCTCGCCCGAGTCATTGGTCGACCTGGAAGAGGTTGAATCAGGACCTGAATTCGTGAGTTGTCTGTTCGAATCTGAAGGCATTTGCGGTTCAAAGATGGATTGCATCTATCAATCCTTCGAAGAAGACGGTTTTGGCAGCTGGACAAAACTCTGCGGGTTCGAGGGGATGCCATGAGCTTCGAGGATGTTCCCGAGGAGCTCCGGGCTCTCAAGCAGTTCTGTCTGAGGGCTGAAAAGCAGCCATATGTCAAGAATGCAAGGGGCGGGTTCAGCGCCAAGGGCTGGCAGGCAGATCGGGAAAGGTGGCTGACATTCGACGAAGCGATCGAAGCTCTGCAGAGAGGAGTCGAGGTCTATCACAAAGACGCCTCATGGAAAGTTGAAGGTATCGGCATCCTGATTATCGGTGATGGCCAGGATCGTCCCCAGCTCCTGGGCGGTGATCTGGACTGCTGCCGAGATCCCGAGACGGCATTTGTCAGCCCCTGGGCCCGGGAATTCCTGCAGAAGATCAAGCCCTTTTATACGGAAGTCAGCCCGTCCGGCTGCGGCTTCCGCTATTTCGTGATGGGCAAGCTGCCGAATGGCCGCTATCAGATCACAGGCTTTGGGCCTCAGAAGGATCTCCCCAAAGAGACCGTCGAGAGGATCCTAAGAGCCAAGCCCAAGGCCCGGGACAAGATCATCCGCGGAGAACCGGCCTTCAATGGGCTGGAGTTCCATGAATCCGGAGAGCCCAAGAACGGCATCGTGCCGGCAAAGCATCTAACGATTACGGGCCGCAGAGTCGAGGAATTCTGCTATCCTAAAGAGGATCGGACGCAGGAGATCAACGAGGCCCTGCAGCCGATCATCCAGGAGAGCCAGAAGCCGGCAGCCAAGGCCAGCGCCAAACCCAGGGTCGAGGATATTGTCGGGCCGACGCCGGCCTGGGCCCAGGAGATGGATAAGTTCCTGGCGGAGAAAAGGCTGCCGGCGCTCAGCATCCTGAAGGTAATTGATACCTCGGGCTTCGAGGAAAGCGGCGGGCAGCTCTTCGGGCCCCATCCCATCCTCGGCAGCACTACCGGCAAGAATCTAGTAGTGAATCCCGCAGAGAACCAGTATTGCTGGATGCATAACGGCATCAACGCCGGCGGGGATGCCTACGTCTGGCTTGCTCATGAGTTTTGCGGGGTTCCCTGGGATGTCCATGGAGAGGGGCTGCTGAAGGACAGGGCTCTCCTGGAGAAGGTCGTCACAGTTGCTGCAGCGAAAGGCCTGGTGGATCCGGCGCTGGTCATTCGTGAGCCTGAGATCAGGACCGTGTCGCTAGCCGATGAACCGGGAGCTGTGGGCAAGTACTCGGATGGAACCATTCGGCAAGTCGGGCTGAATAGAAACGGTGTCAAGGTCCTCAACTGGATCTCTGACTGCGCCATAGTTCTACATACCGAAACCCGAGAGGACGGCATAACGGAATTTACGTTCCTCGGAACCGGAGCGAAAGACGGGCTGAATGTTTGCCTCACCCTCCCGGCTACAGAAATGGCCGACCCGCGGAAATTCAGAGGCGCTCTGATTAATGCTTTCGGTTCGGTTGATCAGGTCGGGAAGCTAACTTTCGAGCTAGTCCAGGGCATGAGCAGGTACGCCATAAAGAAGCAGCGCGTGACCGTTCCGTGCTGGAGAAAGAATGTACCGCTCATCCCAGGCCTGGACCTGGTCAATAATGTCGAGTACAGGCTGTCTTCTCTCACGCCGGCTAAAGTATATGATGGCGATATAAAATTGGCATCAGATGTACTGCGGAGATTTGTAACCCTCCGGAAGTACACTCCGCTTCTGATAATAGTGGTCCTGGGAGCTCCGCTGTATGCTCGATGGTTCCCAGGTGACAGGTTCGGCCTGGCCCTGTGGGGTAAATCAGGCAGCCACAAGACCACCATCGCAAAGCTGGCCTGCACCATTTACGGCATAGGATTTTACGAAGAGCATGCTCTAATCAAGCACGGCAAGATTGGAGGAACGCCGACAGGTGCAACGGAGGCACTCCTCAATGCCGGCATCCTGCCGAGGATCATCGATGATGTCAAGTCCATGGATCCCAAGGATGTTCAGATCTACGTCGCAATAATCCATGCCGTGATGGAGGGCCTGGAGAAGCTCCGGGCAAAGAAAGAGGGCGGACTGCGGAAGAGTGCGCAATTTTTGACCACGCCCATTATCACCGGCGAGATCCGGCCCGCCGAGGCCTCGACATCTGCAAGAGTGCTGAACCTCATCTGGGCGAAGGCTGATGATAGCCAGAAGCTGGCTGCCATTCAGGGAGATATGCAGGTCCTGCCGATTGTCGGCTATCACTGGCTGCGGTTCCTGGCATCGGATTCTCGTGATATTCGCATCGGTTTTGAGGAAGCCAGGACGAAGAAGTATAACGAATATATTTTGAAGAATTACGTAAACGCTGGCAGGCTCGCTACTATCTATTGCCTGATTAGAGCGGTTTGGGCCCTGGCCTGCGAGAGTCCGTTTGGCGAAGTGTTCCGGGATTGCACGCCTGCGTTCATGGCCGCCCTGGATGAAGCGATTGCTGAGCAGGGTGCTCTTGTTTCAGAGGAGACTGAAGTCGCCAAATTTCTCACGGCCCTGAATGAACTGGTTACTACCCGGCCCGACCTGTTCATGATTGGAGAGATCCGGTCGGGATCTGACAAGATCCTGGGCAGGCAAAACGATCGAGGTTTGTTTGTTTTTCCTAACGAGACTCTAGCGGTGATGAAGCAGCTGGGAGTATTTACGCAGATCCCCAATGTTGCGAGCTTGACCAACGCTTTGATGGAAGAAGGTGTGCTTATACCATCAAGACAAAAAGATCATAAATTATATCAAGTAAAAATTAATAATATTCAAGTTCGCGGTTGGATGTTGGTCACCGATTGGAATACACCGGACGGGGACCAGCCCGGTGACCAGAAAACGCTATCAAAAGACACAAGTCACCGAAATCACCGGGTCACCGGAGAAAATGAGAAAGGTAGTTTTTCAGAGAAAACTCATTCAGAGAAAACTCAAAACGAAAATGAAAAATCGCCGGTGACCCCGGTGACTCCGGTGACTAACAAAGAGAATAAAGAGATAGATATTGATTATATCGTAAATGAAAGTAACCGTTCTGGTCACCGGACGGTCACCGAAGAAATTCTCAACGAGCTAGTAACGTCTGTTGTCCTCGATTCCGACGCCAAGAAGCGCTTATGGATAGCGATTGGACATATTTTGAAGCATTCTCCACGCAAAGAGCCCGGCAAACTTGGCCTCGCTATTGTAGACCTGGCCGGCACTACGAAGCTTCCCGAGACTCAGCTCAAAGCAATCCTGGAGGCCTCCGGCTGGACAAGCTCGCCGATCGAGGCAAGCGGCCTGATTGTCTGGTGGGCTCCCGAGAAGGTCCTGAAAGCATATGGCCTGGAGGCTGGCCCCTAGCCTAGCCTCCCTTTCTTCCAATGCCTCTCAGGCCCAGCCCTGGAGGCGGAAATGAAAGGAAACGGAAGGAAACGAACGAAACTGAAAGGATGTGAAAAAAGATGGAAAACACAAACGCAACAGCAGCCGCAAACGCACAGCCAAACGGCGAATGGGTCAGCATGATGGATGAGGAAAGCAAGAAGGGCGGAGCATATTTCAAGATGCTTCCGACCGACCAGAAGATCGTCAACATCCTGAGCGACCCGGTGAAGGCCCAGAGCAACTTCCAGGAGAAGGACAAACCGCCCAAATCCGAGTTCAGGGTGAGGCTAATCGTCGAGGGCCAGCAGGGAGAACTCGTCTGGGGCATAGGCAACCGCAGCGTCATGACGCAGCTGGTGGCCATTGCCAAGCAGTTCAGGCTCACGACGCTGGTCGGAGCCAGGCTGCTGGTGAAGACGACCGGCACGGACCTCAAGAACCGGGCCTGGTTCGTCATGCTGATGAGCGCCCCGGGGGTGCAGGCTCCAGTTTTCCCACAGGCAACCGCAGCACCCGCGCCTGCGCCTGCAGCCGCACCACAGCCGCTGGACCAGGGGCAACAGTGGATCGAAGCTCAGCGCGTCGGAATGGGCGCACCTGCAGGAGCGCGCTGAGGCTCCTCAATTTTTCGAGGTGATGATGAAGATGGCAGAAGGGCATATGATTTCGGATCTACGCAAAAGCAAGGACGGCAGCCGTTTCAAATTGGTTCTCTATCAATGCGAAGAAAACCCCCAAGTGGCCGCCGGCACGGATGGCATAGCCTGTCTGGAAGGAACTCAAGAGCAATTCAAGAGCCTGTTTGAAACAATTGCTCAGGCTTTCGATTTTACGCAAGAAGAGCTGGAGGACTGAAGATGGAAGCTGCAACAAACAATCCCGGTGCGCAGGCAGCAGGGACCGGCAATATCGAGTCTCTCGATCCGTTTGCGAAGGTCAGGATACCCTGCGGAACCTGCGACCTTGGATCGTATGAGGACGCCGGCAAAAAGCCCACGGGCTTTTGTGCGCTCTCGGACTGCCCAGGAACGCAAAAGGAAGTCACCGTCCTGGAAGCTCAGATCCTGAAGGTCCGGGAGCTCCGGGCGAACCTTGAGGCCAAGACGCAGGAGCATCATCTCTTGCTGATAGAGTTCAATCGGGAGCACTCAGAGCTGATTGAGTCACTCTGCAAGGCCCGCAATGATTGCGCTCAGGAGGAAGCCAGGCTCCTGGAGCTAACCCTGGCTGCCTATGCAGCTTCAGGCGACAAGAAGCCGGCCAAAGGCGTCTCGGTGAAGCTTACGAAGGGCGTGAAGTACGACGCCGAGCAGGCGAGGTCCTGGGCCCTCACCGAGAATCCCGGATTCCTGGAGCTCGACACGGAGGCCTTCGAAGCCTGGGCGGTGATCGTCGCAAAGCGAAAGCATGTGATCAAGGGCCTGACGCTCGAGCTCGTCGAGACTCCGCAGGCCACGATCGCAAAGGAGCTCTGAAAGGCATGGCAGACGACATTCAAGTCAGGCTCAATGAGGAGTACCTGAAGCTGCAGGACGAATTGAAAAGCAACCGGATGTTCGAGGACGGCACGAACCATGTAGCGCATGTCACTCTAAATGGAGTCGTCTATGAAGTGCAGCTCAAGATGACGAGGTGCATCGAGGACATGATCGTGGATCCAATGGAGGCCAGGGCATGAGCAAAGAGAAGGCGATCGCCCTGCTGGGGACTGCAGCAGGCCTGCATGATCCGATAGACATCAAAGCGCTCATTCATGCGGCTCGAAGGCAGCTGATGACCGAAGCCGAGCCGGTCGAGGGCCTGGAGCTGGCCCACAGCATGATAGCCGAGGCCGCGGCCACACTTAAGAGGAACCTGCCGGACTGGTCGGATACACCGCAGGAGAAGGCTGAGAAGTTCGTGATATGCGAATCCTGCCTGGCTCAGATCAAGGAGTTTGCCGGCAACGGCCTGAAGGCCAGGGGCCAGGGCTCGCTCGAAGTGGCCGAGGACCTGCTGAAGGGCCAGGTCAACCACAATCTGCAGGAGTTCAGCGAGGATGAGGGCAAGACGCAGGTCACTATCACGCACGACGGCAAGAGCGTCACCACGACGCCCGAGAAGATGGAGGCTCTCACCAGGGCCATAGGCAACGATCCGAGGATCCAGAAGATCATAGCGGAAGGTGAGGAGTAATGGCAATTCCTGAATTCAAACCGAGAGAGGGCCTTTCCGTCAAAGAGCTCTGCGACGAGTTCATGAAATCGACACAAGGAGTCATGCCAGGAAACTGGAAGCTGGTAGGCATTCAGGTTTTCATTCTGGAGGAAGAGGCCGAGGTCCTGGCCACGCCAGGGTTTTACTCACGCGGCTTTGATCGGGCGAACTACGGGGGCGGGGAGTAGATGACACTCATCTCCTGCCGTTTTATGAGGCTTGATACCGAAAAGGCGAAGAAGGGAGCCTATGCCGGTGCTCTGGTCTGCACGGATCCGGAACGCCATGGCGAATTTTGCATGATCAACTGGGAGAATGACATCTGTCCATGCCGGGGTGAGATCCTGTGAGCGCCGCCAAACATGAGGCCGAGCTGCAGGAGGCTCTCGGCCATCTCGAATATTTCAAGAGAACAGGCTTGGCCATCGATCAGGCCATGAAAGCGATGGCGACAGATCTGCAGGTCTGCAAGAAAAATAAGCAGATTTGGGAGAAGCGCATAGCGAAGATGCAGGAGAAGGCATGAGCTGCAAAAATCAGAGTCCGTTTGGCGATTGCATCCTGTTTGGATCAGAGGGCTGCTTGGCCGAAAAGCTTGGGGGGGACCAGGAAGGATGCGACGGATATGAGCCGGATATCGAGGAGCAGCATTCATGAGCCAGAAGAAGGGCCCCAAGGGCCTGAATCCGGCAGCTCAGGCCCTGGCAGAAGAGAAGCGCAAAAAGGAAGCAAGCAGATGGCTTTCAGTCCCTTCATTCTTCCTGCCGGCAGAATCCCCTGGGTGGGCAGGAGAAAGCCATGAGTTCCGTCGTCAATCGGCCCAAACAGCGCCGAGTGACAGATTTCGTGGATATGCAGGTGGCGACACTCATCAAGCATCACGCCGGCGAGGAGCTATGCATCGAAGATCTCGTGGCTGTCGCCCTCAAGGAGATGCCCTCATTCGATTGGACGGATGACGAGATCCGGCATTCGGTGAACCGATTGGAGAAGAGAGGCAAAATGGCAAGCAAGTATGTAGTCAGGAGGAAGAAACTATGTCGGGTTCCGTATCTGATTTAAATTCAATTTCCGGGAGAAGCCTTCCCAAGGGCGCAGCGCAAAGCAAGGTTCCAGGCGAGGTCGACATCTTTCGGCTGATTTATCCAGGCGGCCTCATTCCTATCGAGCGCATGGACAGCATCCCTGCAATGCGCTCACATATTTCCAAACTTCTCGCTCTGGCCAGCGGCCAGGCTCAGCCCAGGAAACTCATTGAGGCCGGGGAATCCCGGGCTCTCAACGAGAAGATTGAGTATCTCAAGGAAATGCCCAAAGAAGACTGCAGCACCAGGACCTGGGCCGAGATAGCGAGGATCCTCAACGCAGGGCTTGACAAAGAATCCTGCCGCAAGCGCTACAAGGCATGGAAGCTACAGAGACAGCTGAAGGACTATGCAGCGCTGCGCAGCGCTGCAGAGACGAAAGAAGCGGCAGCTTCAGAGGTTGCCGCTCCCGTGGCCGTTCAGGAGCATTCCTCGAACCAAGTCCAGCAGGAATTTGAGCAAGTATCCCGGCCTGCTGCAGCTCTCCAGGAAGTGCCGGAGCCTGGCGAAAACCGGGCAATTCCTGAGAGCAACCATACTGAGGAATCAAAAGAAGTTCCTGCAAACAAATGGGATCCCGGAAATGGACGTGGCCCCCTTCCCGAGAGCACCAAGGAAGAGATCCTGAGGAGATACGACAATCATTGGGGCGCAAAAGAGATTTCATCCTCGATGGGCCTCGATGGCCGGAGAGTCCAGGGCATCATATCTGGATCGAGATTGAGCAAACGCAAGGGCAAAGGGGCCGGATCCGCCCCTGATGAAACGTTGCGAAACGTTCCACCTGCTTCGAGCGAAGTTCAGCAGAAACCTGAGACTGCACCCTGCCGGCAGGAGCTCCAGGAGGCAAAGCCGGCGCAATCTCATGAAGCCCAGGACCTGAAGCCCAATGCATCTCAGAATTCTAAGAAAGTTGTCCCGGCTGCTGCAGCTCAAGCTCCCAAGATTCCGCATTCTGAGGACGAGTTCATTCTCGAGGAGCGCGCCGGCGGCAAGAAGTTCCGGGAGATTCACGAAGCTCTCCAGGCCAGGGGGATCGAGTGCAAGCTGGATGATGTGATCTGGAGGCACAACAGTCTGCTCAAGAAAGTTCAGGACGGCCCCAAGGCCGAGAGCAAGGCCCCAGAGCTGCAGCAGTCTTGTGCCGTGCCGGCACCGGCCTCAGAGCCAATTCAGGCGGCTCCCGGGGGGATCTCGCCCGAGGATCTGAAATGGGTCCATGATCTCGCAGAGACGGATTGGTCAGCCGGGGAGATCGCCCAGGAGCTCTCGCAGAGCGGCGTTGCAGTGAGTGCGGAGCAGATTGCCGAGATTCTCGCCGGCAGGAAAAAAGAGAATGTAAAAAAGCCGGAGCCAAAGCCGATTAGCCGAGGCGAGCTGGATGCGACGATCTGGAAGATGCACACCAAAGAAAAGCTCAGCCCTGAGGAGATCTCGGCCAGGCTGAAGAAGGATGGCTACAGCTACGAGGCAGGAACTATTCGGACAAGGCTGAAGGCCCAGGGAGCCAGGATATGAGCATCTCCTATGGACTGCAGCGAAAACGCAAGCACACGAGAGGTGCTCCGGCCCCATGACCAGCTCGAAGCTCATGGCCGAGGTACTGAAGAAGCTGCCGGACGAGCCTTTGCCTATCGAAATCATCTGCCGCGTCCTGGAGCGCCCAGATGGAAACGTCAGGCGCATCCTGGCCGACATGGAGAAACTGGGATTGGTTGAAAAGGTCGGGATCTCGATCCAGGATCGAAAGATCAGGTATGGCTGGAAGAAAACGGTCCGCACCTGATCTATTCACTAGACATTTAATTGTGGACCCATCAAATGTAGAGCCATCAAATATGGAGCCATCAGTATTGGATGGAGAAAATATAAGTTCTAAGTAGACAAAAGCCGAATCAGTGAATCCCCTGGCCGGGCCCGCCGGGATGTTGGGAGGCTGAAACACTGGTTCGCAATTTGGAAGTCAAGAGATCACCCGCATCGAAGGCTGAGCGCAGACGCATAATCAATGCAGACGCAACGGACAAACAGGTCCTGCAGGCCGCCAAAGATCTGATCAAGGCAGGTCAGAAGGTCAACGAATACCGCCTGATGAAGTACTGCCGGGCCAATATGTACGGCGAGTGGTCTGATGGCAAGGTCCATAAATCCGTACAGAGGCTGGAGGCCCGGGGCCGCGTCAAGACCGAGCTAATTCTGGATGGAGGCCGAGCGTGTCGGGTAGTGACGCTCTAGAGGACCTCGTCGACCCTGGAGAACTCCCGGATTCTGAGACATTTCTTCCGACTCCCTCCGAGGCCAGGGCCCTTTCCAAAGACAAGGGCTTTGAGACCATCTGGAAAGGTGGCATCCTGACCGGCTGCCATCTCGTCCTCAAGCTTCAGATTTCTTTCAATGCGAAGGGCAGGCTGCTCTATAATGGCAGGCCGTACAGCCGCGGCATTTGGGGCTGGAGGCCGCCCAAGTTCATTCGCCTGCAGGGCCGGGAAGCCAAGGAAGAACCCAATTCTCGCAACAGCCACCCTGAGATCTACTTGACAACATTAAACGGCGAGGAGCTGAAGCTCGATGCCTGCCCCTGCGGCGGAGAGCTGGTGAAGGACAGCTGCGAGTGTCTCTACTGCAGGGATTGCGGCACGGTTTATGATCACCATCAATGATCTGCGATTCACATGCCGGACACAGCGGCCCATGAGACAATAAAAAACGAGGCTGATTTAAATGACAACTATCCAGGAGCAGCCCGGTTATCCCGGCGATTTTGGCAAACCATTCGAGAGTGAGGCCTGTCTTCGCATAGCGAGAGAACTCTGCAAGACAGGAAATCTCCTGAAGAACTCTGATGATAAGGTATATGGAACGCCCCCGGGCCTGGTCTCTATTGTAGACCTGTCCCATGCGATGCACCGGGCCTGCAGCAGGCTGGCCAAGGTGCTTGAGGAAGCAGGATGGTTCCAGGTCCTGGAACTTCCGGGCTACTACTTCCCGCCCGAGTCAAAGGAGGGCCTGGAGTAGATGGGCAGATCACCAATCGCAAAGGGAGCTATTGAAGAGCAACATGGACCAGCGTTGCTCTGGAGAAAGAAGCCCGTTAATTCCCTTGCCGAGTGCATAAGAATTTGGAGAAAGTTAGAGGCCTGTCTTGATGGGATCTATTGGCCCCTTTCTCCCTTGGACGCTATTTTCGCGGGAATTTCGCGGGATTTCGCGGGATTTTTTTCTCGGCTTCAGAAGCTGTTTTGCGAGATCCATATCAGTGAGGCGATTTAATGGGCAAGCGCGGTAGGCCCTGCACCGTTTGTCAGCACCCCAAACGGGATGAAATCGATAAGCGTCTAGCCACTGACTC
>Ga0074195_1003887_pt1 | contig 13188 bp, 10 predicted proteins | sample EPASupsiteHSE623_FD_64525 | JGI IMG/M metagenome (GOLD analysis project Ga0074195, IMG submission 64525) | Bioremediated contaminated groundwater from EPA Superfund site, New Mexico - Sample HSE6-23 | ecosystem: Environmental > Aquatic > Deep subsurface > Groundwater > Contaminated ...
AAAAATAATATTAAGGATGAGATAAATATGCATTCCCTAAGAATTTCTCATGGAATCAACCTAGTCAATTTCCCGGATCTTGAACGAACCATGATCAGGAATTCCATTCTGTTGGAGGTCTGCCCTATCAGCAACCAAGTCCTGGGGTATGTTACTGATATGAGAGAACACCCTGCACTGAATTACCTCAGACACGGCCTGCAATGTTCAATTGGTTCTGATGATCCGTCAATCTTCCGGTCGAGCGGACTCACCGACGACTTTTTCGTCGCCTATGTATCGTGGAGACTCGATTTGCGATCTGTAAAGAAATTGATCCTGAACTCCATTACTTTCAGTGGTATGCCAGTAGAACAAAAACAAAAACAGCTCGATGAGTTTAATATCAGGTGGAAAATATTTATTAAGTCGGTTATCCAATAATACAACTTACCTCTACATTCAAAACCTCTCATCATTTTATCTGACCGTTAATCATATTTTCCATTGATTGAGTTTGTTTAATAATTTCCTTTGCGATGAATAACTTAAAATACAACCTGAAATGAAAATATTAATTACCGGTGGTACAAACGGAATGGGAAAAGGAGTGGCCAAAATATTGGCTGGAATGGATAACCAAATTCATGAAGTTATCATACTGTGCAGATCCAAAGAAGTTTTAAACCAGGAAATGCAGGATCGCCTTTGGAAAATAAGCCTGGAGCTATGTAAGGACAAAATAACTACTCAGATTGCTGATTCCATCAGGCCATTATAAATTGAGATTATTAGTCGATGAAAACATTCTTAATGAATCTGGAGCAATCACTGGAATCGGTTTATGGCAGCGAAATGGCTACCCTGATTTTTGAAAATGCATCCTCTATTTTACTTACCGAACTTAGTAATATGGACGACAGAGGGAGCAAAGCTATACGCAAACATCTCAGTGATTATATCCTGCCGGGGTTTGCCTATTATAAAGCCCTCAAGGAATCAGGAATTAATCCAGATGAAGCTTTTGCCTTTGTAAGCAAAGAGCTTTATAAAGTTTCCGAGAATTCAGGGAATTTTATGAGAAAATGCAAGAACTTTCCTTTTGCCTATGGGATGCTAAGGCTATTTATCAAACCAATAATGAAATACGGCTTTCCTAAAGAGGGGTGGGAAATTGTATGGAGGGAATGCAGCAATAAAAGAATTTCATTTGATATGACCTTCTGTCTCTATTGTGAAGAGCTTAAAAGACGAAATGCCCTGGAGCTTTGCCCTGCATTCTGTGAGTCAGATCATATTGCTTATGATCCATTATCTCCTGTAATTGAGTTTAAGCGTACAGGTACTCTGGCTCTCGGAAGTAAGGTCTGTGATTTTTGCTTCGAAAAAGGAACCCGTAATTAATAAAACCAGCTGACATGAAAATTGAAACGATAAAAAAAAGAGGCTTTGCATTATCACTAATATTGTATCCTTTGATGCTATTTATCGGCTTTGTGACTCATCCGAATCTATTGGCAATGGAACCGCTTCAAACAGTAGAACAACTGGTTGCAAGGTTTCATAACAACACTATGTATCACGTAGGACATCTGATAGTTACCTTTGCTGTTCCTGTAATTATTATCTATTTTATTGGTGTAATGAATTTGTTACAAGCAAAAGGGAAGGCATTAGGATTCTGGGGTGGCGTTATAGGCATATTCGGTGCATTTATTTTAGCTGTCGATAAAGGAGCCTTGTGCTTGACAATGTCGGCATTTGACACACTTCCGGAAGACCAATTTGCTGCTTTTATGCCATTCTTACAGGTAATTGTATCAAAAGAAGGTTTGCTCTTCATTGTCTGGTTGTTGTTTGCCTTGGTTATTGGAGGAATTGTACAAACCGTTGGTTTAATGAAGGAAAAGATAATTGAAAAATGGCAGGGTGTATTTATTATTATAGGGCTATTACTTTTGCTTAATCCTGATATTGAACTAATAAGTTCTGTTGGGTCTGCATTTATGTGTATTGCCTATATACCATGGGGAATAAAAGAATTCAGAAATAAGTGAAAATATGTCCCTGCCACATTATATAATCGAAGGTAATTGTAATAAAACAGATATAAGTAATACTATATAAGAAACAAATTCTAAATGAAAAAGATAATAATATTATTGGTTTGTCTGTTTTTCAATACCTGTGTCTTTGGCGAAGAAATTATTAAGGTCCGGTTGTCGGATGGAGAGACTATCTCCGGGCGACTTAATCTTCCCTCGAATAAAGATAGTGTGCCAATGTTGGTAGTTTTCGTACATGGCACAGGCCCTAATACCTACCTTAATAAGAGAAAAATAGGGAACGTTGAATTCAACTACTATGACCTGTTCGCAGAAGAATTTAACAAAAGAGGTGTTGGATTTTTTACATATAACAGGCGAGGAGTTGAGATAGGAGAAACCCCACCTTATTACGATAAAATTGATTCGACAAAATATTCAAAATATCTGCCGTTAACCGAAGCTGAAGATATTGAGGCAATAATCTCACAACTCAAGCATGACAAAAGATTTACAAACTCAAAAATAGCCTTACTGGGCGCTAGCGAGGGAACTATTATTGCTTCTATGGTTGCTGATAGAAAAATTGAAAAAACTGAGGAGTTAGATTCAATATTCGATACTTCAGAACATCTCTCCAAAAAATGTTATGATGGAATTACTCTTGCTTTTGATTTAATTGGTAATTATAACAGGGCAATAGAAAAACTTAATTCATTAATATCAAAAATTCACGATTCATATTTCAATACATAACTATTTAATATTTAATATGATAAAAGGCCTATTATTGTCGTTTATGTTCATCTCATGCAGCGGAATGAAAAACTTAGATCGCCAAACTCCTCAAGATAACGAGGAAGGATCCTTTTTTACTGTAAGGGACGGTATTAAGATTTTTATCTACGAGTATCTCCCCAAAAGCGAATTCAAGAGCACAATCTATATTGTTTCCGGAATCACGGGCATAAATCATAAAGCAGAGCAGGACATAATTGAGAAACTAAGCAACAACGAAAATCGTTTAGTTGTGATACATCCCAGGGGTACCGGATATTCAGAAGGCAAAAGAGGAGATGGCAAAAACTTGTCGGATTTTATAACTGATTATGTTGAAATTATAAAGAGCGATAAATACTTCAATGATAGCACCCGAAAGGTAATTTTATACGGCCACAGCATGTCATGTGCAATTGCCCTTATGGTAGGGAACCAATTGCAGAAAATTGATGGTATTGTTTTAATCAACCCGCCATATAAGCTGAAATCGGCCAAAGGAATGTCACCGGGTTTTGGAGATTATCTCAAATATATATGCTACTATATTTTTGCGCCACATGTGCCAATAGTGAATATGGCAGGAGATCCGTCTACGATAGAAAATGAAACGGACAGAAAAGAGTCTGAGCTTAGAAACAACGATCCTCTGCTGGTAAAGTATTTCAGCATGCATTATATGTCGGAATCAAAAAAAGTAATGGAAGCGATGGTTAAAAATGCAAAGCAGGCAGATTACCCATTGTTGCTGTTATATGGAGAAAATGACATGATTGTAGAAAAAACCGGATGTGACTCAATATTTTCTGCATGGAAAAATCAAAACAAAACATACGAAACAGTTTCCGGTGGTTCACACGGGAAATCAACGATAGTTAAGGGAATGGAAAGCATTTTAAAATGGATTGAAAACAGATAAACTTGCAGATAGCGGAGATTCTTTGTTTTACTTTGTATATATTTGTAGTATAATTATAACGAAATTTTCTCCTAATCATTTTATATGAAAAAGACTTTTATTCCCAACCTGCTGTCAATCTTAGCTTTAATCGGATTCATAGGCACATCAATAAGTACATTAACCTCTTGTAAGAAGGCCGAAGAACCTGACCCGATAGTGAAGCCGGTAGCACTGACAAAAGAACAGAAATGGTCCAAGGCCATTTACGATAATATGAAGGAGATATACTACTGGAACGACACGCTCCCAAAAACATTCGATCCTGCAAAGTATACAACTCCGGAAAGTGCACTTGAATATCTTATCTCAATAAAGCTAAACCCAAACACCGGAGAGTCAATAGATCATTATAGCTTTCTGGATAAAATAGGAGGGCTCAGCGGAGAAATTACAGAGGGAAAAGCCAGCGGCGACTATGGATTTATGATAACAGCCGCATATAACGAGAGTGCTAAAGTATCGTGGTTTGTGACCTATGTCTACAAAGGCTCTCCGGCAGGTAATGCAGGAGTAAAACGATCATACGAGATAACTGCAGTAAACGGAAATTCTGCAGTACACCCGGAAGTGAGTAACGATGGCTATCTGGTACCTGAGTCTGCAGGATACACAAATGTAGTGAATGCACTCTTCAACTCAGAATCTGTCAGATTCACATTTAAAAAGAACGATGGAGCTCTACTGGAGGCTCAGATGTCTGTTACGTCATACGATATTAAAAGCGTGCTTTTGGACTCAATCTATACAGTAGGCAACAAAAAAGCAGGATACATAGTTTTTAACCAGTTTTTAGGATCAAGCTCAGAAGTTGAGCTCTCCCAAGTAATTTCTAAATTTGAAAGTGCCAATGTAAAGCATGTGATTGTAGACCTCAGATACAATGGAGGCGGATCTGTAAACACCTGCATGACATTCAGTAACATGCTGGCTCCTGCTGCAGCCACGGGAAAGGTTATGTTTCGGTACAAACTAAACAAAGTCCTGACATCACAGGAGAATCCTTCCGATCTGGTGGCAAATTTCGTTAAGCCTAATGCACTGGACCCACTTGAACTTTACTTCATTGTTGGAGGTGGCACAGCATCGGCATCGGAGTTATTGATAAACAACCTAAAGCCATACTATCCCGGAAAGCTCTTCCTTATAGGAAACACTACCTATGGAAAACCATGTGGTTTCTGGGCAACCCCGATAGGATATGAAGAGAATCAGACTACAACAAAAGAGGGGTACGATATGTATGCAGTATCTTTCGAAACAGTGAATGCTAATGACGAGGGTGCATACTATACAGGGATGACACCGTCAATCAATGTTTCTGACATGGTTGGCTATCAGTGGGGCGATATAAACGAAGCCCGACTGGGTCAGGCTCTGTATCATATAGCCAATGGTTCATTCTATACAACCAAGGCTGGTTCAGGAAAGAACCAAGCCCTGAAGAGCGACATCGACCGCCGCTTCAAAGGCATGATCGACTTTGGAAAGCATCCGAAGAAATAGTGATTATTTTCAAAAATAAGATCTATTCTTTTTCTATGCAATGAAAATTAAACATTTTCCATGTTTAATTAAATTTGTTTTACTTTGTAAAATATGAAAGATCTTGCCGAACTGATAAAAAATGGAGATGAGCACGCTTTTGAACTCTATTTCAAAGCTGAGTTTGGCAATATCGTCTATTTTACAAAACAGTATGTAAATGACTCTGGTATTGCAACAGATATCGCTCAAGAATCATTCATCAGTTTGTGGGAAAGTCATGAGAAGATTGAGTCGGCTATTCATTTGAGAAGGTATTTGTTTACTATTGCCAAGAATAAAGCATTGAATGTTTTAAAATCAAATTCCTACAAATTGCACAATGCTTATTCCAGTGAAATAACCGCCAATGAAATTGCACTGAGTAAAAATACAATAGACAATCAATTCGACGAATTGACACTTCAGAAACTAATATCAACGGTTTATAAAAACCTCCCCGAAAGTGCCAAAGAGACTTTTATTCTCAATCGAGAGTACGGACTCTCCTACACAGAGATTTCCAAGTTAAAAGGGATGTCGGTTAAAAAGGTTGAATATCGTATAAAAAGCGCTTTGAAATATTTCAAAGAGAACTTAAAGGATTATTTAATGCTCTTCTTTTGAGGGAGCATTGCAAAATAGTTGTATTAATTATAGCAGATTATGACAATAGATAAGGAATATATAATTAAGGTTATCGAGCACAAGCTTTCGGAAAGCGAAAGAAAGATTTTTTTCGATAAAGTGGTAGAAGATGTTGCCTTGGCTGACCTATATACCGAGGTGAAGAATGAATATACGATGGAGCACCTCCCTGATTCCCCGGAAGGTGTCATTTTTTACGAACAATTCAAGAAAAAAACCTCTAAAGGCAATAATACTAAATTCCTTACTTATTTAACTAGAGTTGCAGCAATACTATTTATCCCATTGTGTATTTACTCCCTTTATAATGACCTTCCCACGCTGTTTGAAAAAGAAATACCGGAGAAAAGTTTTTCACAAATAGTAAGAGAGCAGCACGAGTCTATGTCCAGGTACTACGTACACAACGGGACAAAGGGTTTCATTGAGTTTCCGGATGGTTCAAAGGTGTGGCTCAATAGCGGCAGTCAGTTGGAATTTCCAACGCAGTTCTCAGACTCATCTAGGGTTGCCATCCTGTCCGGTGAGGGGTATTTTGAAATAGTTTCCAATAAGGAGTGGCCTTTTTACATAAAGACACCAAAAGACATCACTATTAAGGTTACCGGTACTTCATTCAACCTCTCCTGTTATAAGAACGACCCCGCATTTAAGTTATCTATGCTAACAGGCTCACTGGTGCTCGAAATGGATGCAGACAGGTCAAGGATAGATGTTTCTCAAAATGAGGAAATTATTATCACTGACAAATCTCTGTCAAAAAATCAGATAATAAAGAGTAAACAGCCTGAAGAAATTGAGACGGCGACAGCTTGGAAAGACGGATCTCTGATTTTCGAAGATACGCCAATGAATGAGGTGATTAAGAAGGTAGAAAGGTGGTTTGGAGTTACAATTTCCATCGCAAATCCAAAAATCCTGCATTTTAGATATACCGCCGAATTCAAAGAAGAATCAATTACTCAAATACTTGATGCTATCAAAGTTACATCAAACATCTCCTATACTATCAAGGGGAAAGATGTAAAGCTCTATTAAATCTGTTAAAATATTCAATAGAATATCTTATATTTAAAAAAGTCACCTTTTAAAAAGGGTGGTCCGATGTTTTTGTTGTAATAAAGTTGTAATCAAAAAACATTTAACAAAAACTTAACTGAGAAAGAACATGAAAAAACTATCTATCTTTCTGATTCTATGTTTATTGGTTTCTTTTAATACTTTATCGGCGCAAACTATTTCATTGAATATGAATAGGCAGCCATTAAAAGTTGTTTTAAAAGAGATTCAAAAGCATACAGACTACAAATTCATTTACAATACAACTATTGTAGATGCAAATCAATTAATCTCAATCAATGTCCAGAATGGGTCATTGAAAGAGGTACTTAACAAAATGTTTAAGGATAGCGACATCACTTACCAAATTTCTGAAAAGCTGGTAATGCTCTCCAAAAAAAGTAAGACCAACGAAATTGAACGACAAAAACGTTCAGGAAAAATTACCGATGAAACCGGAGGACCTCTGATTGGAGTTGCTGTAAGAAACCAAAACAGTAATGTCATTTCTGTTTCCGATCTTGATGGTAACTATACGATTGAGGCAAAAGAGGGGGATAAGTTGGCATTCTCTTTTATAGGTATGGAGACATTCTACGCAACCGTGGGGAAAAGCGTTGTTGTAAATGTTCCAATGAGAACAGATGACATCTTATTAAAAGATGTGGTGATAACAGGTTATCAAACTCTTTCTAAAGAGCGCACCACCGGTTCTTATTCAATTGTTACATCACAACAGTTGGAGAACAAACTACAACCCTCTCTTAAATCCATTATTGAGGGACAGACAGCCGGTGTAGTTCTCACAAAAGAGGGTAACCTGGAGATTCGTGGTGTCTCTACTGTTAATGGTGTTAATACTCCGCTTATAGTAGTTGATGGCTATCCACTTATAGGTAACAATGTTGGTATAGAGAGTGTTAATCCCGATAACATTGAGAATATCACTGTCTTAAAGGATGCGGTTGCTGCCTCCATCTACGGAGCAAGAGCGTCTAACGGTGTCATAGTAATCACCACTAAATCAGCAAAAAAAGGAACATTTAATTTAACTTATAAGGGGATATATCAGATAACAATGAAACCTGATCTAAGCAAATTGAATCTTGCAACGACTGAAGATTATATGGATGCTGAATTGGATATTTACAATCAAAACCCCAATTCATCGTACTCTTCATATAATTCATATTCAAGAATTGCCGATTATACCTACCTTCTTATGGCTAAAAGTAAAGGTTTAATATCTGCTAGTGAGGCAGATGCTCAAATAGCACAACTCAGGCAAAATAACTCCCTTGACGAGGTCGAAAAATATCTTATTAAACCTAAACAATCTCAACAACATAGCTTTTCACTCTCCAGTAGCACTGAGACAAACCAGTTGAATACTGCACTGCGATACAACAAAGAATACGGCAATTTGCAAAATAACGACAATTCCCGTTTCATTTTCGATATAAGCAATACATGGAAACCAAAGAGATGGATATCAGTAAGAGCTTTTGCGAATGTGAATTATTCTGAGACAAATGCGACAGTTGAACAGTATTCATCATTTACCTCATTTGGCTCCTCTTCAAGAGTTCTTCCTTATACAAATATGTATGACAATTCCGGAAATCCTGTTGTCTGGTCGCCAGTGGGACAAAGAAGGATGTCAACCTATGAGACTTTTGCTGGAATGAAAGATGTTACATATCATCCTGAGACCGATCTTGATAAGGCTATGACTACCAGCAATAATTTGCAGGCTCGTTTAGGTGGAGATATCAATGTGTCATTCAGCGATTTCCTTACAGGAAGTATTGGAGGTTCATGGGTTAAAGGAACTTCAAAATCACAAACAATTTATGATGCAGAATCATTTGTAATGCGTACTGCCTACAATGACGGTACCGATGCCAAAAACTTCACTACTCACTACATCCCAGCCGGCGGAAAAATTGACCAATCAGATGGTGAGATCATGTCCTGGGTGCTGAGAGGTCAGCTGAATTATAAACAGAATTTCAAAGGAGACAAACACAGGGTAAGTGCTATTCTTGGTACTGAAATAAGCAAAGATACTTATGAATACACCTATCTTCCAACCCGTTTAGGTTATGATCCGATTTCAGCTACCTATAACAATAGTTTCTCTGTTTATAACTATAACAAGAATACCAATAATATGACTGGTAGCATGCTTTTTGGCAAGGCTCCTGCAAATATTGGTACTATCTCTTATGGGAACAATTATGGAGTCCGCGATAACCGCTTTTCCTCATGGTATGGGAATGCCTCTTATGAATATAACAACAAATACATCATCACCGGTTCAGTTCGTCTTGATTTAACTAACTTCTTTGGGACAGATCCCAAATACAGATATAAACCAACCTGGTCTGTCGGAACCACATATAAGATGGCCGAAGAGGAGTATTTCTCAGGTCTTAAAAACATTTTCAATAGATTCAACATTAGAGCATCGTATGGTGTAAATGGCAATATCTCATTAAATTATACTCCTTATTTAGTACTCGCGGTTGGAAGTTACAGTACAGAGACAAGCGGCATAGCTTACACTGTTAATTCATATCCGAACGATCAGCTAAGGTGGGAAAAAACTAATATTCTTGATGTAGGAGTAGATTTTGCCATGTTTAACAACAGATTAAATGTTGCATTAGATTACTACAACAAAAAGAGTGTGGACCTGATTGTAAGTGAGCAAATAGATTATTCGAGAGGTACCTCAACTCTTCCTCAGAATGTTGGTGGTGTGACCAATCAAGGTTTGGAAGTGACTGTTTCCGGAGATGTTATTAATAACTCAAAATTTAAATGGAATTCTCAGTTAATTGCTAGTTACAATAACAGTAATGTTGATTACTATAAAGTTACCAGAAATTATTCTTCAAGCTATACTTACTTAACTCAAATGGTTGAAGGTTATCCAATGGATGGTTTCTGGGGAGTACGTTTTGGCAAATTAGATGATAAAGGGAACGTACTATATTTAAACAGTAAAGATGAACTTGTAACCAACGATAAGTTAACCGGAGCAGATTGCATTTATCAAGGCCACGCCAAACCTGTATGCGAAATAAGTTGGACAAACAGTTTCAGATATAAAAATTTCGAAGGATCATTTATGTTTGTTGGAAAATTTGGACACACATTTAGAAAAGATGCCTTTGTAGGCTCCAACTACAATAATCGCCATGTAAGTGAAAGATGGAGACAAGCAGGTGATGAGGCAACTACAATCTATCCCGTTTTAAATACCAATGGTTGGGAATCATTCTACTATCCATTTGCAGATGTATTTATTGGTAACGCAAGTTTTGTAAAACTCAGAGATTTAAGTTTAGGTTACAATTTGCCTTCTAGCGTAGTAAAGAGTATGGGTCTTACTAATCTTAAAGTCTATTTTCAAACAAGAAACTTGTTCTATATTGCTGCAAAGGGTATAGATATTGATCCTGAAACTGCTGAATATGATAAATCCGGAGGATCAGGTGGAATGATTAATCAAGGTTACACCTCATTACAACTCAGACCGGAGTTTTACTTTGGTGTTCAGATAAGTTTATAAAAACCGATTAAAATATTATAAAATGAAAACTAAAATATTAACACTCATTATATTATCGGTATTTTTAAGTACTTCTTGCTCCAAATTCCTGGATGTCAAACCTGCGGGTAAATTAATTGTACAAAAAGGTGATATTGTCTCCTATGACAATTTGATGAATGGTTCCGGAGTACTTGGAAGTGGATTTAAAAATCCTGGTAGTTACATTATGTTGACAGACGAAATTGAAGTGTCTGATAATCATAATACATATAACACAAACGACTCTTATATTGCCGGTCATAATGCATATATATTTAAAACTCCATATAGCAATCCTATAAATAAGGATAATATTTGGGGGGCTTTTTATACTGTTACTCAAACATACAATTGTTGCATTGACGGAGTCAACGAGGTTAAAACTCCTGAAACTACTGAAGAGGCTAACGCTACTATTGCACAAGCTACTATTGGCAGGGCATGGAGCTATTTTACTGCCTCGTTACTATATGGCCCTGTATATAAACCTAATGGAACCAATTCTGCAAAAGTGCTTCCATACAGAAAAACGAGTCAGGTCCTTGCTCCTATGGAAGATCTCTCCACCTTGGATGAGGTGTATGCAAATGTTTCAAAGGATATCCATTCCGTATTAAAGAATGTTCCTGAAGTTGTCACCGGAGTAGCACGTTTCGGAAAGGTTCAGTCATACTCGTTTTTAGCTTATTATCACCTTTTTACTGCAAAATATGACAGTGTCGCTTACTATGCAAATAAAGCCTTGACCATGGCTGCAGAACAGAATGGTGGAATGGATAATCTTTTCTACGATATGAATAAATTCTCGTGGGCAGATTCCAAAGTCGCTACTGAGCCCGATGCTCGTTACAGAAGTTCAATTAATACCGCACAGGGAACAATAGCATTAAGTGATGCAAATATGAGGGAGATATGCCTGTTTAAATATATTGGAATAACCGGATTATGTTATCCATCACAAGAATTATTAGGCTTGTTCAATGCCACCACAGATTTAAGAAGGGAATACTTCTTTTTTGAATATGATGGATATAAGGGCACACTCGGTGGGGTTGCATATAACGACGGAAGAAGAATACAAAACTTCCAATCAAAAGTTGCATACACATCGGGATTTACATACCCAGAAATACTTCTAATGAGGGCAGAAGGGTATGCAAGAACAGGAAAAACAGCTGAAGCTCTGGCAGATTTGAACTATTTACGAAAATTCCGTCACAAAACCGGAACGCCGGATTTAAATATTTCTGGTGCTGACAACATTATGCTGGAAATAGCTAATGAGCGTAGAAGAGAAATCCCGGTTTGTTCCCATAAGAGATTTGCAGATCTTAAGAGATACACTAAAGATGCCGGTAAGCCATGGAGTAAGAGCGGGATAACACATTATCTACGTGGCAAATCTTTTACAAAAAATGTTGATTCTGAATATTTTGTAATACCTATTGCAAATGATGTAATAAGATATAATCCGCAATGGGGTTTGGAAGAAAATACAACTCCGTGGAGCAAAGACTTTAATTTCTAAAATGACTGTGGCGTGGGTATAATCAATGACCTGCGCCACATTATTACAAGAAAAGGACATTCAATGAAAAAAATCATATTCAAAAAAGCATTAGCGATAAGCATGATAGCATGCTCGTTGGCAACCTCCTTGCAGGGACAAACCCAGACAGGAACTAAAACACTCAAGATTGGAGAACCTGCTCCGGAACTTAGGGTGGCCAAATGGCTAAAAGGAGAAGCTGTAAAGAAATTTGAACCCGGAAAGATTTATGTTGTAGAATTTTGGGCAACCTGGTGTGCTCCATGTATTGCCGGAATGCCGCACCTTTCCGATCTGGCCGACAAGTACCGGAAGGAGATAACAGTAATGGGGGTAAGCATTATGGAGAAAGGAGAAAGCACATTATCCAGGGTTGATAAATTTGTTCTAAACTCAGGGGATAGGATGCGATACAATGTGGCTGCCGATAGTGCCAACTTCATGAGAGATAACTGGCTCTACAGTGCAGGAGAAAGGGGAATACCATATTCGTTCATTGTAGATAAAAATGGATTTATAGCATGGTGTGGGTATCCGAAAAGTCTGGATAGAGTTCTTCCTCTAATTATTGCAGGGAAATGGGATAATAAAAAGGCGGAATTTGACAGAACTGAGGGTAAACGTCTGGACAGAATTGATGGTAATGACGTAGTTGCTAAACTCAATCCATTTATGGGTAATCCCGGAAATCCTGTAGGAGCACTTGCCGAAATTGAGAAAATACTTTCAGAGAATCCGGGTTTAAAATATTATCCCAAACTGGGACACTTTACATTCTGGGCTCTGATAAAAACAGATCCCGAAAAAGCTGTGCAATTTGCAAAAGAGTGGTTTGCAGCAAACGATTTTCCATCATGGAAAACTATTACAGATGCTGTGATGAATATGGTGGGCAGAAATATAAAGCTGCCTGAATCTGCGTATATGCTTGCAGTCGAATCGTTTCAGGCACAGATTGACAACTATCCGGCGAGCATGAACATACCGGTAACATATAATGAGATTGCCAATCTGCAATTTATGTCGGGTAACAGGGATAAAGCAATTG
>Ga0074195_1003888_pt1 | contig 13181 bp, 13 predicted proteins | sample EPASupsiteHSE623_FD_64525 | JGI IMG/M metagenome (GOLD analysis project Ga0074195, IMG submission 64525) | Bioremediated contaminated groundwater from EPA Superfund site, New Mexico - Sample HSE6-23 | ecosystem: Environmental > Aquatic > Deep subsurface > Groundwater > Contaminated ...
CTCAGAATATTTTAATAGTCTTAAAATTGGCAGAACCAAAACAGATTTGTTTACTGAATGTCTCGATTGGTTTCTTATCACAGGGACAAAAAAGTAACATAAAATATTTTACATAATGTACAACTATAATGATATATACAATAAAACTGTATGCAAAACCTTCATCATCGCCGAGCTCTCAGGCAACCATAATCAGAAATTCGAACTGGCTGTAAAGACAATTGAAGCGGCAGCCAGAGCCGGGGCTGATGCAATAAAACTTCAGACGTATACAGCCGATACAATTACTATCAACTGCGATAACGAACATTTTCTTATCAAACAAAAATCAATATGGGACGGGCAGAAAATGTACGACCTGTATAAGGAAGCTTATACCCCATGGGAATGGCATGCTGACCTGAAAAAAGCAGCTGTAGAAAATGGCCTTGTCTTTTTTTCATCTCCTTTTGACTTTACCGCTGTTGACTTTCTTGAAAAACTTAACGTTCCGATTTATAAAATTGCTTCTCCCGAAATAACCGACATCCCTTTGCTGAAATATGTAGCGGAAAAAGGAAAGCCTGTGATCCTTTCTACAGGTGTTGCAGATGAAACAGATATTGATCTTGCAGTAAAAACTATAAGGGATACAGGGAACAACAATATTGCATTGCTTAAATGCACATCTGCATATCCAACTCCATACAGCGAAGTTAATTTAAGAACAATCCCCCTGCTGGAACAGAAATACGGGGTTGTTGCAGGAATTTCCGACCATACTATGGGGACCACAGTGTCGGTCGCTGCAGTTGCATTAGGTGCTAAAATTGTGGAAAAACATTTTATTCTTGACAGAAAGATCGGTGGACCAGACGCCAGTTTTTCTATGGAGCCGGAAGAGTTCAGCCAGATGGTATCCGACATTCGTATTATAGAGGAGGCCCTTGGAAAAGCATCACTTGAACTGACAGAAAAGCAAAAGCTGGGAAGAGCAGGAATGCGTTCGCTTTTTGTTGTAAATCCTGTTAAAAAGGGTGAAAAGTTTACCGAAAAAAACATAAGATCTATAAGGCCGGGATTTGGTATGCACCCAAAATATTATTATGAAGTGATAGGGAAAAAAGCTGCAAGAGACCTCGATTTCGGACAACCGCTAAAAATGGAAGATGTTGAGTAGTGATATTGTTATAATTATTGTTGTAACAAATCATATATGGTTGTCGTAAAATGAATTATATATTAAAAAAATACTAAATGAAAACTGTATTTATTTTTGTTTCGTTCATTTTTACATTAGTTTTTACTGCAAACAGTCAGTATGTAAAATTCAACAGTAACATCTGGTATTTTGGTGGGTATGCAGGTTTGGATTTTAATTCAGGAACCCCGGTTTATCTTACAGATGGGGCGTTGAATCAGATAGAAGGATGTGCAACAATTTGCGATTCAACAGGAACGCTTCTTTTTTATACTGAAGGAACTAAAATTTATAACAAGAATCATCAGGTTATGCCAAATGGTTCGGGGTTACTTGGTCATTTTTCCTCTAATCAGACAGCTATAATTGTACCTTACCTCGGTATGCCCGGTAAGTTTTATGTTTTTACAATTGATGCAATTGAAAATTACATGACGAATGGATTAAGGTACAATGTTGTCGATATGTCATTGGATGGCGGTTTGGGGGATGTTGTACAGGGACAAAAGAACATATTGCTTCATACTCCGGCTGGAGAAAAGCTGACAGCTATTCTTGCAATTCCCGAGTCGGAATACTGGATACTTATTCATGAATGGGGAACTGATGCCTTTCTCGCTTTTAAACTCGACCAGTCAGGAATAAACTCCACACCTGTAATAAGTCATACTGGATCTATTCACACAGGAGGAGCTTATCCAAGTTATCCTCCACTCGACGGATGGCTTAACGGTGGTGGTTCAATGAAAGCTAACAGGTTTGGTAATAAAATTGCAGTACTCAGATACAGGGATTTAATGGAAGTGTTTGATTTTAACCGCGCAACAGGAGTGGTAAGTAATTGTGTTCAGGCAGGAACTTTTTACGATCAGACTTATAGTGTTGAACTTTCACCAAATGGATCCAAACTTTATGTAACAACAACAAGCGCGAACCTTGGTGTGACAAAAAAGATATACCAGTACGATCTTACCCTTGCAAACCCTTTTGCATCTGCAACACTTATAGCAAATACAGTAAACGATCCATCAGCATTGCAGATAGGACCAGATGGTAACCTATATGTAAGTGAATGGGATTATTCAGGTAACAATAACCATTATCTGGGAATGATAAAAGACCCTGATCTGGCTTATCCCGGATGCTCCTATGTAAGCAATGCAGTATATCTCGGAAGCGGAATAGCAAAGCGTGGACTACCCAATCTGTTTTATTACCGGGGCTTTGAGTTTATTGACGATGTTCCGGATCAACAGGGTAACTTCGATGCAATTTCAGTATTCCCTAATCCGGCAAATGAATATATTAACTTCTACAACCCGACATCAGGGAACCTTAAGATATCACTTTATACTGCTGCAGGAAGTTTAATTAATGAATGGGAATCAAAGCCATTTGAATCATTTTATTATTATACCGATAAAATAAACAGTGGCGTGTATATTGTTAAGTTCGAAGGTAAGAATTATCTAAGGTCTGTAAAACTTATTATTACAAAACATTAGTGTTTCTGATTTATTTATTTGATCTTCATTATAAGTTTTTATCTTTCTTTTTTAATTTGAAAATTATCTGTATTTCAAAGTGAAAAACTTTTTACCATCAGGCCGGACATTCATTGTTGCTGAACTTTCTGCGAACCACAATCAAAGCATAGACGTTGCTTTAAAGTCGGTGAGAGCTGCTGCAACAGCAGGTGCCGATGCAGTAAAGTTTCAGACATACACACCCGATACAATAACGCTTGACTGTAAAACCAAGCATTTTCAGGTTCATCATGGAACTTTACACGACGGCAAAACCTTGTTCGATTTATACAGGGAATCGCATACACCATGGGAGTGGCACGAGGCCTTGTTCGGAGAAGCTGAAAAATGCGGTATAAAATTCTTTTCCACACCTTTCGATAATTCTGCAGTTGATTTTCTCGAAAAACTAAATGTGCCTGCATACAAGGTTGCATCATTCGAAATATTCGATACGCAGCTCATTGAATACATAGCAAAAAAAGGTAAACCTGTAATTATGAGTACAGGAGTTGCTACACTTCCAGATATTGAGGATGCTGTTGCTGCATGCCGTTTAGCCGGGAATAGAAATATTGCATTACTAAAGTGTACGTCTGCTTTTCCTGCACCTGTAGAGGATGCGAATCTTCTGACCATAGCTGATATGAAAAAACGCTTTAAATGCACTGTTGGCTTAAGCGATCATACTATGGGTACAACAGTAGCACTAACGGCAGTTGCTCTCGGTGCTAAAATCATTGAAAAGCATTTTATTCTCGACAGGAAGCTTGGCGGTACTGAAGCGTCATTCTCACTTACTCCGGGAGAATTCGGACTAATGGTACGACAGGTAAGAGAAGCTGAAAAAGCAATGGGGAAAGTAAATTACGAACTAAGCGAAAAAGCAAGACCAAGCCTACAGCTGGCGCGTTCACTTTTTGTAGTAAAAGATATTAAAAAGGGAGAAAAGTTAACTTCTGAAAATATCAGGAGTATTAGACCAGGGTATGGAATTTCACCAAAATATTATCCCGAAGTATTAGGTAAAACAGTCAAGTCAGATCTGAAACGTGGAACTCCGCTTTCGTGGAATGATATTTCTTAAAACGAAATTGCGTTGATTCGTAATAGAGTAACTTGTAGTTTCAGTTTCAACCAACACAAATACATTTAATAAAGTTGGACACAAAGATAGTTGTAATTGGGGCAGGAGTTGTAGGATTGGCAATAGCAAGAGAGCTTTCGCTAAAGTATGAAGATGTGTTCATTCTGGAAAAAAAACTGAAATTCGGCCAGGAAACATCAAGCAGGAACAGCGAAGTAATTCACTCGGGAATATATTATCCAAAGGGTTCGCTTAAAGCATCACTATGTGTTAAGGGCCGGAAAATGCTGTATGATTACTGTGAAAAGAATTCAGTAATTCATAAAAAATGCGGCAAGCTGGTTATCGCAACTAATGCAGATGAGAAGAAGGAATTAAACGAAATACTCGAAAAATCCTTAGATAATGGCGTTGATGATGGACGAATGCTTTCCGGTTCCGAAATCTCTGAGATGGAGCCAAATATTAATGTAAGCTCAGCTTTGTATTACCCTTCAACCGGAATTATCGATTCGCATGGACTGATGAAGCAACTCGAAACCGACTTTATTAATAACGGCGGAAAATCCGTTTATGGATGTGAGGTGATTTCAGTAAGAAAAATTGAAAACGGGTATGAAATTTCTGTCAACGACAAGACCGGGAATTATAAATTTACAGCAGGCACAGTTGTTAATTCAGCCGGGCTTAGTTCAGATCAAATTGCAAAGCTTTCTGGCACCTACGAACCTTCGTATGAATTATACTTTTGGAAAGGTGAATATTTTTCTGTAGGAAATAAAAAGAACAAATTGATAAATCATTTAATATATCCAACTCCTCACAGAAACAATACTGGATTAGGAATTCATGCAACGATTGATATTAACCACAGACTTCGACTGGGACCAAACGCTATTTATCTATCTGACAGAACTCCTGATTACAGAGTAGATATTAACAATCTTGAAAAATTCTATAATTCGGTTAAACATTTTCTTCCATTTATTAGTCTCGAAGATCTTTCTGCTGATCAGGCAGGCGTACGGCCGAAACTTCAAAAGCCTGACGATCCGGTTCGTGATTTTATTATAAAAAATGAAACAGAAAAGGGATCCCCGAATTTCATTAATCTTATCGGAATTGAATCGCCGGGGCTTACAAGTTGTTTGGCAATAGCGGAATATGTAAGTGGGATTATTATCAATTGAGAAACATTTAATAAATATAAGATGAAAGTACTTATACTGGCCGGCGGGCTTGGCTCACGTCTTTCAGAAGAAACGACTGTAAGACCAAAACCTATGGTAGAGATAGGCGGCAGACCTATTCTATGGCATATTATGAAAATATATTCTCATTTCGGATATAATGATTTTGTAATACTATGCGGGTACAAAGGAGAAATCATAAAATCATATTTTGCTAATTATTACAGGCACATGTCGGATATGACAGTGGATCTAATGAGTAACAGGATTGACTATCACAAGAATAAGATTGAACCCTGGAAAGTTACCCTTGTGGATACAGGAGCAGATACTATGACAGGGGGGCGGATAAAGAGAGTAAAAGACATCATTGGTAACGAACCTTTTCTTTTAACCTATGGCGACGGAGTTGCAGATATCGATATATCAAAACTCGTTGAGTTTCATAAAAAACACGGAAAAAAGATCACAATAACCGCAGTACAGCCTGAAGGTCGTTTCGGACTTTTGCAGATAGATGAAAATGACAATAAAGTGATTTCTTTTCAGGAAAAGCCAAAGGGTGACAGGACATGGATTAATGGAGGTTTTTTTGTTTGTCAGCCAGAAGTAATCGATTACATCGAAGGTGATGAAACAATCTTTGAAAGAGAGCCGCTTGAAAGACTTGCCAAGGAAAATCAGCTATTTTCTTTTAAACACCATGGATTCTGGAAACCGATGGATGCTCTTCGTGACAAGATATTCCTCGAAGGACTTATAAAAAAGAATATTGCACCCTGGATGCTATGGAAATAAACAATTTGTTTGACGGAGTTTTTAAAAACAGAAGAGTTCTTATAACCGGTCATACTGGCTTTAAAGGGTCCTGGTTAAGTATTCTGCTCAGCAAAGCTGGAGCAAAAGTATATGGATATGCGCTTAAGCCACATACAAACCCGAGTTTGTTTGTTGAGGCCGGTGTGTCTAATATTGTTGAGTCATATATTGGTGATATCCGTGACTACAATAACCTCCTGTCTGTTTTTCAAAAGGTGAAACCTGAAATAGTATTTCACATGGCAGCTCAGGCTATTGTTCTTGAATCATACAGAAATCCATCTGAGACATTTTCTGTTAATATTATTGGAACAGTCAACCTTCTCGAAACCATTAGAAAAATTTCAGGTGTAAAGGCTGTTGTTGTTGTGACCTCTGACAAGTGTTACGAGAACCGTGAAATGGATCATGGATATAAAGAAGAAGAAGCCATGGGCGGTTACGATCCTTATTCAGGTAGTAAAGGCTGTGCAGAGCTGGTCACTTCTTCATACCGCAATTCATTTTTTAATACTTCAAACTATTCCGAACATGGCGTTGCGATAGCAACTGCCCGGGCAGGCAATGTAATTGGAGGTGGGGACTGGTCAAGAGACAGACTAATCCCTGACTTTATAAGATCAATAACTTCTGGTCAGACATTAAAGATCCGGAATCCAAATGCTGTAAGGCCATGGCAATATGTTCTTGAACCTTTAACAGGATATCTGATTCTGGCCCGAAAGCTTTTTACTGAAGGTCCGGGGTTTTCACAGGCTTGGAACTTTGGTCCGGCTGATGAGGATGCAAAAAATGTTGAATGGATAACCAGAACTATTTGTGAGATGTGGGGAGATAATGCCGCTTACAATGTTGAAATAACTAACGAAATGCACGAAGCAGGTTATCTGAAACTGGATTGTTCCAAAGCGAAAGAAAAACTTAATTGGTCACCCAGGTGGAACATATACAAGGCTCTTGAAGCTACTGTAGGGTGGAACAAGGAATGGCTGAGAAGTGGAGATGCCCGAAAGATATGCATGCAACAGATAAATGAATATTATAATATTTGAAAATGTCAGATCCTGAAAATATACGAAAAGAAATAATTGAAAAAGTAACTGAATATTATCAGCAGAAATTTGCATTCCAGGAATTTGTTCCCGGAAAATCATTTGTTAAATATGCCGGTCGTGTATTTAACGAAAGAGAAATTGTAAATGCGGTTGAAGCATCTCTTGATTTCTGGCTCACCGAAGGACGCTTTGCAGAACAGTTTGCACAGAAAATTTCAGATTACCTAGGACTTCCTCACATTTTTCTTACGAACTCGGGATCTTCTGCAAATTTGCTTGCATTTGCTGCACTTACATCAGACAAACTTGGTGAAAGAAGATTAAAGCCAGGCGATGAAGTAATATCGGTTGCTGCTGGCTTTCCTGCCACTGTAACTCCTATAATTCAGTATGGGCTTGTTCCGGTTTTTGTTGATATTGACATCCCTGAATACAACATCAATGTAGAGATGATGAGAAATGCAATTTCAAATAAAACACGTTGTATTTTTCTTGCACATACATTAGGAAATCCCTTTTATATTGATGCCGTAATGGATCTTGCTAAAAAGCACGATCTATGGGTTATTGAGGATAATTGCGATTCTTTTGGTAGTGAATACAAAGGTAAGAAAACCGGAACCTTCGGACATGTTTCCACGATCTCTTTTTATCCGGCACATCATATTACTACAGGCGAGGGTGGCGCAATCTGTACCAGCGACCAGCAACTGGCAAGAATTATCTGCGCCTTCCGCGACTGGGGCCGTGACTGCTTTTGTGCAGGAGGAAAAAACAATACATGCGGTAAAAGATATTCGCAGCAGTTCGGAAATCTTCCGGCAGGATTCGACCACAAATATGTTTATTCAGAGGTCGGCTATAATTTAAAAATGACCGAAATGCAGGCAGCAATCGGGGCTGCACAAATGGATAAACTTCCTGCATTCTGCGAACAGAGAAAAATGAATTTTAATAAATGGCACAGCATCTTTTCAAAATACCTTCAATATTTTATTCTTCCCGAAGCTACTGCAAACTCCGACCCGGCATGGTTCGCTTTTATAATAACGCTAAAAGAAAACCTTCAGTTTACAAGAGACGAGCTGACATTATATCTTAACAAAAACCTGATCGAAACAAGAAATCTTTTTGCCGGAAATATAACAAAACAACCTGGGTTTATTAATCGAAACTGGCGTATATCGGGAAATCTGAACAACACCGATTATGTAATGAACAATACATTTTTCCTTGGCACATACCCGGGACTAACTGAGGAAATGTTCAGCTATGCAGAATCGGTTATTGAAGGGTTTATTATAAAGGTCACAAAGTAACACAAAGTAAGCACTAAGTCACACAAAGGGATATAAGTAATTATGACAGAGAATCAAATAAGCAGAATTATCCTGGATTGTGCATTTAAGGTTCATACTGTTCTTGGCCCGGGACTATTAGAGAGTGCGTACAGAACATGCCTTTCTTATGAATTAAGAAATGCCGGACTTGTTGTTGAAGAAGAGAAGGCACTTCCATTAATATATGAAAACATAAAAATGGAATATGGATATAGGATAGATATTCTTGTAAATTCAAAAGTAATAGTTGAACTTTAAAACAGTCGAAAGTTTCAATGAGGTTCATATAGCACAAACTCTAACTTATATGAAACTGTCAGGATGTAAATTAGGATTGCTGTTAAATTTTTATACAAAGTCTTTGAAGGATGGTATAAAAAAGACTAATTCTTTGATAATTCTTTCATTGTATTTACGGAACACGTTCATAAATTATAAAAAAGCATTGTGAAACTTCGTTCAAACTTTGTGAAACTTTGTGTAATAATAACACAACATTCAATCTGAAGACCATCCTTATAACAGGTGCAACCGGTTTTCTTGGAAGTCATCTTGCAAGTGCTCTTGTAAAGGAAAAGTTCAATGTCGTTGCGCTTAAAAGAAAAACAAGTAGTATATCACGCTGCAATGGTTTCGGTGAAAAGATAACCTGGATAAATATTGAAGAAACGAACGAACTAAAAAAAAGAATATCAGAATTCCAACCGGAAATACTTATACATGCTGCGTGGTCGGGTGTTAAAGCAAGTGAAAGGGACAACAGGGAAGGGCAGGAAATAAATATCAATTTCCTTTCTTCACTTCTTGAAACAATAAAAGGAAGTTCAGTAAAAAAAATAATAGCATTTGGCTCGCAGGCTGAATACGGAAAATTTGAAGGTGCAATTGATGAAAACCAACCCTGCAGACCCGATTCTGTTTATGGAGAAACAAAGCTTAAAACATTACAACTTTTAAAAGAGTTTTCTGAGAATCATAAAAAAGAATGGTATTGGCTCCGGCTATTCTCAGTGTATGGTCCAGGTGAAGACAAGTCCTGGCTTATTCCCTCAACAATTAATAATCTCATATCAGGTTCTGAAATGAAACTTAGCCCCTGCGAACAGCGATACGATTATATTTATGTAAAAGATTTTGCAGATGGAATAATAAGGGTTGTAAACAAAAAAGAAAATGAATCAGGTGTTTTCAACTTTTCATCAGGACAGAGTATTAGTATAAAAGATATAGTAACTTTTCTCGAAAACAAACTGGCTCCCGGTAAAGGAATTCTGAAAATCGGAGCCCTGCCATACAGAAGTGGTCAGGTAATGCATATGCAAAGTATTTCTGATAAATTTTTCAGAACATTCGATTTCTGTCCTGCACATACAATATATAAGGGCCTCGAAGAAACATCCGACTGGTACATAAAAAATAATGGTCAATAAAATCAGCTCATCAGAATTTGCAAAAGAGATCAGAAAATGTTCTCTTGAAATGGTATATAATGCAAAGGCATCTCATATTGGCGGAGCATTGTCAATGGCCGATATTATTGCTGTTTTATATAATGATGTTCTGACAATATATCCTGAAAGTCCGGATAATGAGGACCGCGACAGGTTCCTTCTATCGAAAGGCCATGCTTGTGTCAGTCTGTATGCTGCCCTTGCCTTAAAAGGATTTTTCCCTGTTGAGGAACTAAAGACATATGCTCAGGATGGCAGCAGGTTGCTGTCTCACTCCAGTCATTATGTTCCGGGTGTTGAGATCTCTGCAGGAAGTCTTGGTCATGCATTGAGCGTCAGTGTGGGCGTTTCAATAGCAGCAAAAAGAAAAAAAGCTGACTGGAAAACCTATTGCCTTATAAGCGACGGCGAACTTGACGAAGGATCGAACTGGGAAGCAATTTTGCTTGCACCTCAGCTTAAACTCGACAATCTGATACTTATAGTTGACTACAACAAAATTCAAAGCCTCGGATCGGTTAAAGATGTTATTGACCTGCATCCACTCGCAGATAAATTCAATGCATTCCGTTGGGAGACATCCGAAGTTGACGGCCATGACCATGATGCCCTTAAGAATGTTTTCAATAAATCAATTACTGCAAATGGTAAGCCTAAGGTGATAATTGCTCATACTGTTAAAGGAAAGGGAGTCGATTTCATGGAAAACAAATTACTATGGCATTATAAGTCGCCGGATAAAGAACAGTTTGAAAAAGCCATTGATCAGATTAATAATCAAAAATAAATAGAAATGGACATTAAGAAAAGCGGCGGAAATCCTAAAAGACATTCTGCAAATGATTTGAAGTCTTACGAACTTGTAGAACAGGCTTTCCTTAAAAGCAAGGTTGGAGTATTTGATAAACTCGAGGCATTCCCCCGGTTTTCATCAAAACGCAGTGTTGCCCGTTTTTTATGCAAGCACGAGATCTTTAAAAATATAATAGGAACAAACGGTGTAATTATTGAATGCGGAGTTTTTAATGGCGCAGGGTTATTCACATGGGCGCAATTGTCCAACATCTACGAACCCACAAATTATACTAGAAAAATTATCGGATTCGACAGTTTTGAGGGATTTACCTCTGTTTCATCAAACGATAAGAATAAAGACAAGAACCCGATAGTTGGCGACCTTAAAGGAGCTGGTCTTGAAGAGTTCACTTTGTCGATAGAAAAATATAACAGGGAAAGACATCTGGCACACATACCAAACATTGAACTAGTGAAGGGTGATTTTCTGAAAACAGGTCAGGAATATCTGAAAAAGAACAGACATGTTCTGGTGTCGTTGTTGTATCTTGATTTTGATCTTTATGAGCCAACAAAAAAAGCTTTGGACATTTTTCTTCCGAGGATGTGCAAGGGCTCAGTTATTTGTTTCGATCAGCTTAATTGTCCGAATTTCCCGGGCGAAACCACTGCAATGCTCGAATCTCTGAATTTAAAAAAGCACAAACTTAACAGGTCGTCCATCGATCCATGGATATCATGGGTTGTTTTATAATCATATCTCAATAATGAGAACAGCGTTTATAAACCAGCTGATAGCAGAAGCAGAAACCAACAAAAAGATCTTTCTGCTTGTTGGAGATCTCGGCTTCAGTGTTGTTGAGCCTTTTGCTGAAAAATATCCCGACAGGTATCTGAACATTGGAGTTGCTGAACAGAATATGGCAGGTATAGCCGCCGGTCTGGCAAAAGAAGGCTACTGTGTTTATATCTATTCTATAGGAAATTTTCCGACCCTTCGCTGTATGGAACAGATACGTTACGATATCTGCTACCACAACCTTAATGTAAATATAGTTGCAGTTGGAGGTGGGTTTGCATATGGCCCTCTAGGAGCTTCGCACCATGCTACCGAAGAGATGGGGATGCTCAGGACCCTGCCTAATCTAACAGTATGTGCACCTGGCGACCCTGCCGAAGCGAGAGCAATTACTAAGTTCAGTTCTAGGAATATTGGTCCTACGTATATCAGATTAGGCAAAGCAGGTGAACCGGCAGTACACAAAAACGAAATTGGTGATATAAATGCAGGAGATATTTTAAAAGTTGCCGGAACTGGCGGAGTGGCAGTATTTTCAACCGGAGCAATGCTTAAGTATGTGGTTGATTTTATCGACCAGAATAACATAAATGCAACAGTATATAGTTTCCCCTTTATAAAACCTATAGACAGAAGTTCATTTACTGAAATTGTTAATTCTCACAAAAAAATTATTACAATCGAAGAGCATCAGGCCGATTGCGGATTTGGTTCGGCAATCCTTGAGTTGCTGAATGACTGTCTACAGGATAGTAAAATAAATACTGCCCCTTTAATTAAGAGAATCGCAATTCAGAATAAGTTTTGCTCTTTGGCAGGGACCCAGGAATATCTAAGAAAGAGAACAGGAATCGAGTTATCATTAAAAATTTTCTCTGAGTGAACATCAGTAAGTTAAAATATTCTCAGTACAGTTGATAAATAATATCTCATGAAGCTTATAAGCGTAGTTACCCCATGTTTTAACGAAGAACAAAATGTCGAAAAAGTTTATCTGAAGGTTAAGTCTGTTTTCGGGAATCTGCCTGATTATAAATATGAACATTTGTTCATCGATAACAGCTCGTCCGACAGGACTGTAAGTATTTTAAAAGGTATTGCCAATAAAGATAAAAATGTAAAGATAATTGTTAATGTCAGAAATTTCGGACACATTCGTTCTCCTTATTATGCCATAATGCAGGCTAAGGGTGATGCTGTGGTGCTTATTGTATCTGACCTGCAGGATCCACCTGAAATGATAGCAGATTTTATTAAAAAGTGGGAAGAAGGGTATAAAATTGTAATTGGTACTAAAACAAAGAGCAAAGAGAACAGGTTGATGTATTTTATCCGTAGGATATTTTATAATATTATTTCCAGGATTTCTGAGACTGATCAGGTAAAAAATTTCACAGGGTTCGGATTGTACGACAGGCAGTTTATTGAGATTTTACGCGGTCTTGATGAACCATACCCATATTTCAGGGGATTGATAACTGAATTAGGATATTGCAGGATCGAAATACCATATACGCAACCCAAACGCGAGAAAGGAAAAACAAAGAACAATTTTTATACTCTTTACGATATTGCAATGCTGGGGTTTATAAGCTATTCGAAATTACCGCTTAGACTTGCAAGTTTTATCGGGTTCAGCATAGCTTTATTAAGCTTTTTAGTAGCACTTGTTTATCTTGTCTATAAACTTATCTTCTGGAATAATTTCTCGGTTGGGATTGCACCGCTGGTAATTGGCATATTCTTCCTTGGTGGCATCCAGTTGTTTTTCCTTGGAATTATTGGTGAATATATAGGAGCTATCTTTACCCAGGTTAAAAAACGTCCTCTGGTAATAGAAAAGGAAAGAGTGAATTTTGACGAAGAAAGTATACATCAAAATGATCAGGGAAAATCAGATTTAATACAATAATATCAGGGTTACTTATTAATTATTATT
>Ga0074195_1003889_pt1 | contig 13179 bp, 14 predicted proteins | sample EPASupsiteHSE623_FD_64525 | JGI IMG/M metagenome (GOLD analysis project Ga0074195, IMG submission 64525) | Bioremediated contaminated groundwater from EPA Superfund site, New Mexico - Sample HSE6-23 | ecosystem: Environmental > Aquatic > Deep subsurface > Groundwater > Contaminated ...
TCAACAGCTCTTGGAATTGTGGCAAGAATAAAAGTTCTTTCTAATTTAAAGCTTGACGAACATAGGCTCCCACAGGACGGCAGGTTTAAAATTGAAACTGAAGATTTTAAATATTCTATAAGGGTTTCTGTTTTGCCCGTATATAACGGAGAAAAAATTGTGATGAGATTGCTGGCAGAAGACACAAAGGCAACTACTTTAGAGGGGTTGGGTCTGGCTGGAAATGCCCTAGAGTATGTGCGCGACAACATTGAAAGGCCGTCTGGCATGATATTGGTTGTAGGACCCACGGGCTCGGGTAAAACAACTACTTTATATACGATGATGGAGATATTAAATACCCCTGACGTAAATATTTCCACAGTTGAAGACCCTATTGAGTATAGAATGCCCAGAATTAACCAGACGCAGGTTAATTCCAAAATAGGGCTTACTTTTGCCGCCGGTTTAAGGGTTTTAGTAAGGCAGGATCCGGATATTATTATGGTGGGAGAAATAAGAGATGACGAAACAGCGAGCCTGGCTATTAATGCGGCTTTAACCGGTCATTTGGTTTTGTCTACATTGCATACAACCTCAGCCGCCGGAACAATTCCCAGGCTTATAGACATGAAAGCAGAGCCATTTTTAATTTCTTCTACTTTAAATTTAATTATAGCCCAAAGGCTGGTAAGGAAAATTTATGAAGAAAAAGAGCCGTATAAATTAAAACCTGCTGATTTAAAAAATTTGGCTAAATATTGCGACTTAAACAGAATTTTAGAAATTTTAAGAAAGGAAGAGCTGGCGGGTCCCAAAGATAAAATTGAAGATGTTAACTTTTTCCGCGCAAAGGGTTCTAAAGACTGCCCGGACGGATATAAAGGAAGAATAGGAATTTTTGAAGTTTTGCCGGTAACTGAAAAAATAAAAACTTTAATTGTAAAAAAATCTGCAACAAATGAAATTTCACAGCAGGCAATAGCCGACGGCATGCGCACAATGATAGAAGACGGATTTATAAAAGCAGCCCAGGGAGCTACCTCAATAGAAGAAGTTTTAAGAGTTATTATGGAATAGAAAAAAATTTAGAATTTAAAATTTAGAATTTAAAATTTCACTCATGCCAAAATATTTTTATACAGCAAAAACAATTGACGGAAAAACCGTAAAAGGAGATTTTATTGCCGAAAATACTCACGAGCTTTCGCAAAGCTTAAAAGACCAAGAGCTTATTTTGGTCAGGGCTGCTGTAGCGGGTTCAAAAGTCAAAACATTATTTAATTTTTCTTTTGGCAATAAAGTTCCTGTAACCGAAAAGATTTTAATGACAAGAAATTTGGCGGTAATGGTGGCAACCGGGCTTTCTTTGGTTAATAGTTTTGAAGTTTTATCTTTGCAGGCTAGAAATAAAAACTTGAAAGATGCTTTGCTTAATATTAAAGAAAAAATCAATAAAGGCGAAAGCATGTCTGACGCGCTGTCTTCTTATCCAGATATTTTTTCTCAGTTTTTTTTAAGTATGATAAAAGTCGGCGAGGAGTCCGGCACGTTGGAAGACGTATTAAAACTTTTAGCCCAGCATCTGGAAAGAGAGCATAAATTAAAATCTGAAATACAGGGAGCTATGATTTATCCTGCAATTGTTACGTCGCTGATGCTGGTTGTGGGGGGTATTGTTGCAGTAGTTGTTCTGCCCCGTTTAAGCGCTTTTTTTACGGGCGTTAATGCAAAAATTCCTTTTTATACTAAAATGTTAATTGCATTTGGTGAGTTTTCGGTAAAAAATTGGCCTTTTCTAATTGCTGTTCCTATAATTTTGGTTTTTTTGGGCTGGATAGGATTAAAAACTAAAAAAGGCAAATGGCTTGCAGACACAACACTTTTAAGAATTCCTTTAATTTCGGCTTTGGTTAAAAAAAGCAATTGCGCCACTTTTATACGTTCGTTAAGCTCTCTTTTGTCTGCGGGCGTTCCTCTTACAAAATCATTAGATGTAATATACGGCACCCTTGGCAATTTTTATTTTAGAAAAGCTATTATTGAATCTTTAGAAAAAATTAAAAAAGGTGAAAAATTATCTAAAACCCTAATTCCATATAAAGATATTTTTCCTGTGGGAGCAATAGAAATGATAGAAGTTGGAGAAGAAACAGGAAAAACATCTACTGTTTTAAAAACACTGGCGGATTTCTATGAAGAAGAGCTTATTAGAACAACTGCCAAATTATCAACTATGATTGAGCCGGTTCTTTTAATTTTTTTGGGCCTGGCTGTAGGATTTTTTGCTTTTTCAATAATTGAGCCTATGTATTCTTCGTTGCAATCCATACGGTAAAAAATAATTTATTAATATATTTTTAATATTAAAAATAAAATTAAAAACGCAAAAGGATTCACGCTCATAGAAATAATAGTGGCCATAGCTATTATTGGAATTTTGTTTTCCAGCGTATTTGGGCTTTTTACAGCTATTATAAACGGAATTGCTTATTATAGAGAGAGAACAACCATATCTGCATTAGCTGATCAGTATTTAGAAATTGCGCACAATCTTCCATATTCAGAAATAGGAACTGCAAACGGAAATCCGCCGGGCAACCTTCCCGATCTTCCCAATGCTTTAAACATTTCATTTGATAATAAAAATTATCAAATTTATTATGTAGTAAATTATATTGATGACCCTGCAGACGGAACTATTTTGCAGGGCACAGACCCTGCGCCTAATGATTATAAACAGGTTAAACTTTATGTTAAAAATACAGCATCTAGTTCAATAAATAGTTTTTTAACAAACATTGTTCCTAAAAATTTAGAAAGCATGGGAAGCGGGGGAGCGCTTTCTTTAAAAGTTTTTAATGCTGTGGGAGAGCCGGTTCCGGGAGCTGTAATACATATAACAAATACTTTGCTTGAGCCGGATATTGATTTAACCAGGACGGCTGATTCTAATGGAAACTGGATTGAAGTCGGGTTGCCAGATTCCGCAAACAGCTACCACATTGAAGCAACAAAAAACGGTTTTTCTGCAGACCAGACACATCCTATAACCTTGCAAAACCCAAATCCTGTAAAACCGGATGCAACTATTTCTGACGGCCAGGTGACGCAAATAAGCTTTTCAATTGACCAATTAAGCAATTTAACTTTTAAAACGCAAGGTCCGACATGCAGTCCAATATCAGGAGTAGATGTTCGGGTGCAAGGAGCAAAACTTATAGGAACGCCGGATGTTTTGAAATTTGATAATAATTATATTTCCAATCCAAGCGGCCAAATTTTAATTCCAAATATTGAATGGGATAATTATACTCCTGCTTTGACCGGAATAAATTATATGATTTATGGCACTTCTCCCATTCAGCCGGTTGCAATTTTACCTGGCACAACCCAAAATTTTACTATGATATTGGGGCCTAAAACAGATAATAGTTTACTGGTTTTAGTAAAAGATTCTGCAATAAACAGCCCAATTGAAGGAGCCAGTGTTGAACTGCAAAATGATAGTCCTGCAGTAAGCATAACCAAAATAACAGGAGGAAGCGTTTGGAGCCAGCAGGATTGGTCTGGAGGATCGGGCCAGCAGGACTTTATTGATGAGGCAAGATATTTTGAAGATGACGGAAATATAAATTTTAACAGCGCCACATCAGGATTAGAATTGGTAAAAAACGGAAGCTATTATGTTTCTTCGGGGTTTTTAACATCATCCACTTTTGACACCGGAACAGAATTAACATCTTATACTACTTTAACCTGGCAGCCGACTTCGCAAGACCCGGCAACAAGCGTTAAATTCCAAGTTGCAACAAATAATGATAATTTAACATGGAATTATTCGGGGCCAGACGGCACAAGCAGCACTTTTTATACTATTCCGGGAACTAATATAAGTTCTGTTAATAATAATCATCGGTATATACGATATAAAGTTTTTCTTTCTACAGAAGACCCCTTGAAAACGCCGGTTTTAACCAGCGCTAATTTTAATTATATTTCCGGATGTTTTACTCCGGGGCAAGCAATATTCCCCGGATTATCGGTTTCAGACACTTACAGAGTTATAATTTCTATGCCAGGATACCAAACTAAAACAATTAACGATATTCATATTAACGGCCACGGATTTTTAGAAGTTTCTTTGGAATATTAGTTTCTATTTTTAAAAATGGAATTGCAAAAAAATATAAATTTAAAGGGGTTTACAATAATAGAATTGATAATATCAATATCTATTTTTGCTGCGCTCATATTTGTTGTAATAGGATTATTTTTAAATGTTTTCAGCCAGCCTGAACAAAATATGATAGCAATTGATATGATAGACCAGGCGCGCATAGTGGCATCTGGTTTTACTAATGAAATCAGAAACGCTTCAGTCGGAAACGACGGCTCTTATCCTGTAAACCAGGCAAGCAATTCTGAAATAATTTTTTATTCCAATTACGGGAGCAGTGGTACGGCCGTTAACAGAATACGTTATTATTTTTCAAATAATAATTTATACAAAGGAGTTGTGGTGCCTACGGGAATTCCTTTGGTTTACAACTTAGCTTCAGAGACCGTAACTACTTTGATATCCGGCTTAGAAAATGCGTCTGTTCCGGTTTTTTATTATTATAACGGAGATTTTAACGGTTCAGGCAACCCGCTTTCACAGCCAATTAATGTTAACGAAGTAAAATTTGTAAAAATAAATTTAATAATTCCCAGGCATACAACAGAAAATAGCACCGGAACTTTTTTGGTTAATGCCGGAGCTGCAATAAGAAACTTAAAAGATAATTTAGGAAATTAAAAAATTGCTGATGAATAAGCAAAAAGGAGTAATACTTACATATCTTATAATCATAATTGCTGTTTTTATAATGGTGATGCTTCCTGTAGTTGCTGATTTTACGCAAAAAATACAGATATTGCGCTCATCTATTGTAAGAGAACAGGCATTTCAAGTTGCTGAAGCAGGGATAAATTATTATCAATGGCACCTGGCTCATTATCCAAATGATTATTATGACGGAACCGGACAGCCCGGCACTTATACGCATGATTATGTTGATTTTGACACTCAGCAAAAAATTGGGGAATTCAGCTTGGTTGTCACTCCTCCTCCTACTGGTTCTACAATTGTTACCATACAATCAACAGGACAAACAGAAGACCAGCCAAATATTAAAAGAACAGTTACTGTAAAATACGGTATACCATCGCTTGCTCAGTATGCTTTTTTAAGCAATGACGTAATTTGGATTGGCAGTAATGAAACGGTGGGGGGCATGCTACAATCAAATAATGGAGTACGATTTGACGGAATAGGTTCGGCTCCTATAAGGTCAGCAAAAGAAACATATACTTGTCCTTCTTCGCAGGGCTCGCCGTGTCCTGCAGTAAAAGACGGAGTATGGGGAGCTGCCCAGCAGTATGTTAAAAATTTTTGGCAATTTCCCGTGCCTGCCATAGATTTTTCTTCTTTAACTTCAAATCTTGCAGATATGAAAAGTTTGGCCCAAAGCAGCGGTATTTATTTGCCTCCTTCAAATAAAAAAGGATATTCTTTAGTGTTTAACAGTAATGGGACAGTAAGTATTTATAAAGTCACAAAGGTTAAAAGTAATCCAACGGGGTGGGATGTTAACGGGGTGGCCCACAACGAAGGCATTGATTATGACACCAGGACATTTCAATCCACTCAGGCAATACCGTCAAACGGGATAGTTTATATAGAAGATAATATATGGGTTGAGGGCACAGTTCACGGAAGAGTTACTGTTGCCGCTTCTTTGTTGCCGTATAATCCTTCAATCGCGCCAACAATATATATTCCCAATAATATAATTTACAGCGCAAAAGACGGTTCTGATGTTTTGGGATTGATTGCTCAAAAAGATGTTGTTGTAACTTATCGCGCCCCAAATAATATAGAAATTGATGCGGCAATGATTTCGCAAAACAGCAGCTGCCAATTTTTTTATTATCCTGGCACTATTAAAGATAATATTACTATTTACGGCTCAATTATGACTTTTGGCCAATGGACATGGACGTGGGTAAACTCTTTTGGCAGCGTTGTGTCAGGATACAGAAATACTTTTTCCAATTATGACGGAAATCTTTTATATGCTCCTCCTCCTAATTTTCCACTTTCTTCTTCGGGCTATCAACTATTAAATTGGATCAGTAATTAAAACCATTATGAAAAGTTTTTTTAAATTAATTTTTATTTCATTAATTATTTTATTTTTATGCCCCGTAAATTTGTTTGCAGAAGATTTGCCTGTCCAGCCAATGCCCGACGAGGTTCTTGCTGATATTTTAAATAATATCAGCAGAGATGAAAACAATGCTTCAACAGACGTGCCGGTTACCGACACAAGTGCCGATAATGACACTACGCAACAAGGAGACCAGGACGACTCTGGAACAAGCCAGACAGATACAGACGGCATAGATATAGATGACATAGATGAAATTATAGATCAGCTGTCAAATAATATTATAAGCTGTATTGACACTTATAATCACCGCCTTTTTTTAGCAGAAAAAGAAAATAATCGTGTTCTTGTTTTTAATCTTAATCCAGACAATACTTTAATAGACAATATTGCCGACCATGTTTTAGGCCAGCCGGATTTTTTGACCATTACTCCCGGAACAACCGATGCAAAATTTAATATGCCCCAAGGAATTGCATATGACCATGAGGATAATCTTCTTTTTGTTGCAGATACAGGCAACAATCGTATAATGGTTTTTGATGTTTCTTTAATTGACAACGGAGAGAGCGCAACAAATGTTTTGGGCCAGATAACTTTTACAGAAAATGATCCCGGAACAACAGATTCAGAGCTTAACAATCCCGTTGGCCTTGTTTATGATTCTGACAACGACCAGCTTTTTGTTGCAGATACAGGCAACAATCGTATAATGGTTTTTGATGTTTCTTTAATTGACAACGGAGAGAGCGCAACAAATGTAATTAACCAAAGCCAAGATTTATCTTCCGGAAAAAATATTGCCGGAAAATCGGGGACTGACCAGCCAAAAAATAATTTATTCTGGATAATATTTTTATCTTTGATAATAATTTCAGTTTCAGTTTTTCTTCTGGTAAAAATAATAAGAGCAAAAAATTAAATTTTTTCAGATATTTTTATCAGAGTAGATTTAATGATATAATTAAGTAAACAAAATTATCAATGTCATTTTTAGATTTAAAATATGATGCCTTCGGTTTGAATATAAATGATTCGTCTGTAAAAATAATCAAACTTATTAAAAATGGAAAAAAATTTTCCATCGCTTCTTATAATAAATCAGAAATAAAGCCGGGCATAGTTGAATCGGGGATGATTAAAGATGAAAAACTTTTAACAGAAGCCATTAGGATTGCATGTAAAAACGTAAAAGGCCGGAAGCTTAAAACAAAATATGTTGTAGCTTCGCTCCCGGAAGAAGAATCTTTTTTGCAGGTTATTCAAATGCCTAAAATGAGCCCAGATGAGTTAAAATCGGCTGTTGTTTTTGAAACAGAAAATTATATCCCCCTGCCAATTGACCAGGTTTATCTGGACTTTGAAGTTATTATTCCCATAAAAAACAGCTTAGACCATATAGATGTATTAGTTGCGGCAACCTCCAAAAAAGTTGTGGATTCTTATGTTTCTTGTTTAAAATCAGCGGGGCTTATTCCTGTTGCCCTCGAAGTTGAATCACAATCAACGCTTTCGTCATTAATAAAAAACAAGACAAGCGAATTTCCCGTGGCTGTAATTGATATGCACGAAAGTACGGCTAATTTTATAGTTTTTTGCGGGCATTCAATACGTTTTACTTGTTCAATACCGGTTTTGAAAGATCTGCAGCCCAAAACAAAAGCCGCAGAAAATTTTATAATCCAGATTAAAAAATATATAGATTTTTATCAGGAACATGCTTCCCACGAGCATCTTTTCAACCCCAGCGGCATTAAAAAAATTATTCTTTGCGGAGAGGGGGGCTTGTCTGAAGGATTACCCAAATTTTTAACGGAAAAATTATCTGTGCAAACAGAATTTGGCGACCCTTTTATAAATTTCCCCGGAGCTAAACGGCGCAAAATTAATCCTGCTGACTTTCTTTCATTCACTGTTGCTTTGGGGCTGGCCGCAAAAGGAATTAATATTAAATGCGAAGATATTGATGATTAATATTCTCCCGCCAAAAGAAAAAGAATCACTGCGGTTAGAACAAACCAAAAATCTTGTTATAATTTTAGGATTTGTGGCCATGGTTTCATTAATATGCATGATTTTTATATTGTTGTCAGTAAAATATTATATTTTATCAAGCGTTGACCGCCAAAAGTTAATTTTGCAGGAAGTTGCAAAGCAACATCAATCTGTTGATTTTACAGAGTTTAAAAATATAATTGTCCGGTATAATAAAATTTTGCCCGAGACAGTGTCTTTTTATAAAAATGAAGTGTATTTTAGCGACATACTGAGCGTTATTTCCGGAATTGAAAGGCCCGAAGGATTATATTTTAATAAAATTTACATAGACAAAGATGAGAAGGGAGGCAAAACAAAAATATCTGTTTTTGGGTTTAGCGATACCAGAGAAAATCTTCTTTTATTCCAGAAAAAAATACAGGAAGCGCCAAAAATCAAGAATGTTTATTTTGCGCCGGAGAGCTGGATAAATCCTGAAGATATTAATTTTAGTTTTACTTTTAATTTTGAATATTAAATGGCAAGCAGAAAAAAAATTTATACAATCATTTTAATTTTTTTCTTGATAGCAGTATCTTTGATTTTGATTTTTGTTTACCCCATATTTAAAGAAATACAAAAAAACTATGACGACTTGATTTCCGGGAAAAATGATTCTTTTATTATGGCAGAAGAATTTAGTGAAGTGGAAGGTTTCAGGCAAAAATACGAAGAATATAAGGCTAATTTAGAAAAAACAGATAATTTATTTGTTGATTCTCAGAATCCCGTTGAATTTATTAAATTTTTAGAAAAAACAGCTTCAGACACAAAAGTTAAACTGGAAATTTCTTCGCCCTCATTTTCAAAAGATGGCGAATCATCTTTGATAATTTTCAGGCTGTCTTCTTATGGAAATTTTTCAGAAAATTTGTCATTTATTAGAAAGCTGGAAACAGGGCCGTATTTGATAAAAATTAAAAATTTAGACATAGGAAGATATAAAGACACTAAAAATTTGAAAGAGCAGACCGGGAATATAAAAATTATATTTTCAATAAATGTTTCTGCAAAGTAAAAATTAATAATAATCATGGAATTAGATTTCACTAAAATTTTATCAGGAATTGTAAACTCTTTAAGGGCGATAAAAATAAAGAAAATATGCTTTTTTTTCGGCAATCACGCCTTTGGGCTTATATTAAGCATTATTTTTATTGAATTAATTTTGGGAGGACTTATATTTTATAAATACGCATTCTTAGCAGAAAAAGCAGAGCCGGAAATTGGTAGCAATAATTTTGAATTTAAAGAAAATTACTACCAGGAAATTTTGAAAGAATGGGAACAGAGAGATATTAAGTTTCAAGAGCAATTTGGGCAAAATATTAAAAGCCCATTTTAACTTTTTGTATTGATTTTTTTTGGAAAAAAGAGTAGTATCATTTTATGGAAAAGATTAATAAAAAAATATTAATAGTGGAAGATGAAGAAAATTTTCTTTCTATTTTAAAGAAAGTTTTTAGTTTGGAAGGTATTTCTGTAATAACAGCCGTAAACGGAGAACAGGGAGTGAACTTGGCGCAAAAAGAAAAACCGGATTTAATTATTTCTGATGTTTTATTGCCCAAATTAGACGGCAAAGCAATGGCCAAAAAAATAAAAGAGCTGGGCGTAACTTGTCCGATTATTTTTTTAACCAATACAGAAAACGAAGACAAGGATAATAAAGAATTTGAATATTTTATAAAATCTGAAATGCATATTGACGATGTTGTTGCCAAAGTAAAGGCAAAAATGGGAATTGAATAATTGCGCAAAATAAAGAGGTTATTGTAAGTAAAGGGTATTAGTGGTATACTAAATATAAGAAATTATTAAAAAAATAAAAAACATGGCAAAAAAAGCAAATTCGGCCTTTATGAAGCCCCTGCAGGTTAGCGAAGAATTGGGGGCTGTAGTAGGAAAGGGTCCAATGCCAAGATCCGAAGTTGTAAAAAAACTTTGGGCATACATTAAAAAAAATGGCTTGCAAGACCAGAGCAATAAAAGGAATATCAATGCCGATGAAAAATTAAAAGCTGTTTTCGGAGGCAAGAAAGTTGTGAATATGTTTGAAATGACAAAATTAGTTTCAAAACATTTATCATAATATATAGCTAAAAAAAACGCTCCCGCCTTTGGCGGGAGCGTTTTTAGTTTAAATTTTATGAATTTTTAATCGTAGTGAGTTTCTGGGTAATTTCTAAACGGCTGTTCTTTTTTTGATATTCTGCCTTCTTTTGTTTTTGATTTTGGCAAGGCGGTAAGCCATGAAATAAAAGGAATTCTGAGCTTGTCCAAACACCAGCCGTCGTCTTTTAAAAGAGGCCTTTTTTCTTCTTTAAATCGGTTAAGCAAAGCCAACGTAGCCTGCAAGTTTGAAGGCGACAGCTTATTGTGCTCTTCTAAAAATTGTTCTTTGCTTATTAAGACCATAATTAACTATATATCTTAAATTAATAAATGCAAGCCAAACAAAAATCCGGCCTAGTAATCAAATTTAATTCCGGCTTCAGCTCTTTCAGCTCTTTTTGCGTCAACCTCTGTTAAATGCACCTTTCTTATGCGAACATTTTTGGGAGTAACCTCAACCAGTTCGTCGTCTCCAATATATTCTAAAGCATCTTCCAAGCCCATTGTTTTTGGAACATTAAAATGCTCTGTGTTTCCTTCGCCCTTTGACCTCATATTTGAAAGCGCTTTTTCTTTGCAGACATTTACCCATATATCATTTGGCCTTGAATTTTGGCCCACAACTTGTCCCCGGTAAACCTCCACCGCAGGACTGAAAAATATAGTTCCTCTGTCCTGCACGTTTCTTAATCCGTAAAGATTGGTCGGGCCTGTTTCTGTGGAAATTAAAGACCCATGGTCTCTTTCTTTCCAATTTCCCGGGTCTTCCATATATTGGTAAAAAGATGTGTTAATTATTCCAAGGCCCTTTGATTCTGTTAAAAATTCATTTCTATATCCAAATAATCCTTTTGTAGGTATTATAAATTCTAAAAACGCAATTCCATTGTGTGTTCTCATTTCTTTTATTTCTCCTTTTCTGCTTCCCAAATTTTGTATAACAGCTCCCTGATATTGCTCGGGCACTTCAATAAAAACTTTTTCATAGGGAGTCATCATTTTGCTGTTTACTTCTCTTAAAATAACCTGAGGCCTTGAAACTGCAAATTCATATCCTTCTCTGCGCATTCTTTCAATTAAAATTGCCAAATGCAATTCTCCTCTGCCTGAAACAATCCATTTTCCGTCTTCTGTATCTGCAACCCTTAAAGCCACATCAGTTTCTATTTCTTTAAATAATCTTGCTCTTATCTGCCTTGAGGTTGAAAATTCTCCTTCTTTTCCCGCAAACGGAGAAGAGTTTACCATAAAAGTCATTTTAACTGTTGGCTCTTCAATGTTAATTAACGGCAAAGCTTCCGGATTTTCCGGGTCGGCAATTGTTTCGCCAATTGTTGCGTCTTCAATTCCGGCAATAGCGCAAATGTCTCCTGCTTTTATTTTTTCTGCTTCAAGCCTGCCCAATCCCGAAAAAGTCATTAAAGAAGTTATTTTGCATTTTTTAATTTCTCCATCTCTGTTTATATGAACAATTTCCTGATTAGCTTTTACAACTCCGTTATAAACTCTGCCAATTGCAATTCTGCCTTTAAAATTGTCAGCAGTAATTGAGGTTACAAGCATTTGCAAGGGTTTTTCCGGGTCGGCAATAGGGGAGGGAATGTGTTCTACAATTGCGTCAAAAATTGGAATTATATTTTCCATTTTTGCCAAATCCGGTTTAAGCCCGGCTTTTCCAGCCCGTCCAGAAGCATAAATAACCGGAAAATTAAAACTGTGTTCTCCGGCTCCCAATTCCAAAAATAATTCTAAAGTTGCTTCTAAGGCAAATTCAGGCCTGGCGCCGGGCTTATCTATTTTATTTATAACCACAATAATTTTGTGGCCCATTTCTAAAGCTTTTTTGAGCACAAATCTGGTTTGGGGCATAGGACCCTCTTTTGCGTCAACCAAAAGCAGGCATCCGTCTGCCATATTTAAAACTCTTTCAACTTCTCCGCCAAAATCCGCGTGGCCTGGAGTGTCTATAATGTTTATCTTAATATCGTCATACATTACCGATGCATTTTTTGAAAAAATGGTGATACCTCTTTCTCTTTCTAATTCATTGCTGTCTAAAATCATATCTTGGGCGGCAACTTCTTTTTTCATTTCAGTTTTACTTTGCCTTAAAAGCGCATCCACTAAAGTGGTTTTTCCATGGTCAACGTGGGCAATGATTGCTATGTTTCTTATGTGTTCCATATAAGTATTAAGCTAAAAACTAATTATACACTAAAAAATGGTCTATGTCAAATTATAAGCTATAATAAACAAAAAATCCCCAGTTAAGGGGACTTTTTGTTTAATTAACGATGTTAATTACCATCTGTTGCCTCCGCCAAATCCTCCTCTGTTGCCTCCATTATTGTATCCTCCTCCTGTTCTTGGCGCTCTTGGCTCCATTGGTTTGGCTTCGTTTACTTTAACGGTTCTTCCGTCAAGTTCTTTGCCATCAAACATTTCAATGGCTTTTTGGGCTTCTTCGTCGGTTGACATTTCCACAAAGCCAAAACCTTTTGAACGGTTGGTCATCTTGTCTATGATGATTGTAGCCGATTCAACTGTTCCGGCTCCTGCAAATGTTTCTTTCAAAGTAGCTTCGGTGGTGTCATAAGACAGCCCGCCTACATATAATTTTTTTGCCATACTTTTTATATTTTTAGTTTTTTATTTTAATTAATAAAAGTAAGCCGACCCCTCTAGCTCTCCTCTCACGGCTTACTTTTATTTTTAGTAAAAACCTAAGAAAGAAACCTAATAGAAACTTACTTAATCATTATAACACTATTTTTTAGAAATACAATGGTCGGTTAATGGTTTTTTGCCCGCCCAGCTCATTTAATATTTTTTT
>Ga0074195_1003890_pt1 | contig 13178 bp, 8 predicted proteins | sample EPASupsiteHSE623_FD_64525 | JGI IMG/M metagenome (GOLD analysis project Ga0074195, IMG submission 64525) | Bioremediated contaminated groundwater from EPA Superfund site, New Mexico - Sample HSE6-23 | ecosystem: Environmental > Aquatic > Deep subsurface > Groundwater > Contaminated ...
CGGCCGGCTGCGCCGCACGCTGACGGCGTCAGCGTCGCGAAAGGTCCTCGATGTACTGTTCAAGTACCCCTCCGGTCCTTTCGCTCCTCTTCCTTGCCAGCCTGCCGCTCGCTTGGCCTCGCTACGGGCAGGACGTTACGTTGTAGTGCAAGGAGCCTTGTCGGACTTTTGTTCGATGAGGCAACCTGTCAGGGAGAGACCTCGCTGGATCCTTGGGAGCGATCTGCCTACGGCGGGATCGATTATTGCTTAGCAGCCAGACCAAAGGCTTCTTCCCATTCTCGACATCTCACCGTTCATCGCCTGCGAGAAAGGATGGTCCATCCCAATGAATCCGCGAACACGGCAACCGCACAGAGTTCTGAGCTTGGTCCGGATTCAGAGTCCCTTCCCCATGATTCTTCTTGTCCCTATCGATCCGTCCGGGACTCTGCCTCCGGCACCGCCACTCCTGGGTCTTGTCCGCTGTCGCTGTCCAAGCTGCCAGGACGGTCGTCAGACCCGTTGGGTTCGGCTGCCGCCCATGTTTTTGAGGCGGCTTCTTCTGCCAGGCCCGGAACAGGAGGTCGCTCTCGCGCTTTTGGAGGAGAGGTTTCCCTGGGCCCGCGCTCCCCGTGAGGGGTCAACTCCAGGAGCCTGTCGGGCTTGCGCCCTCTTGGCTCCGGACTGAGCGTCCGACAAGCTCCTAGACGCTCGGCCTCGTGGCTCTCTCCGCCTCACAGCTCGAGAGCTGCGGCACCAGACGCCTGCGGGTCGTCTTTTTTTTCCCGCGTGACGCGCGACGGTCGTTGCTCGCCAAACAGTAGCGAGTTGCCCGGGTCGTTCCGTTCCGCACGACGAGGTTGAGCCGTATGAGCGTCGCGAGGTCGGAGAGGATGGCGGTGTGACAAGCCCGACAGGCTCTCTCGAGCTCGACGGCCGGAAGGGCGCAATTGGCCGTCAGGGTGTTCAAGATGGTCCTTTGCCGGACCGTGAGAGAATCCCTGACGGCATCTCGATCTCCCTGAAGGATCCCTGTCGATAAACCGGAAGGGAGACCGATCCCTGTGCTGGCTCCCATCCGGAGCAGCGGTTTGCCGTCGGCTCCCTGCCCCAGCATGGTCCTGAGCCGTTGCAGTGTCTTGACGATCTTCTGGTCATGGATCTCCGCGTCGTAGTCTGTTTGCCACAGACGTTCGTAGAACTCTTTCTTGCTCAAGAATCGTCCAATCCCTTGGGTCAAGACCTTGAGGGCGTCGAACAGCACCGGGTGTTTCTCGAAAGAGACCCAGCGACGGCTCGGGAGATGGGCCTTCCTGTGCGTGCCATCGACGATCAGGTCCAGTTCTGCCCGGGACGAGTGCAGATCCGCTTCTTCAGGGGAGAGCCGAATCCGCCCCGAAGGGGTGGTCAAGACCAGGCTCTTCTGACCCACCAGGCCGTGGGCCCGGAGCTCTCCGAGGCTGGCTGCAGGCGCACATCGAGCGATCGCCAGCCACGCCTCGCGTTCCTCTCGAGCATCACCCGGACGATTCAGATCCATGAGAGACAGCTCCCTGATCCTGTGGACGATGAGAGGATAAACGGGTCGACGTGACACACCAAGGAGTCGTCGGAGCGCTTGTCCCGAATAGCCGGTTCCTCTGAGAGCGATGGCTTCCAGAAGCTGCCCGCGAGAACTGGATTGGAAGCGATCCGAACACTGCCTCAAGAGCCCAAGCGCGCTGTCGTGCCGACCCAGTCTGATGGCAAGTCCGACCAGCTCGGGAAGAAAAGCTTTCTCGACCTGAGCGGATGGTTGGCTCAACGGGTTCAGGAGGTCACAAGCCGGTCTGCTGTTTCCTCGATGGTGTTCGATGTGCGCACGCAGGACAGCAAGACGTATTGGCAGTCTACCTTCGCGTGAAAGGTGCTTGATCGCCGCGGAGATTTCGGGCCACAGAGAGTCGGCTCGATGAAGATGGCCACAAAGATGAGCCAGGTCCATGGTGGTCAGAAGAGCTTCGAGCCTGAGGAGCGAGGTTCGACCGGGGAGACCGACAAGAACCGCAGCGTCAGCCTGATGCATGGCGGCCTCGACCTCCCCGCGCCGGGCATAGACTTGGGCGAGCAGCAGCCGGGCTTGCATCTGAACGCCCCGGTGGCCGGTCCTCCGAGCAATGCTCAGGCTGGCGATGGCCAGTCTTCTGGCCGATTCCAGCCGCTCTCCGCGCAGGGCAATTTGGGCCATTGCCAGACGTGCCATGCTGATGAGGTGTCGGGCTGAAGCGGCACGTCCCCGAACAGCGGCGCTGCGAGCGAGGGTCCGAGCCGACGTGAGGTCTCCTGCGTTTGAGGCTATCTGGGCCAGGAGAAGCAGGGACCATCCTTCATCGAGGCGGCGTCCACTCGATGCCAGTCTCAGAGCCTCCCGACGGGCAAGGCAGAGCTCCCCTTTGGCAGCCAGGAGTCTGGTCGTTGCCAAAGAGGGGGTCGCTCCGTGAGCACACGAGGACTTAGAGAGCTCTTCATGTACGGAAAGCGCCTTGGAGATCTCGCCCCAATCGAGAAGAATCAGAATGGCCGTCTCAAGAGCTTGTAAGCGATGGGTTTCGGGAACCTTGGCGAGAAGCTCCTGTGCGGCGATCAGGTCACCTCGAGCTCCTGCGATCCGTGCCATGACCATCTGAAGCTGTGCTCGCCAGCCGCAGGACGGTCCATCCGGCAGACCGAGGGCAATGCGTGCCAAATGCTCCGCGTCCTCGAAATCGCCCAGCGCTTCGTGAACCTCCGCCAATCCGGCCAGGGCCTCGGCCTTGCCGTCAACCCCCTGGGCCGTTGCCGATAGCCACCCCGCATAGAGGAATCGTGCGCGCTCCAGATCACCACCAAGAAGAGCCGACCTGGCCACCTGGTCCAGAAGCGAGGGGTCAGCCTCGAGATGGGCGGGCAGGGGCAAAGAGGTTGGATGGAGACCGTCTGCCCGCGGCGTGCCTCGGGTCGTCTGGACCGCCGGCAACAGCAGCAGCGGTTGTGGATTCTCGTCTACTGATCGATCTTCGAAAGAGGAAGGAACCGTGTCGTTCTCTCGCACTTCGGGGCGTTGAGTCCAAGCCATACGAATTCCACAGCCTTTCTGAGGTCATGCCTGGCGTCGCGGGTGTTCGATGATTGTTGCACCGGATCGGTCTTTGTCCTCGCGACAGGTGCCGTCTCTTCAAGGATAGGTCTATTAGTGGTACTTGGCAATCCATAGAATATCAACTAATAGATCTTTCCGATCGGAGGGGTCGCCCGGCCACCGATCCCGACGAGGGAGGCGTCGTGTCTCCGGGGGGTGTGGGCTACGACATCAACTGCGGGGTACGCCTGGTGAGCCTGGTGACCGCCGCATGAACGCGGAAGAGCTGAAGCCACGACTGAACGATCTTGTGAACGCCCTATTCTCCGCGGTTCCGTGTGGAGTCGGGTCTTCCGGTGCGACCACACGGCTGGATCGAAAAGAGCTCGCGCGGGTGGCTCGCATGGGAGCTCGCTGGTGCATGGACCGCGGGGAGACCGCCCAAGCGACAATAGCCGGGACGACAGGGACCGTCGCATGGCCTCGCGCGACGAAAGGGGCCAATTCACAGGCTCTCAGTCGAAGTAGAAATCCCTCAACTTTTTGATCCTCGATGGATGCCGGAGCTGCTTGAGAGCCTTCGATTCGATCTGACGGATCCGCTCTCTCGAAAGGCCGAATTTCTCGCCGATCTCCTCGAGCGTCATCTCTTTTCCGTTCATCAAGCCGAAACGGTACTTGACGACCATCTGTTCTTTGAACGAAAGGGTCCTCAGGACCTCTTCCAGTTGCTCTCTGAGGAGCTTGTTCTTGATGATGTCCTCGGGCTTGGGCATGCCCTTCGACTCCAGGAAGAACGAGAGGGTGGAGCACTCTTCGTCCTTGAGCCGAGAATACTCCAGGGAGATCGTGTCTTTGTCAGCCCGGAACGCCTCCCTGATTTTCCACTTGGGAAGGTTCAGCGTTTGTGCCAACTCGTCGGTGGTCGGGGGCCGCCCCAGCTTCACCGAGAGATAACGGGTGACCTTGTTGATTTTCGTGATCGTCTCGTTCATGTGCACCGGAATCCGGATGTTCCGGCTCTGGTTAGCCAAGGCTCGAATGATCGATTGCTTGATCCACCAGGACGCGTAGGTGGTGAAACGGAATCCACGCTCCGGATCGAACTTCTCGATGGCCCGAAGAAGGCCCTTGTTCCCTTCCTGGATGAGATCGAGGAGCGGAACACCCCTCTGGGCGTATCTCTTGGCGATCGAGATCACCAGCCTCAGGTTGGACTGGATGAGAATCTCACGGGCTTTCTCGTCGTTGTTGCTGATGGAACGTGCGAGGGCGACTTCCTCTTGGGCGGTCAGAAGTGAGTGCTGCGACACGTCCTTCAGATAGGCCGTGATGATGTTCTGGTCGAGTTCAGGGTTGAACTGTCTTCCGAATTTCCCTTTCGGGAAGGTTCCCTGGTCTTCCCGTTCGTCCTCACCTTCAGTCCCCGGCTGTTCATCGCAGTAGTTGCCGAGTCGGTCTCTTGTCGGGAAGAAGCCAGGATTCTCGGCAGTGGGCTCTTTCAGGTACATGCCATAACCACCGCCTTCGTCAGCGTCCGAACGGGCTCGCGGATGCGCCCTACCCCTCGCCATAGACTTCTTTCCTTTCTGCCTATGCGCCTGAGATCGACGCCGCCTTGTGGTGGAGGCTTTGATTTTCGCTCCCGAAGCGTTCATACGCCGTGCAGCGCGCCTCTCGACGGGATCGCTGATGGCAGAATGCAAAACAAATCAGGCACAGCCTGCCAGCTTGCCTGTCCCATCTTCTCGAGTACTCTTCTTGCCGTGTTGAGACTATCCTCTATTCAGTAAGACTGCTTTCCTGACCGAAAAGTTCTTTATTCGTTGTCTCGTTTCTCGACCCTCTCGATTCGTCCGGTTGGGGAGACGCCGGAAACGCGACTCAGATTATTTCGACAGGTCCCGAACGATCGCATGAAGGGCACCATTCTATCATGACAGATGGCACGGCAGAAACATCCCCCGTGTCTTGACTACAAGATTCTGTCCTGAGTAGGGGGAAAGTCAGAAGCGACAACCGACCAATCCCCAGTCGCGGTTCACGCCGGATCGGGTACCGGTTCGGCTTGGTCCGGGATCTCCGAGGCTGTCGGAGCAGGCGGTGACCCTGGAGTCCTGGCCGAGGCGAGCGGCGGCGGAAGCTCCTCACCGCGCAGGAGTCGGTCAACCTGGGATCCGTCGAGCACTTCGTGAAGCAGGAGCGCCTCTGCGAGCAGCGCAAGCTTGTCGAAATTCTCCCTCAGAAGGGTGCTGGTGCGGTCGTGGGCTTCGATGACGATCCTTTTCACCTCAACGTCGATCTCGTGGGCGGTCTCTTCCGAGTAGTTGCGCTCCCGGGTGATGTCGCGCCCAAGGAAGACCAGAGAATGGTCCTCTCCGTAGGTGATCGGACCCAGGCGATCGGACATCCCGAACTCACAGACCATTTGATGCACGATTTTGGTGACCTTCTCGATATCGTTGGCCGCGCCGGACGACATCTCGCCGAACTTCAGCTCCTCGGCTACTCGCCCGCCGAGGAACCCGCAGATCAGATCGAGAAGGTACTTTCTGCTGCGAATGTACATCCGGTCTTCTTCGGGTAAGAACGACGTAACCCCCAAGGCTCTGCCGCGTGGGATGACCGAGATTTTATGGACCTCGTCCTGACCCCCCATGAGCTTCGGGATCAAGGCATGGCCCGCTTCGTGGTAGGCGATCCGCTCTTTGACCTGATCCGAGAGGACCCGGCTCTTCCGTTCGGGGCCCATGATGATCTTGTCGCGGGCCTCCTCGAAGTCCTTCATGCAGACATGTTTATGATCCCAGCGCGCAGCCAGGAGGGCCGCCTCATTCACCATGTTGGCCAGATCTGCACCTGAGAACCCCGGCGTGGCCCGGGCAACGAGACCCAGTTCGACGTCCCCGCTGATGGGGATTTTCTTGGTGTGAACTCGCAGGATGCCTTCGCGCCCCTTGATGTCCGGCAAATCGACGATGATCTGCCGATCGAAGCGTCCTGGTCGGAGAAGCGCGGGGTCGAGCACGTCGGGCCGGTTGGTGGCCGCGATCATGATGACACCCTCGTTGGTGTCAAAGCCGTCCATCTCCACGAGGAGTTGGTTGAGTGTCTGCTCGCGTTCGTCGTGTCCGCCTCCAAGTCCGGCTCCACGTTGGCGGCCCACAGCATCGATCTCGTCGATGAAGAGAAGGCACGGGGCATGCTTTTTCCCCTGCTCGAAGAGGTCACGAACTCGACTCGCCCCGACGCCGACGAACATCTCCACGAAATCGCTGCCCGAGATGTGCAGGAATGGCACCCGAGCTTCGCCCGCCACAGCCCTTGCCAGCAGCGTTTTGCCCGTGCCCGGAGGGCCCATGAGAAGGACTCCGCGTGGGATGCGGGCCCCGATCTCGGCAAACTTTCGAGGAGCCTTCAGAAACTCGATGATCTCCTGCAGGTCGGCTTTGGCCTCGTCACAGCCCGCGACATCGTCGAACGTTGTTTGAGTCTTCGACGTGTCGATGAATCGGGCTCGGCTTTTTCCGAACGACAGGGCCTTTGCCCCGCCTCCCTGCATTTTCTGGAGGAAGTAGAACCAGATCCCGATCAGGATGACGAAAGGAAGCCAGGTGGACGCAAACGAGAACCACCAAGGGCTGTCTGCCTGGTGCTCGAACTTGACCTGGACCCGGGAATAGACCTTGTTGGGGTCTTGGGGATCCTTGACATTGATCTCCTTGGAACGGAAGAGCTTGATGTCTCCCTGATCGAAGGCTGCTGGCGCCACGAAGACGAACTTCGACCCCTCCTTCTTCCAGCGAAGCTCCCGTTCGGAGATGGAGATTTCGTAGACCTTGCCCTCGTCGAAGTCCTTGATGAAGCTGAAATACTCCATGCGCATCTCGCGCTGGTTGGAGGTTCCCGCGAACAGGACGAGGATGATCGCCAGGATGAGGAGAAACAGGGTCAGATTCTTTAGTCGTTGATTTGCCAAGGAGGCTCCTAGAGCGAGGCCGCGCTCGAAGGTGTGACACCATCCACTACAGACTGCTCTCGAAGAGAACAATCGGAGCTACAAATATAGCACACCGCGCCCTATTTTTCAATGCGTCCAAGGCCCCCTGATCCCCCATCTGTGCCCTGGTCTGCCCACTCGTCTGCTGCGTCAGAACTCGTCGCCGCTCCTCAATGTACTTCTCTGTACACCTGCGTCGCGGCGACTTCGTTTGCGCCCCGTCTGCTGTGTTTTGCCCCGACACTATCCTAACGAGAAGACGGCGAATCGAGGAGGATCGTGACCGGACCCGCGTTCACCAGGCTGACGTCCATCATGGCGCCGAAGACACCGGTCTCCACGCGAAGCCCACTCGCTCTCCAGCGGACGACGAGCTGATCGATGATACGGGTCGCGCTTTCCGGCGCCATGGCATCGCAGAAGCTCGGGCGTCGCCCTTTCCTGGTGTCCCCCAGCAGGGTGAACTGAGAGACGACCAGAAGCTCCCCTCCGACCTCGATCAACGACCGGTTCATCTTGCCCTGATCGTCCTCGAAGATCCGCAGAGACGGAACCTTTTCGAACATCCAGTCGAGGTCGTCCTGTTTGTCGGCTTGGTGCACGCCAAGGAGGATGAGTAGTCCGGAACCGATCTGTCCAACGACCCGGCCATCGACACTCACGTTGGCCTCTCGAACCCTCTGAAGCACGGCTTTCATGGTGAACCCATTATACATCCGTGGCGAGCGGCAGACAGGCCGAATTCTCACGAAAATTGCCCCCCTTGGAGCCAGCCCCCCCTCGCGAGCTTGACCTTTCCCCGGGCTTTGGCTATCTTGCCGGTGGTTGTTTCTGACGGAGGCAACCCAACGACCGACCGAGGAGACCGGGTGGGGAACCTCACGGGTTTCCGGGACGGGGAGCGTGGCATGACCATCGAGGGAGGGGATCGCTCCAAGCCTATGGCATGCTCTGAGCCGGCCTTGGCAACAAGCCAACAAGTCCCATCGCGTCGTGGATACGACCTTCAGCCCGACAGCAGCTATTGGGTGGCGGTGGGCTCATCCGACTCGCCCGCGCTCTTGACCCGGCTTTCTCCAGAAGATGCCACGATCCTTTGGACCTCTCCGTCAGAGCCGTGTCTCGGCCAAAGATTCTCCATCGCTCTCTACCATCTCGACCGGAAGCTCCTGTCCGTCGACGCAGAGGTCTGTCGGGTCTGGAACGATCCACGGGTCGAGGGGCGCCTCGTCGACCTGGGGTTCTCCGGAGTCTCCCTCGACTTGGCTCGACACATACTTCGACAAATCGAGGAGATGCTCGAGCTTGGGCTTGCCGTCACAGCGTCGACGATTCCACTCCAGAACGAGATCATCACCGACGACGACCGTATCCAAGGTGTTCTGGCGGCTTTTGTGCGGGCTTCCTGCACCGGAGTCATGACCTTTCGCTCAGGCCCGCCCATCGAGGTAACGGCCGTCAACTATTCATCGCGCCATCGAGTCTTCAGTCTCCGGGTCCAGGATGTCCGCGAAGAGCTACCCACTGCGATTCGCATGATCGGATACAATTCGATCTACGAATTCGCGGCGACAGGAGCCCGTCTCAACCAAGATGATCTGCAGATTGTCACGCCGTCGGAGATGTCTCGGGTTCGGCACCGAAGGATGAGACGCACCATGACGCTGGTGCGCGCCACGGTCGTTTTCCAGCATCCGCTTTGTCCTCAACTCAGCATTGAAAGACCCATGGCCGATCTCTCGCGAGGCGGTCTTTCTTTCTGGACCGACCGAAGCGCCGACGTGCTCTATCCGGGTCTCGTGGTTCATGATCTGAAGATCGAACGTTGGGACTCATCCTCCATTCACATGGACGTCGAAATCCGGACCATTTCCACCGCACCCGGTGAGGGTCAGGTCCGTTGCGGTCTGGAGATCGTTGATTTGACCAAGAGGGACAGGGCCGAGTGGGACTCTTTCGTGGACACTCACCTCTATCCAACGACCCAGAAAGGGGCGACGTGGGCCGAGCTTGTCTGGACCCTCTACGAGTGTTCGAAGACATTCAATATTCAGAGCATCCCTCCCGAAGGACGGGGCATCCTCAATGGTGAGTTCGTCGCCACCTGCCAGAAGCTGGACAGCGCCCCGAAGGTCGGGTGTCTCATCGTGTGGGCCCTTCCTGACCGGACTCTGAGAGGTGCTCAACTGGCCTTGAAGATGTTCGATCACTCGTGGGTCGGCTTCGAGGTGACCAAAGCGCCGGTCGTCGGCTTCAGTGAGACACCGGACAATGTGGTCCGTTTGGATATACGGCTGAGAGTCTACGAGCATGCCCAGAGAGATCGGACCCTGCGATGGGTCATCGGCTTCCACCCGACCGGGGTCTCCGGCTGTCTGAAAAGACAGATCGAGGACTCCGCTCGATTGGCTCCGGCTGACCGTGCCGGGCTCTTCCGTTGCCATCGCGTCAGGGTCTCCATTCCCGCACAAGAGACCGATGGCGGCTCGTCGGAGATGGACACCGGTACCGGTTCGGTTCGGGTCGCACGGCCCGAGGAGTGGACCGGTCTGGCGCGATTGCTGGGCGCGTCACGACCTTCGTTGTACCTGGAGGCACTCGATCTTGTCCCCGAACGGATCGATCTCGTCCGAACCCGTCAGACCTGGGAGGCTGGCGGGCTTCGACGCGACCGTGCGATTCTCGTGGCGAGCCGCGGTGACGCTCCATCCGCCGTGGCGATTCTGGAGAGCGCTGATGATGGACTCTCTCTGTTCCCCGGTGTCGACGGGGCCTGGCTCTACCCGTTCGAATCGGGGGCGGAAGCTCTGTTTCCGTTGCTCGTCCGGGAGTCGAGTGTCTGGTATCGCGCCAGGGGCAAATCTTCGTTTGTGGTCTACACGGACAAGAGGACTCTGCTTTTGCCGGAACGGTCCTCTGCTGAGCAGAGCGATCTCGGAGAGCTCGATATCTCGATCCTGGCGGCCGATCTTCTTCCGGATGTGCTGGAATCCCTGTGGTCCGAGCATAGCCAGCACGACGGCCAACTCTAAAACAAAGGCGTGTCCGCTCCGAAGCCTGACGGGACAAGACCTCGACAGGACAGGTCCGGACTCCAGCCTCCGGACCGGCCTGTGACTCGGTAGACTGCCGCGGTTAATCCGCCTTGATGGCGGCACCCACCTCGCGGCCCACCCGACGACAGTTCTCCAGATCCTCTTGAGTGGGTTGCCACTTTGCCTTGACTCCGGCGGATACGAGCGGGATCTTGCACCGTGTCAGATGCTCTTCCAGGTTCTTGACCGATTCCCCGCTCCATCCATACGATCCGAAGGCAGCGCCGATCTTGTTTTTGAACCCCATCCCCTTGAGCTCCTCCAGAATGGGCGCGAGGGAGGGCATGTACCCTTTGTTGATGGTCGGGGAGCCGATGATGATCCCCTTGGTCTTGAACAGTTCCGTCAACACGTCGTTTCGGTCGGACAACGCCGCATAGAGCAGCTTGTAGCCAACCCCCTCCGCTGACAAACCCTCACCGATAGCCTCCGCCATCGTGCGGGTGGCATTCCACATGGTGTCGTACAGGATGATGGCGGCCTTTTCCGGTACCTGTTCGGCCCATTTCTTGTAGGCCTTCACGATCTGCGCGGGATCCTTGCGCCACAGGACGCCATGGCTGGGCAGAATCATGTTGATCGGGAGGTTCAAGGCCAGGAGTTCGTCGATTTTCCTTGTGACCGCCGTGGAAAACGGAGCCAGGATGTTGGCGAAGTACTTGATTGCTTCCTGATAGAGCTCGTCCGTGTCCACCTCGTCGTTGAACCGGGACGCCGTGGCGTAGTGTTGGCCAAAGGCATCGTTGGGCATGAGAATGTTCTTGCCCGTCAGATAGGTGAACATGCTGTCCGGCCAGTGCAGCATCGGAGCTTCGACAAAAAGGAGCTCGGAGGAGCCGATGTTGATTCGGTCCCCCGTTCTCACGACTTTGAGCTTCCACGACGAGCCGCGGTAATAGCTGGGGATGCTTTCGGCGCCCCCCTTGGATACCACCACCGTGGCATTGGGACAGAGTCGCATGATCGCCGGCAACGCGCCGGAATGATCGGGCTCGGAATGATTGGCGATCACATATTCGATCTTGGAGGGATCGACGACTTTTCGCACGTTCTCGACGAACTGATCCGTGAAGGGAGCCCACACGGTGTCCACCAGCGTCACGTGTTCGTCCATGATGAGGTAGGAGTTGTACGAGGAACCCCGATGGGTCGAAAGTTCGAAGCCATGGAAGTGTTTGAGACCCCAGTCCACAACGCCAACCCAATAGACACCCTTGACCAATTCCTGGACCATTTGCTCACCTCATCCTTGAAATCGTAGCGGAAATGTATACGCCCTCGACGCGCCGGGATCAAGGGATATCATTCATCTTGAGGCCTTGACCTGAGGCCTCTGGAGCGGTACAAGAGGGATCAACATGATTCATCACCAGAAAACCGTTGCCGTGGCGACGCACGGACGAGGCTTCACGGAGATCACCGAAGAGGTTGGGGTGGTTGTGGAGTCTTCTCGCGTGAGCACGGGACTCTGCGTCGTCTTCATCCAGCATACGTCCGCCAGTCTCCTCATCCAAGAGAACGCGGACCCGTCGGTCCGTCGTGATCTGGAAGCCTTCTTCGGTCGATTGGTCCCGGATGGAGACCCTGTCTTTTCCCATACCATGGAGGGTTCGGATGATATGTCGGCCCATGTCCGGACCGCGCTCACAGCCGTCAGTTTGACGATTCCGGTTGGCGAGGGCAGGCTTTTGCTCGGCACCTGGCAGGGTCTCTACCTCTGGGAACACCGCCTTGCGCCTCACCGGCGCAGCGTGATTGTTCACGTCTCGGGGCTGTGACCGGCACAAACCCGAAAGTCTCCGGCCCCTTGACTTCTGACTGGAGCCCGACGGGCTCCTAGCGATGGCAGACCGCGCGGAAGAAGCGATCCCTGAGTCTTTCGATCCAGGAAGCCCTCTGTATGCTCCGAATCAGGACGATCGCGATATTGTCGTGCCCTCCGGCCTGGTGAGCGAGGTCGAGAAGCTCGACGACGGTTTGCTCCGCTGGTGAGCATCTTTTGAAAACGTCGCGGATCGCTTCGTCAGAAACCCCACCATGGAGGCCGTCCGTGCAGAGAAGTAAATCGTCGCCGTATTCGAGCCGCAGGTTGTACGTATCCACGTCGAGGAACGGACGGGTGCCGAACGCTCGTGTGATGATGTGCCTCTTGGGATGAACCGCTGCCTCTTCCGGTGTGAGGCTACCTTTCTTGAGCTCTTCCGCGACGAATGAGTGATCCTGCGAGATCTGGGTCAGTTCGCCCGAACGCCACAGATAGGCCCGGGAATCCCCGACGTGGAATACCGTGACCGATCGGCCGTCTCGAACGATGGCTGCGGTGAGAGTGGTCCCCATCCCTGTCAGATCAGGATCCTGACGGGATGCCCTGTAGAGGGAACGATTCGCGTCCGTGAGGAGTCTCTTGAACTCCTTCTCGATGGATTCCCTTTTGACCGTCTCGTAGTACCCTTCCAGGGCCTTGGTCACGTGGGAGCTCGCGATCTCCCCTCCCTGGTGCCCTCCCATTCCGTCCGCAACAGCAACCAGAAGCCCGAGCGGATCCTCTGTCCGGGATGAGTCAGCGACAAAAAGACTGTCCTGATTCGATGGCCGAACGAGACCAACGTCGGTCACAAACGACAGTTCAATCGTTCCGCGGACCCACGTGGTCGTCCGCGGAGCCTTTTCTCCCAAATGGCTCATACCAGGGTCTGTCCGATTCCAGGCAGTGATGCCCGGCACCTGCCTCCCCCTGGAGTCTGTCGGGCTAAACTCGATTCCGATCCGATTTCGGGGACACGTCCCAGAGAGGCTGTCCCCCTTGACCGCAAGCCATCAGATTCCCTCTTGGATCGTATCATCCTTTCTCGATTAGCTGCAATTTACCACATGTCCCGGGGTGCATGTCTCGTGGGTGGCGCTAGTGTGTTGATCCAAGTGCCTGTTGATGCCGGCGGAGAGGAGCGGGTCATTCTTCGCTTGCTCAAACAGTCCTCGCGGCCTCGTGGCCGCTGCGGAACTC
>Ga0074195_1003892_pt1 | contig 13172 bp, 11 predicted proteins | sample EPASupsiteHSE623_FD_64525 | JGI IMG/M metagenome (GOLD analysis project Ga0074195, IMG submission 64525) | Bioremediated contaminated groundwater from EPA Superfund site, New Mexico - Sample HSE6-23 | ecosystem: Environmental > Aquatic > Deep subsurface > Groundwater > Contaminated ...
TAATAATTATGCTATACTCAACATTCCTACAACCCCACCCATGAGCTATGATGTAATTATAACTCAAAATTCTTTCAGTGCAAATGCAGGCAGTTCATCCAAAATCCGATTCGCCGGGGAAGCTGAGACGAATAGATGGCGTAATATCCTATGTAATGAGCTGAAATTCCATATCGCAAATATGAGTAATTATATCGGAAGCGTAATCACCTATCACTCAGATCGATCAATATATGCACGTCGAATAGCGCTGAGTGATGATGATTGGGAGATCACTATTGACGGGGTCGAAAATATTGATACGCTAATAGAGGATCTGCGCCAGGATGGAGGATTTGCCATCACCCATGTGGGCACACTCAGGCATAGGAACGGACTGCCATTCAAAGTTACTGAAGGATTAAAACAGCTAAAGGCACTTGGTTTCTTCCTATCATTCGTTGAGGGAAGTTGGCGTTGTCCAGTTCTACTTGTGGGAACTTATAATGGGGAGATTGTCTTCAGGGATCTTTCAGGGAATACTCGAATAGATCCTTGGAAGGGAAGGTGGAGATGGAGCACGAAAGAGGCAAGATATCTGGATGATGTCTATAAAGGTTTCATATCAAAATGGCAAGATCCTAACTGGCGAGGTCCTATTGCAGAAATCATAGAACTCTATGTGAGAGCCAACACTTATCCAACAGTAGAACTATCTGTACTAGATTCATTTACGGCGTTGGACTGTCTAGCATCTGCATATTCTCTCGATAATGTGAAAAACGGGTATGAGAGGATACGGCAAGCGTTGTCTAAAGGAGGACTAGATAATCGTAATCCGCCAAAAGACCTCTACGATATCTATGATAGATTCTATAAGAATAACTGCCCAACTTGGAAAAGAGCAGATAGCGCTACTATACTTGCTGATTTTCGCCATGGGGTAGTACATGGTGATAAGAATGTTGAGCTTGGCAAGCTTGCTAAATGGAACCGGCCAAAGCTATTTGACGATAGAGATCCTAATAACCCTCCCGTGCCACCTGAAATCAAGACGGAAGCCGAAAACCTTGGACTTTGGTGTGTAGAGGTATCTCTTCTCAAACTCTTTGGATATATGGGCCATTACAATGATAGAATTAGCAGAGTTCAACACGTTCCAATGCCTACTTGACTCCCTCTGCAATCATTCGAGAAGAGGCATATTATTGAGCTTTTGAGTCCATCTCCCCCGGATTTGTCATCGAGGTAGGCGCTGCGTCCTTTGAGAACTATCATAGTAATGATTCCATTGCCTGCTTACTTTTACATACAGATAATAGACCTGATTCTATCTGGGGAGATATTAATATTTAAGCCAGTAGATTTGAGCTGTTCGATGATCATCGACATCAATGCAATCGCTATGGATCTAGGAGCTGAATCTTGGACCGGACGCAGGCGGCTCCAGCCGGGGCAGGCTGGGCCGTCCAGTAATCCCTCCTCCACAAGGCGCTCCAGCGTGGCGCGGAAACGCCAATGCATCATCCCCGGTAAATAAACAAAACCAGACCTATCACCGATATCTTCAAAAACCTATCACAAAAGACTGATAACTTCTAATCGCTAGAATGATCATCGATCGCAGGCCCATCCCGCCCGGATCTCAAGCCCGCCCGGCCTTCCGCGCGCGGACACATGCGCGACCCGCGTAGGCGGACCCGAGCAGAGCGTATGCCAGCAATCGATGCCTGCTCGAAGGATTAGGAAGCAGTTATTGAATCTGCAGTAGCTTCTCTGACTCTCCACCTTTAATTTTCGCGAAAGCTACATGTATAAAAACATCCACAGATATGCTATAGTTCCAGGCAGTTCTAAGGCGGATTCGCTGTGAGCCTATTAAGAGGTGTGAGTGGTAAAGATGCTGTTAAGGCCTTTGTCAAGGCAGGTGGAGTCGTGCGCCGCGGCAAAGGCGACCATGTAAATATAAAGATGCCCAACGGCGAGCTCATAACCATTCCTGTCTCAGGGGATCTGAAGATTGGTCTTCTTAAGTCTGCAATCAGAAAGGCGGGGCTGGAAGATGAGGAGTTCATTATGTTCTTAAAGGGATGATTGGTAATGGAATATACGATTCTGATACATCAGGCAGAGGAGGGCGGCTTCTGGTCCGAGGTCCCTGCACTTCCCGGCTGCTACTCCCAAGGTGAGACCATCGATGAAACCCTGCGTAACACCAAGGAAGCCATCGAATCCTACCTGATAGCCTTAAAAGAGGATCAACTGGCGGCCCCAGTCGAGGAGGACATTTTCATTGGAAAGGTCAGGGTGGAAGTTGCAGGCCTGTGATTCTGCGTGACGTTTGGCAGCAGGCCTCCTTCGCAGCGAGGTTGCCAATGAGTAGCACCTGCAGCAAAACTGGACTTGGGCTAGAGGAAGCGGAGATTATCAGCCAAGTCCCTTATTAGAAGTGAATTTTAGGGAGGCAATCCTGCACAGCATGATGAGATGAAGAGGCCCTTGCAGGTGCCATGATTGTAATCCCTCTTTTTATAAGTCCACTACAATCTCTATTCGTATAGCCTATAATATTTTTTGCTAATGTTTTTAACCTAATACAGGAGAATTATACTCATGGCTCAAGAAGAATATAAGCAGTTTGCCTGCAGGGACATAGGCATGGCATGCGGATTTCAGGTACAGGCAAAGACCGAATCAGAGATCATGGGGCATGCAAAAATGCACGCAGAGGAAGCTCACGGAATGAAAGAAATTTGGCCGGAGACGGAGAGGAAGATCAAGGCGAACATCAAATCAAAGTCTGTAGATGTGCCCGGAAAGATGTAGAGGCTATTTCAAGATACACCGCCTAAGAGCTCACGTTATTCCTTTTCCCCGAGGCCGAGGGGGCAAGGCCAGGCCATAAGAACGCTTTGATTTTGGCGTGACCCTCCTCGCGCCCATCTAGCTGGCCTTAGTCTGTTTGGCAACTGGCCTGCTGGCAGAGTGGCCTGTTGCAAGGCTGCCGCCGAGATACGCCAGCGTCCCGCAGATTAGGCCGATGAAGACTGGGTGGATCAGCGGGTTGCCGAAGAACTGCCACACCACCACTGAGCCGAATGAGGCGAGAAGGCTGGCCACAAATCCTGTGGATGTCCCACGATCCCAGTACAGCCCGAAGATGAGGGGCACAAAGACACAGCATGCGATGACACCCATGCTCACTGATACCAGGGGCACTATTTGCTGGGGGACGTTCACAGCAAAGAGGGCGGCTACTGCTATTATCACTACTCCTATAAGCCGGGTCATCAGCAGGATCTTATCGTCAGGAGTGGCCGGCTTGAAGAATCGCAGGATGTCGGCCGTAAGCGATGTCGTTGTGACAAGGACTATGGCGCTAATCGTAGACATGGCTGCGGATATGGCTGCCAGCAGGATCAGGGCGTCGAACCCCGGCGGAAGCAGTGTCGTCGCCAGGTAGGGCACTAAGCCGTCCGGATTTTTGGTGAAAGGCGCTAAAGCCTCTGGGCTCAAGGCTCCGTAGGCCAGAATCCCTAAGGAGAATATGCAGAAGGCGTAGACTGCGATTGAGAGCGGCCCGTAGACTCCGGCGAAGCGGACCACGCGCTGGTCTTTGGCTGAGAATATCATGATGAGAAGGTCAGGCAAGGCCAGAAGTCCCAGGCTGATGGAGAACGCCATGCCGAAGGTCTTTTGCCAGGGGACCAGGTTGCCGCTCATGCTGGTCACAGCCGTCGGGATGTTGTTCCATATATCCATTCCCCCCCCAGCGTTGAGGAGGCCGCCGTAGAGGAGAACTGCTCCGCCGAGCATCAGAACTCCCTGGATGAAGCCTATCCAGATGATGGCAGGCAGGCCGCCTATGGCGTAGTAGACTGCAACTATCATTACGGCTATTATCAAGCCCTGTACGTATGTCACGCCTATCAGGCCCTGGAACAGTGTGGCACAGCCCTTGAAGATGGGGACCAGGTAGACGGCGTAAAGGATCAGCATAATTGCCGCCAGGATGATCTTTCCTGTGGGCGATTTGTACCTCCTCTCCAGCAGCTGCGGCACAGTCTTGGCATCGTACTGCTTGGCCATGGCCCAGATCTTTGGAGCCATAAGCCAGGCCAGGCATGCGAAGGCCACGTGGAAGAAGGCAGCATAGACTATCCAGGGCATGCCTGCGACAAGGCCGTATCCGCCGCCGCCCAAGAACGATGCTGCGCTGAAGTAGGCAGCAGTATAGGCTATTCCTATGACCGCTGGGAAGGCTATGTTTCTGTCAGAAAGGACGAAACCCGAGAAAGTTCCCTGCCGGAGCTTGATGGACAGGAGAACTATCAGCGCTACATAAGCTATGAGCAGAATCTGGTTAAGCATTAGACCGCCTCAAAGTGATTAGGAGCGTTATGGCGAGCATGACCACAATGGAGATAATCAAAGCCAGGTAAGGTGTGGGCATCATAATCGATCTCCTCCCGGCCTTCTGGCTTCTGTTTTTCCAGCAATCGGCATAACTTGCTTCATATCATTATCATTCTCCAAATATGCGCTATGATGTACAATTATGTTCAGCGAAGTGTTTGGGGTTTAAAAGCTTTTTCCTTCAGAGAGGATCTTACGCTGGGCTGTATAAACCACAAGGATTATAAGCCCAAACCGGCACTGCCACGTGTGCTGCCGATGTATGAAAATATACATAAACGATCATTAAGGTTTGCTGAATTTTCATTAAGTCGCATTTTAACTAAAGGAGGACAGCATTGAAGCATCTCATGTCCGGCAACGAGGCGATAGCCCGCGGAGCCTACGAGGCCGGAGTAACCGTAGGGGCAGGCTATCCCGGCACTCCGTCCACGGAGATTCTGGAGAACCTGGCCAAGTACAAGCCTGAGGTCTACTGCGAGTGGTCTCCTAACGAGAAGGTGGCCTTCGAAGTGGCCGCAGGTGCATCCATCGCTGGAGCCAGATCCATAGTGACCATGAAGCACGTCGGCCTGAATGTGGCCGCAGATCCTCTGATGACTCTGAGCTACATAAGCGTTGAAGGTGGATTCGTGGCATGCGTTGCCGACGACCCTGGAATGCACAGCTCTCAAAACGAGCAGGACACCAGAAACTATGCCAGATTCGCCAAAGTCCCCCTCTTCGAGCCATCTGACAGCCAGGAGGCCAAGGACTTTCTTAAGCTGGCAATGGAGATCTCCGAGAGATACAAGACTCCAGCCATCCTCCGCTCCACGACGAGGGTGAGCCATTCCCGAAGCCTGGTCTCATGGGAGGACAGAAAGGCCACGCAGAAGAAGATCGGCCTGGTGAAGGACCCGCCGCGCTTTGTTCCAATACCTGTCTGGGGAAGGCCCATGAGAGAGAGGCTGGAGGAGAGGCTTGGCCTTCTGAGGAAAGAGGCAGAGGCATCTGATGCCAACCGCATCGAATGGCGCGATAGGTCTTTGGGGATCGTCACAGCCTCAATCGCCTACCAGTACGTGCGTGAGGTCTGGCCTGAAGCATCTGTGCTCAAGCTCGGCTTCTCATATCCCTTCCCGGATGCCTTGATCAGAGAATTCGCATCAGGCGTGGAGAGGGTTTTGGTCGTGGAGGAGCTTGACGACATCCTTGAGCAGCATATCAGGTCCCTAGGCATCGCCTGCCGGGGCAGTGAGTATGTTCCTGGCATAATGGAGCTCTCCGTCGACAGATTGAGGGCCACACGGGCGAAGCTGGAAGGAAGGGAACCGCCAAAAGAAGAGCTGCCCATGTTCTACGATGAGCTGCCGCCAAGGCCGCCTGTGCTCTGTCCCGGATGTCCTCACAGAGGCGTCTTCTATGCGCTTGGAAAGCACGACGTCGTTGTAACGGGCGACATCGGCTGCTACAGCCTCGGGGCCTTCAAGCCCCTGGACAGAATGGACACAATCCTCTGCATGGGCGGAGGAGTCTCCATGGCCCACGGCATGGAGAAGGCAGGAGAACCGAAGAAGGTAGTAGGAGTGGTGGGAGATTCCACCTTCTTCCACTCGGGGATTACAGGGCTTTTAGATATTGCCTACAACGGGGGATCTTCAACCATTATAGTACTCGATAACCGCACCACAGCCATGACAGGCCACCAGGACCATCCGGGCACAGGAAGGACGCTTCAGGGAGAGGTCACAAGGGCCATTTCCATTGAAAATATCGGCAGGGCATGCGGCATTGAGCGCGTCTCTGTCATCAATCCTTACGACCTGGAGAGCACACAGGAGGCCATCTCGGAGGAGATGAGTTCAGATGAATCTTCATTGATCGTCTCAAGAGCACCCTGCCCTCTGCGGGAGAGAAGGCGCGTGGGAGCTGTGCGAAAGATCGACTCGGAGGAGTGCAAGGGCTGCAAGCTCTGTCTTAAGCTTGCCTGCCCGGCCATTGAGCTGCAGGGCGATATGCCGCAGATCAACGAGATCTTTTGCGCAGGATGCGGCGTCTGCGAGCAGGTCTGCCCCGCAGAGGCAATCGCCTCGGAGGAGGCGGGAAAATGAGCGCTGAAGTGAGTGCTGAGATGAGAGCCAAAACGAGCGCCGAGATAAGAAGCGTGGTCCTGGCAGGCGTTGGTGGGCAGGGCATACTTCTGGCAAGCGAGATACTGGCTCAGGCTGCCATGCAGGCAGGATACGATGTTAAGACGAACGAGGTCCACGGCATGGCTCAGCGCGGCGGGTCTGTGGTGGCGCAAGTACGCTACGGCCCGGAGGTTCACAGCCCGCTGGTGGCTAAAAGGACGGCTCTGGTTTTGGGAAGCCTGGAGCAGGTTGAGGCCTTGCGATATGCTGACTTGCTTTCCCCGGGCGGCCTGGCTGTGGTCAATGCCCAGGCCATAATGCCAATGACTGTATCCATGGGCGCGGCCAGATACCCGGAAGACATTGAAGCCAAACTGAAGAAAGCATTTCCAAGGCTGGTTTATCTCAGGGCTGCAGACATTGCGGCAAACCTTGGCGATATTCGGACTGCGAACATAATAGTTTTGGGCGCCATTTCCAGGGGGCTGGATCTACCAATGGACGCCTGGAGAGAGGCTGTGGCCTCATGTGTAAAGGAGAAGTTCAGAGAGATCAACCTCAGAGCGTTTGAGATGGGAAGGAGTTCTAAATGAAGGGCGATTGCATGAATGGCAATTATCACAATGAGAAGATGGAGACCGCGTCCCGCAAAGAGATAGAGGAGCTGCAGGCAAAGCGTCTGAAGGATGTGGTCAGACACGTTTACCAGTCGAACGAAGTCTACAGAAAGCTCTTCGACGATCACGGAGTGCGTCCTGAGGACATCAGATCTTTAGATGACATAAAGAAGCTGCCCATGACGGACAAAGAGCTTCTAAGAGAGAGCTATCCATTAGGCCTATCCTGCGTTCCCCGCGAGAAGGTCGTTGAGATGCACATGTCCAGTGGTTCGACTGGAACGCCGGTGATCATGCCTTATACCACTGCAGACCTGGCACAGTGGGCCGAGTGCATGGCCCGCTGCTACCGCATGGCGGGAGGACGCCCAGGCGACGCAGTTCAGATCACGCCTCTCTTCGGCCTCTTCAACGGCGGATTCGGGATGTACCACGGGGCGAGAGCTGCAGGGCTCTTCGTGATTCCGGCAGGTCCTGGAAACACCCAGCGGCAGGTGAGGCTTGCAAAAGACCTGGGAACTCGCATCCTGACGGGAGTGGTCAGCTATGGCGTTCGCATAATCGAGGTCATGGAGGAGATGAACGAGAAGCTTCCAGATCTGGAGATAGGCATCTTCGGCGCTGAGGCATTCTCCGATTCCATGAAGAAGAGAATCGCAGACGGCCTTGGAATAGAGGTCTTTGACATCTACGGCATGACTGAGACGGGCGGTGTAGGCACTCTCGGCCAGGACTGCAGAGCGCATCAGGGCATACATGTCTGGGAGGACCACTACATCGCTGAGATCATAGATCCTAAGACCGACGAGGCAGTAGAAGACGGCGAGACTGGAGAGCTAGTAGTCACAGCTCTCACCCGCAAGGCTCTGCCTGTCATCAGGTTCAAGACTGCCGATCTGACGAAGGTAATCTCTCGCGAGGAATGCGATTGCGGCAGGACTCATTTGCGAATAGCGCCGATAACCGGAAGAATCGACGACATGATCATAGTAAAGGGCGTGAACTTCTTCCCTAAGCAAGTAGAGCAGACGCTGATGCAGATCCCGGGCGTGGGCAGCAACTACCAGATCATCGTAGAAGAGATCGAGGGCGTGAAGGACATAAGGGTAAACGTGGAGGCAGAGCCTGGGGTCACGGGCTTCATGGTAGAGAAAGCCCTCAAAGAGGCTCTGGGCTTCAGCCCAAAGGGTGATGTGTACCCGATAGGCAAGCTTCCGCGCACTGAGGGGAAGGCGCAAAGGGTGTTTCACAAGAAGACATAGCTGACCTCATCGCTCTTTTCTTTGGCAATGCTTGCAGTCTTAGAACCTCAAGGACAGCATCACGAGCCAAAAGACAGCAATTGGATCTGCTGCTATTGTCCATGCGCCTGTCGCACGGCGTGCAGTGCCTCCCCCAACTCTGTCGAAAAGTGCAGATGGCTAACGCAGCTGCAATCCGTGCACCCGAAGCCTGGAATGGGCATTAGCCTCTCTCCGACCTTTCGGGCTATGCTGCACTCCAGATCGTTGGCCGTATGAGTGATGACCGCCTCCTGAAACCGAGTCTCTGGCAGAAGGTAGTCGATATGCCAGCGCCTTGTTTTTCTGATGCCCTTTTGGATCTCCAGGTGTCTTTCCACCCTCTTTAAACCCCCGGGGCCCCTGGCAGAGCCGGTGTAGGCGTAGTAACCCCTAGGAAAGAAGATCCTGCCTAAAGAGCCTACAGCGATCTCCCTTTCAGTATCTAGGCCCAACACCAGGGTGTAAATTCCGGGCTTCATGTCAGTGTCATGGAGAGGAGGTTATTTCAGATTGGTGCTCACGGGGGAACAATGCGAGATCAATATTAGAAAAAGCCTTTTCTATGAAGAGGGATAAAGAACATTCGGGGTGAAAATTCAGTGAAATTATTGTTAGCAGCGGCCTTAGTGCTGATGCTGTCCTCTCTGGCCCTTGCGGCCACTGAGACCGAGCAGCTCGGGCCTTACACAGTATCGTTTGATATGAATACGCCCATGCAGTATCAGGTCCAGGTGCAGGAACCTATAGAGACTCCCTTCTCTACGATATACTCCCTGCGCATATCCTCTGATGATACAACCGGTGCAGGGATAGGCATAACTGAATACAAGAACAGGACTGATGCCACTTTAGACGTGGCAAAGCAGCTTATCGTCATGGACATGGCTTTGAGAGGGATCATCGTCACAACAGCTCCCGAGGACATGACCATAGACGGCCGGGATGGTTTCCTGATCGCCGGCGAACCTGTCTCCGAGACGACTGAAGCACAACCAGCGGCAAGAATATTCAGAGCCGGCTACTGGCTGGATAGCGTAGAGTGCGAGTGCGGTCCTGTATCTGTCGGCAACGTCAACGTGGGCATAAGCTCCTCCTACCCAGAGGACGTGACCAGAAACCTGGTGAATACCCTCATGGTAGCTGCTGGTCAGGCGCCTGTACAGACTATGGCCGGGCAGCAGCAGATGACCCAGCAGATGACTCAGACTCAGGGCATGCCGCCTGCAGACATGTCCCAGATGCCCCCGCAGTAAAGGCCTGAAAGAGGCCCTACTATCTTTTTTCTTCCCGCAAGGGAAACTATTTATCCATCGTGCCGTATTCGAGATGAGGTCTTCTATTAGCGGGGTTTGCCAAGCTGGCCAAAGGCGCGGGACTTAAGATCCCGTCTCGCAGGAGTTCGCGGGTTCGAATCCCGTACCCCGCATTACAAACCGCCACTGCGTGACGGTTTCAAAGGGCTGTCCCTCTCACAGCTCAGGTCCAAACCCACCCTTTTAACATAAAAGCTTTAGTGTGACAAAGATGCGATCCCACCTTGTCATCACTAATTATTTAAGTGATCAATCAGTGGTTTATCCGCGAGGGGCTGGAATCCATGAGACTATTGCTCATCTCGTTGTTGGCAATATCGCTGTTATTGCCTGCTTTTGGGCAGGAAACCACTGATGATTTGGTGAAAAAAGGTAATGTGCTTCGTGATCAGGGAAAGTACTCTGATGCCATCCAGGCTTATGATAAAGCCCTTGAGATTGACCCACAGTGCGCAGAGGCAAGTGCTAACAAAGTTTTTGCTCTCAGATATGAAAGGAAGGCCCGTCCGGAGACTGGAACCTATGTTAAAGATACAGCCCGAAACGGTCATGGTGGGCTTACTATCGTCAATGGCAATCGCACTCATGATGTTCTCGCCTTACTGATCCGCCCCGATAACGAGACATTGGTATCAGTATTCATCCGAGCGGGTGAATCATTCACCATATCCGGGATCGATGACGGGGAATACAATGTGACCCTCTCGTTTGGCAAAGTCCTGGATAGAGGTTCCAAGAGGTTCATGGAAGAAGACGGCTACTACCAGTTGGATAGGCCTATAACCTTTGAGACTGCTAGTGAATCAACACGGGATAAGAATATGGCCGGATGGGATACGTGGACATTTTGGTATACCTCCTGGACGGTAACCCTGGCGGAGACCGGCCCCGCATCGATTGGCAAAGAAACGAAAGTCGAGGAGAGAGAGGTTCAATATAGAAAAAATTATCCGTTGCCACCTGAGCTGCCCGGTCCCACAGGTTTAATCACTAGCGAACGTGTGCCACGTGATGATCCACCAGGAGAGGACTTGGGTGGAGCTCCCCTAATAAATGTGAATAAGCGCTAAGGAGGGATTATCGGTGAAAGCCAAGTCAATATTCATTTTATGGCTAATGTCCACGATATTTTTTATATCCACTTCTGGGCAGGACATAGTAGATGACGTGTTCAACAAGGGCAATACTCTCTGTGATCAGGGCAAGTACGATGAGGCCATTCGAGAATATGATAGAGTTATCAAGTTTAATCCTTTCATAGCAGAAGCTTGGAACAACAAAGGCGTTGCTCTCATTAATCTGGAAAAATACGATGCGGCCCTCAAAGCACTTGATAAGGCTATAGAGATCGATTCGGGAATGGCAGAAGCCTGGAATAACAAAGGCAATGTTCTCTACGTCCAAGGCAAGTACGAGGAATCTATACAGGCTTATGACAGGGCAATCTCTATCGACTCATTTTCAGAATTAGCAGAAGCCTGGAACAACAAGGGCAATGCTCTCGATGCTCAAGGCAAATATGATGAGGCTATACAGGCTTATAATAAGGCACTTGAGATCAATCCACAATCAGGAGCACCTTGGTGCGGCAAAGGTGATGTTCTCTACGCCCAAGGCAAGTACGATGAAGCAATCGAGGCTTACGATAAGGCAATCTGGATCGATCCACTATTGGCAGGTCCCTGGAATGGCAAAGGCGCTATTTTCTACGCTCAAAGTAAATACGATGAAGCCATACGGGCTTATGATAGGGCAATAAAGATCGATCCACAATTAACAGAGGCCTGGAATAACAAAGGCAACATCCTCATGCGCCTGAACAGATATGGTGAGGCTGTACAGGCTTATAGTAAGTCCCTAACCATCAATCCTCTTGATGCAGATGCGTGGTATAACAAAGGTGCCGCTCTCATTAATCTGGAAAAATACGACGAGGCGCTATCAGCACTCAATAAGTCCATAGAAAGAAATCCCCGAGATGCAAAAGCCTGGAATAGCAAGGGGAATGCACTCAAAGCACTTGGTCGAATTACAGAAGCCGAAGCAGTCTTTGCCAGGGCGAAAGAACTGGGAAGTAGCATTCTGGATGCATCTGAGGACACGAGTGAGATTTCATCCACGTTTCCAATCAAACGAGTCTGAGCAAGCACAAAAACTTCTTTTTTCAGAATAACAAACTATTTAGGCACCAGCTCCGAATATTGTAACTGTGAGCGACTACGCGCATATTCAACATAAAAGCCAGCAAAGTCTCACCGAAAGTAGAGAGATCACTTCCATACTCGTTGAGAACCCGAATGCCTCTCCCGTTGCTGGTTATCGAACGCAAATCGCGCCCTCGCTCGTTCTCGATAAGTCTGTCATCTCCCATCCAGACCAAATTGCTGTCCTCGATTCCGGTATGGAACAGATCCCAGCTTATCTCAGTTCATATGAAACAGGGTTGAACAGATCAGAAGTCTGGTGGAAGACAGTGCTCACCTCTGGCGGCGTGCGGCAGATCTACACTGGAGACGGTCCTTGGGTACACTCGATTGGCGCTATAGTCGACATCCCTGAACCAGGCGCACTTGGTTTGGGAGATTGGTGGAACAAGAACGTCATTACCGACCTCGGAGTTGACACTGTTACCATCCTAGCAGATGCCCAGTTCAACATGGCCGGATACACGTCTGGTAACCCTCACCCCGCTCAAGCCATCCTCTACCCAATCAGCGCCCGCCACATAGTCAAGACGTCCACTGGGATCCTCCACGCCGTTGCTGCAGTCCAGGTCGCTGGCGTCCACCGCATAGTCCACTTCTGGAGTGGCAATGGCGGCGAGGTATGGTCAAGCGAGATCATTGATCCTGGCGAGACCGCCATGGAGTACTACAATCCGTCCATCACCATCGACAAGAACGATGGCCTCCATATCACATACAGCAAGTACGATGGTATCATGGGCAGCACGTACTGGCTGTACTCTGGTGCTGACACCCCATCGGGGTTTGAGTGTGTGTCCGACGTTGGTGACACTCTTGAGAACAGGATCATCACCGGATATGACACTGGCCGATATGATTATGAAGATGTCAATGGTCATGGCTACTCATATACATGGGGATATCCCAGCACCTGTACTTACGCCAGCATAGGCCCTGATAACTCAGGCAATTGTTGCTCTGATTATCACCCTACGATCAGCATCACTCAGACATCGGAGTCCCAGTGTCCTCCTTACAAGTCTTTTCGCCTCCTCAAGTATCTCGGCATCCCTACGTATCTCCCCGCTGGCATCGTCGTCCCGTTCGATGCTGCTGTTCCTGCTGGCTACACACGTTACTCTACTCAGGATGGCAAGTACATTAGAACCGGGGCGACTGTAGGCACTACTGGCGGGTCCACACAACACAGGCATAGGTTCCAGGGTACGATCTCAGGCCGGAATGGTACATGTAGCGCATCGAT
>Ga0074195_1003893_pt1 | contig 13170 bp, 14 predicted proteins | sample EPASupsiteHSE623_FD_64525 | JGI IMG/M metagenome (GOLD analysis project Ga0074195, IMG submission 64525) | Bioremediated contaminated groundwater from EPA Superfund site, New Mexico - Sample HSE6-23 | ecosystem: Environmental > Aquatic > Deep subsurface > Groundwater > Contaminated ...
ACCTCAAGCTTGCCTTCAGAAGAAGCCTTCCTAGGATCCAGGTATTCCTGCCAGTCGTGCTTGCCGCGCTGGTCGACAGCGTCGGGATTCGGCAAGGCAGTCAGAGCCGCGATGCCAGCAGACGATTCACCCAGCAAGTCAAGGGTCATCAAGATACCCTCATGGATAAGATAGGGATTGTCCAATTTGAGAGAGTTATTGTCGCGATCCTTGAGGAAACCTTCTTTATGCCACCTTCGCGCGATCTCGGAATCAGTTATCCTGTTGTCGTCGCCGCAGAAGAAACGCAGCTGATTCAAAGAAAGATCCTCATAGATGATGTTCGACCAGCACTGCGGCTCGAACAGGACATACAACTTGCCCTTCCACGGACCCTTGACAAGATCATAGCATGGCTGATAATCCGCGATGAGACGGACACGATTGCCAAGCCTGCCTTGAGTGCTCTTAGGGCTTGAGATCATCGAATAACCCTCTGGAAGGAAGAAATCGCCTTTCAACGGGATGAGCCAAGTGAAATCCTTGTGAGCGAAAAAACCTTCTTTTTGCATCTCGTACTCCCGAGGCATCCTGCGATGGCTGAGCCTGACACTCTCCATAACAGTCAGGCCGACTTCATGCCTGAACCCTGGGCGCAAAAAATAGCAGCGGCCTTCAGTCAGAGTATCGAGGCTGGCAGGCTGGATTATCTGTTCGATCTTATCTTGAGAGTAAGGGATACCAAACAGGCCCTCTTGCAAGATGCAACGGATATCCTGCGAGACGAGCGCGCCGTGCTTTGGAGCCAATGGATAGAGCAGTCCGCCAGAGTACATCTCGCAGGCGTAACCGGCCTATTAATAAGCGTTTATATTGAGAAGAGGATATATAATCTTAGTACTCAATAACACTGATCTGATCCTCTGGCAGCTGGAACTTCTTACGCGCCTCTGGAGCCTTCTGAGCAAGCGAATCCTGCCTCTTCTTGGCCAGACGAGCAAGATCATCGTACTCCTCGTCGATAGTCCTCGAAGGGCTGTCTTCGTAAGGATCAGGACCGCTTGAGGGAGGGGGGATCTTAGAAGAGCCATCTGACTTGAAGATATCAAAAAAACCATCTTGCGAAGATGGAACAGGGGATTGAGCCAAAGTTGATTGAACAGGCGGTTGGGAGCTCGCTTGGGGATCTACTGGACCAAACAAGTTGAAGAAGCCCTCAGACTGGGCGGCCTGAGATGGAGCAGGGAGAGGAGAAGACTGGCTCCGATCATAATTCGAGAAAGGCTCATCTGTCAAATCATTGAGCAGCCTTATGACTTTCTTTATGGAGTCTTTTGAGTCGGTGCTTGTGTCAATCTCAATGCGCATTATGTATCGCCTCTTGGGCCTAATCCGAGAATACCCCTATAAAGACCTTGCGACGCGAAGCAAGAGATTTGCGGAGAACCTAGACAATAGAAAGACCCACTCAGGAAGTGCCAAACATGGACTGGTAATTCTGGAAGATGACCATACTCGCCTCTTTGGTGTCAAGCCCTTTTATCTCAGCTATCTTCTCGACAGCCAGACGGACATTCTGCGGGACGTTTCGCTCGCCAGGCACAGGACCGAGCCACGGGGCGTCGGTCTCTGTGAGAAGCTGGCTTGAGTTGACCATCGAGACAAGGAGCTGGAAGTGCTGCATCTTGACTATGTTGGCAGGGATGCTGAATGATAATCCGAGATCGGCGGCTTTCTGGATGAGCTTCTTGTTGCCGGAGAAGCAATGGAGGACCGCTTTCTTGATCCTGGAAGACTCGAGCATCGCGACGATATCTGATTCTGCGCCCCTGGAATGGATGATCATCGGCTTCTTGATCTTTTCAGAGAGGGCGATTATTTTTTCGAAGTTGGCCTTCTGATCTGAGTGGAACTTGTCATCCATCTTGAAATCCAGACCGACCTCTCCGATGGCGACGATATCGTTTTTGTGAGATTCGATGTAGGATAGGGCGGCGTCCATGTCGACAGGGCCTGTCTGCGTGGGGAGACCAGCAGCGTCAGCGCCAAGACCTAATGCATCCAAGGGGTAGAGACCCATGGCAATCTTGATCATCGGGTCTTTCTTGGAGAGTGCGATAAGGCCTTCATTGGAAGCCGGATTCACGCCGTTTGTGATTATGGCTTTTATGCCGGCGGTTTTGGCTTCTGCAAGCATCCTGTCGAAATCCGGCTTGAACTTATCGTGGTCCAAGTGGGCGTGGACGTCGACCAATAAGAGGCTGTCTGAGGAGGATTGAGGCACCATCAAGCCTGTTGTTCTGTGACCGTTTTTAAAAGTTAAGTTTAAATACGGCTTCCGGATTCCTCGAATAGGTGATCACATATGCCAGTAGTAGGATTCACATTCACGAAAATGCATGTTGAGAAGACAGAAGCCCCAATCACGAACGTCAAACTCAACACAAACATGGGCATAATAGGCGTAGAGAAAGTGCCCTTGACACTTGGCGCATCAAAAGAAGAGGCGCTGAAACTCAACTTCAACTTCTCAAGCGCGTTCGAGCCGAAGCTTGGGCTTGTCCAACTCGACGGGTTCCTGCTATATATAGACTCGAAAGACGCGATGGGCGCGATCGAGAAAGCCTGGAAGAAGGACAAGAAGCTGCCAAAGGACCTCAACAACCAGCTCTTGAACCACATCCACGGCAAGTGCGCGATACAGTCAGTGACCTTGACCAAGGACATCGGACTGCCACCGCCGATACCACTGCCGCGCTTGAGCTTCGACGAGAAGAGCAAGTAGCTAGAGAATTTCAGATTTTCGAGATTCTAACCTTGCAGATCGACCTATTTGCAAATCCGGCTCAGATAGACCCAGAAGCAGAATTCAACGGAGCATACAAGACATCATACACTGTTCTTGCGGCATCAGCCACACGCTTGCGCTGATCCAGCGCGACCATGACCCGGCAAGCAGAGACACCCTTGGCGAGCTCGAGGCAAGCATCGACGTGACTCGGATAACGAGAATTCAAGGTTGCCATAGGCTGACCATCTGGAGTGAATATCGCGACGTCCTGCGGGAGAAGACGGACAGGATCATAAGAGCAAGCGAACACCAAATCTTCTAGAGGGATCGACAGCTCACTTGAGAGAGCCCGCTCGGCTTCAAGGACATGCCTAGGATCGGAATAATAAGCGAAAAAATCACTTGGCTTATCCATCGGAAGCGAGAGTATAGGCTTACCACGGGTAAGCTCCTTGGATTCGTGGCCTGGAAGGGTCAACACCACCGCAGCCTTGAGAAGCTCCCTCTTGCCAGAATAGAGCTGCTTCGGGAACTCTTCAGCCCCAAGATCGAGAAGCTTGCGGGTGAGATCAAAATCAGTCATGCCCCACACATCATCAGGATTGAGCCTGCCATCCTCGAAAAAAAGCTGCAACTGACGATTGGCGACCCGCTCCAGCGCGAGAGTGCCTTTTCTCAGGTACACTTCGCTATACATCGAGAAATAATATCTTTGGATCTCCATAACGCGAGGCACCATGCGCTCATCGACGCCAAAAGTGTTATCAAGATAGAGAAGATTCTCAGACAAGTCGCCGATCATCAAAGGAGTAGGCGGGAAACCGCAATGATGCTGGTCGGCGCGCACATAGGCGATCTTCTCAGCACCGATGGACTTGTGAGAGATGATCTGAGCGGAAGGATGCGCTTTCACAGCGATATCAGCCACACATTTCGGATCGGCACCAGCATCACAGATAGGGCCCCACAGATCCGCTGTGATGATGGACCTAGTGCGATCATTGTGGTTCTTGTAGAGAGAGGAGTAGCAGTGAAGGAGATTCTCAAATACATGGGAGAACGGAGCATGACCAACATCATGGAGCAAAGCCGCTATCTCAAGAGTCCTAGCGAGATCCATGTGAAACAGATCCTTTCGGACCATCGGATAGATGAACTCCCTGCATTGAGCCATCGCACCAAGAGAATGCTCGAACCGGGTGTGGATCGCACCAGGGAAGATGTTCTCAGACAGGCCGAGCTGGCGAACCCCCCTCAGACGCTGAAAAGATGGATTGTTGATGACACCTATCAAACCAGTGATATCTACAGAACCATAAACCGGGATTGTTATACGCCTGAAAGGAGTATATACCTTGTCCATAGAGCGGTGGAAGGCAGGGTGTAATTAAATGTTGACAGACGGCCCGATCGATTAATGCCGCACTACCTTTTTAAAGCTAAAGCAGTTATCAGCCTCTATAAAATAGGGTTCTGAGAGGGAACACGGACTTGATAATACACCGTACCCATATATAAAGGACCGAAAAATCCGCCGCGAAGATGGAAGAAGACAAACCAGCGCCTAAACCTATGAAAGACCTGTCACTCAAGGTAGCGGAAGCCATACAGGACGACGCAGGCAAGGGGATAGTCAGGATCGATTCGAACTTCATGAGAGACATAGATGTGAGACCGGGGGACGTGATCGAGATCAAAGGACAGAGGTCGACTGTAGCGATCGTGGACAGGGCGTATCCGGGCGACATCGGACTCAACATCATACGGATGGACGGACTTGTACGCAGGAACGCAAAAGCAGGAATAAGCGAGCACGTCACGGTGAAACCTGCCGACGTGAAAGAAGCCAAGAAAGTCGTGATCGCGCCAGCAAAAGCAGGCGTCATGGTCAGGGCACCGCCAGAACTGTTCAAGCAGGGACTCATGGGACGCGCGGTAGTCAAAGGAGACATAGTCAGCATGGGGGGAGCCAGGAGAAGGAAGACCCCTGCGCCAGGCAACCTATTCGATGAAGTATCATCCATACTGCCAGACGAGATACTGAGCTTCGGATTTGGAGAATTGAAGTTCATAGTAGTCTCAGTGATGCCAAAACAAGCAGTCATCATAAAGGAAGGCACTGAAGTCCAATACCAGCCAGAAGCAGTCGAAGTAGAAGAAGACTACGTGCCTGAAGTCACATACGAAGACATAGGTGGACTGTCAGAAGAGATAACCAAAGTGCGCGAGATGGTAGAACTGCCACTCAAGCACCCTGAAGTGTTCGAGCGGCTGGGCGTCGAGCCACCAAAAGGAGTGCTTCTGCACGGGCCACCAGGAACAGGAAAGACTTTACTAGCCAAAGCAGTTGCCAGCGAGACAAACTCACACTTCATCACGATCAACGGACCAGAAATAATGTCAAAATTCTATGGGCAATCAGAAGAGAACCTGCGCAAGAAATTCGAAGAAGCAGAGAAGAACGCGCCGAGCATCATATTCATCGACGAGATCGACGCAATCGCCACAAAGCGCGAAGAGACACGCGGAGAGGTCGAGAGACGGGTCGTCGCGCAGCTTCTTGCGGTGATGGACGGACTGAAGTCGCGCGGAAAAGTTGTAGTGATAGCCGCGACAAACGTGCCTAACACACTAGACCCTGCATTGAGACGGCCAGGAAGGTTCGACAGGGAGCTCGAGATAGGGGTGCCAAGCATCGAAGGAAGGCTCAACATCCTGAAGATCCATACACGCAACATGCCACTCAACAACGTCGACCTCAAAGAGATAGCAAGGACAACACACGGATTTGTAGGAGCAGACCTAGCATCGCTAGCCAAAGAGTCGGCGATGGTAGTGATAAGGCGAGAACTGCCGAACATCAAATATGATTCAGACGACGCCATACCCCAAGAATTTTTGAACAAACTCGTGATAGAAGAGAAGGACTTCCGAGAGGCGCTCAAGACCGTGCGGCCATCTGCCATGCGAGAGGTGCTAGTGGAAGTGCCAAACATCCGATGGGATACCATCGGCGGGCTAGAAGAAGTGAAGCAGCGGCTCAAAGAAGCGGTCGAGTGGCCTTTGAAATTTCCGGAATCTTTCACAAGGATGGGCGTGTCGCCACCCAAAGGGATATTACTGTCCAGGCCGCCAGGAACCGGAAAGACATTATTGGCAAAAGCAGTAGCTACAGAGAGCGAAGCCAACTTCATACTAGTGAACGGGCCATCGCTATTAAGCAAATGGGTGGGCGAGAGCGAGAAGGCCGTTCGCAAGGTGTTCGAGAAAGCAAGACAGACATCACCAACGATCATATTCTTCGATGAGATAGATTCGCTGGCACCCCGCCGCGGGCAGTCAAGCGACAGCCACGTGACAGAGAGAGTAGTGAACCAGATGCTCACAGAGATAGACGGGCTAGAAGCGTTGCATGATGTCGTGATAATAGCCGCGACGAATCGGCCAGACATACTGGACACCGCACTTATGCGGCCCGGACGATTCGACAGGATATTGATGGTCGGCGTGCCTGACAAGAAAGGCCGCGAAGACATATTCAAGGTCCACTCAAAGAATATGCCAATCAAAGATGTGAACCTGAAAGACCTGGCAGAAAGGACAGAAGGATACGTAGGAGCAGACATCGAAGCGGTCTGCAGAGAGGCAGCGATCGGTGCTTTGAGGAAGAACATCGAGGCGAAGACAGTGACTGCCGAAGACTTCGAAGAAGCATTGAAGACAGTGCGTGCATCCGCGACCGCGGAGATAGTCAAGATGTACGAATCACTGCAAGACAAATTCAAGCAAGCCCGCGCCAAAGAGATGGAGAAAGAAAGGCCGAGCTATTTCGGATAATTTTCGCGCGTTCCCCCTGAAGGACTCACGTAGCAAAACAACATTAGGGAGAGTGAACGCGCCCTTCTCTGATCACGACTACACGGCTTTTTAAGTGCCCGGGATATCTGATCGTCGATGACAAAATCTGCGATAGACAGAATCTATTACACGGATTACCCAGGAAGGACATCGGACCTCCTAGAAACACGCCTCGAAGTCGCATATCTTCGATCATCAGAGAAATTCCAAGACATCGAGTTCTCCGGGATATTCTATAGCCAAAACAGGAGCAGAAACGAGCAATTGATCCAGATCAAAGAGCATCCTGCAGTATTGCTGTGGGGGAGAGGATATGAGCATGATTACAGCCTGAACTTCGAGCCGAAGCACGGATTCAAAAAAATAGTAATAGACGCCCATCAGGACGCACAAACAGACGACGACTTGAGAAGAAAAATCCCAAACTCGTGCAATCACCTAATATTCTCATTGAAGAAAAAGCGATGCAAAGGCGTCACAGTGATAGGATGCGATTACATGAGAGTCGAAGGGAACGAGTGCATCACACGCGGAGCAAGGCATCCATATCACGGGTTGATCCCTGACACAAAGAGGGCCTACTTCGAAGCTATGGCGAGCGGCAGAAAGATCGCGTTCTATTCAACCCCTTTCGCTATCGAGGAGCTAGAAAAAGAAAACAGCGCGCTGAAATTCGAGAATGAAGCACTGCACATCTCGCTCGATCTCGATGGGATAAAGGGATTCAGATGCCATCCGGGATACGTCGATCGAGGATTGAAAAAACTGGACGCGAAGACAGCATACGATTATCTGATCGAGCTCACGAGACCGGAGAGAGGGAATCGCCTGATCAGATATGACATAGGCGGCCTGCACATCGAAGATACAGACATCCCGCGATTGAAGAGAGGGGAGATCGACCATCACGGATTCATGAGGAAATACGGCAAATCCCTTGAAATGATCGAAAAATTCATTTCCATCGCATTATTTGGAAGAATCGTCAACAGCAGAAAGGACAAAGCCAAGTTCGAGCAAGAATTCAACAAGATATTCGACCGAGAAGATCGTACTTGTTGATCACAGCGCCGAAGAACGATCACCGGATAATTGTGGAAACCATTCATTGCTGTTTTTTGAGAAGCCTCGCTTAGAGGGGTGCCAGCATCCAGGGATTCACGCATGACCCCCCTGCTGCTTCTTGGGGCAGCCCTAAATCAGCGCAGACAGAAGACGCATCAGATGGATCCGCATATAATAGATCGATCGACCCTTCGAGAATCTTGTTACAGGGGCTTTCTGCACGAAATATGATTTCCTTGAAGGATATTGACAGTTTTGTCACCCCGCCTTGTGTAAACCATATGAGATTTTCATAGACGCAATTTACTTGGGAGACCGATAAGCAGTTCTCAGGTGGCTAATCGTTTGTTTCCCTATTTTTTCTTGGTAGTCACTTGTTCAAGCCTGCTTTTCCTCGATGGCCATCTTTTGTCGACATATTTTAACATCATTTTAAAGTCTTTCTCACTATCAAGGCGCTCAACACTTACACCATCAAGGTGCGTGATAAGGGCGAGCTCAAGATCATCTTGCATAATCCTATAATGACTAGGGAGGCGTTCACGTTTTGACATCTCCCTATCCACATCTTCCGCGGAGTATCCCAAGGCAGGAACACGGGAACCAACACGATCTTTTAGGTAATAACGGATGGGAAGGGGAGACGCTTCATTTGGAGTGCAATCGCCGTAATCGCGAAGAAACACCCGCATAGGTATAGCGCCTTGTCTATAATAGTCGCCTGCCGGCCTATAGCCAAGGCGTAAATCATCAGACCGCATCCAGAAAAATCCTAGATTATGCTCAATAGGTTTTTCACAATATTCTTTCCAGTCATCAACCGATCTACCTGCAGGGAATGGATCGATCTGTGTGTAACGCCAGATATTGCTGCCCTCTCTCGAAAGACTATCTGGCACATAGCCGAATTTCCCATCACCCCCAAACGAATACCCCAACCGACTGTCCCTGTAGCGTGGCCAGAATACCCAATACATGTCCCTCTCTATATCAAACGTCCGACCTGTATTTTTATAATATCCCTGAATAGTTCCATTAATAATATCATGAATAACACTATCAAGAACAGAGTTCGGTGGGTTGGTATAGCAATCCCAGCCATCCCCAGATTTACGGTTTCGTGCAGCCATCTTCATTTCCCCCTATCGCCTTAGTTTGTTGGATAAGAGCCAGCAGAATGTAAAGTTTACCATAGAAAAACGCTTAAAATAAGCATAGGTTTAAAAGTTCAGCTTATCATTAAAGATAGAATGCGAACAGGACAAACATTAGACTCCAAAGACAAGAAAATCCTCCGAGTACTATCTGAGAACGGACGGATTAGCATAGCCGATGCCGCTGACAAGACTGGACTTAAGAGAGACGCGGTGATAAGACGGATCAGGAGGATGCAAAATGAGAAAGCGATCACCGGATTCATCCCGTTAATTGATCCTGCTGCACTTGGGCTGCCAAATTTCGCAGTGGTGCTTATCCAGACAAAGACAAATCCAAAGGAGAGCAAGGAAAAACTGATCAAGCGGCTGGTAAACAATAAATTTGTGTTTCATGTTTCAAAAATAGTAGGGAAATACGACCTGTTCTGCATGGTGATGTACGAACATACGCAACATCTCAACAACATCCTTGAAGAAATCAAATCCTATGTGCCCGATTTCTTAGAAGATCTCGAAGTCTATCCTGTGGCAGAAGAATACAAATTCCAGGATATGTCTATGCTGCTATAAGATCCAGCTTCCATTGCCCGAATCCTATCTGATCGTGATCCCCACCGGACAATGATCAGACCCCCTCACTTTCGGGAGGATGAACGCGTCCTTGAGGATGGGCTTGAGAGACTCCGAGACACAGAAGTAATCGATACGCCACCCGATGTTCCTCGCGCGACAATCGTTCATATAGAGCCACCAGGTGTAGTTGTGAGGGTCTTTGTTGAAGACTCGGAAGGAGTCGATGAAGCCAGAGTCGAGGATCAGTGAGAAGTTATCGCGCTCCTGGTCTGTGAAACCCGGATTGTTATGGTTGGTCTTTGGATTGGCGATGTCGATCTCCTTGTGAGCGACGTTGAGGTCGCCGCAGAAGATGACTGGTTTCTTTTGTTCGAGCCGTTTCAGGTATTGGAGGAAGTCGGCGTCCCACTTCATGCGATAATCGAGCCTAGTGAGACCTCTCTGCGAGTTAGGGGTGTAGACGTTGACGAGATAGTAGCCGGGAAATTCTAAGGTGATGACGCGGCCTTCAGTGTCGTGATCTTTTATTCCGATGCCATGGAAATGATCTATTGGTTTCTCTCTTGTGAATACGGCAGTGCCTGAGTAACCTCTCTTCTCAGCGGAGTTCCAGAACTGATGATAACCATCGAAGGAATAGTCGACCTGATCCTTATGGGCCTTCGTCTCCTGGATGCAGAGGACATCTGGATCATGCTCATCTACGAACTGCTTGAAGGTCTTGCCAAGCACGGAGCGGATGCCGTTGACGTTCCAGGAGAGGAGTTTTGAAGCCATCGATGGAAGCATCACTCCGACAGAATAAGAAACTATTGAAACGACATCCACAAGCCATATAAAGAGGCGCCTAGACTGGGCATCTTCCACGAAAAACGAGCGAAGACAATAGATTTTCTCGAGTGCAGGAGGAAGACAAGATGAACAAAGAATACCATAATACGCAACAGTACACAAGAAACACAATAGATTCAGTCATGAAAGTGTTGCCATCAGCGCGCAAGATGGGATTCGGAGACGAATACGTCACTGAAGTCGCCAAATACGCAGGAGGGAGCACGGACAAGGTCTTCGCGCTATACAGCCGGAGAGCCACAGAGATGATGGGCAAAGGATTGACACCGCTCGACCTGGCAAAAGCAGCACACAACATCGGACACATCGAGACAAACTACGCAGACCGGCTCGCATTCGTCGCGCTGATACCGGCAGCAGACACAGCGGAACTTGCAGAGAACGGAGCGATAGACAAAGTCATCGACAGGAACACCGCATCCTGCGCAGAAAGCAGACACTGCTGCTTGAGCATGAACAAACCCCGAGAGATCAGATACAGAAGGAAAGAACTGCAGATGACCTTGAGCGAATTATCCGCAGAACAGATGGAAACGATAGGGCGCAGATACGACCCCTTCAACATCGTATGGGAAAGGTCGAACTACGGCTAGACCAGATACACAAACCGACCGTCCTTGACAGTCTTTGCGATCAGCTGCTTACTGAATGCCCACCTATCCTTGTCGAAAGAGAGAGTGCCCTGCGCACCAGGCCAGCCTCTCAAGCTGCTGATGCGAGCAGAGACACAATCTGAGCCCTTGCCAGCGCACCCCTTGAGACTGTCAAAGAGGATCATCGCGGCATCGTATGAGTCCACCATGATCACGTTAGGGGCGTGGCCGTATCTTACCATGAATCTCTCCCGGAACTCTTGAGTGGAAGAATCCTGCGGGCGGAAGTAGACGACCCCTTCGAGATAATCGGGAGCGACGGCAGATGGATCTTTCTCGATCTGCCACTCGCTAAAGACAGGGATATCGAAGCCTATCTCCTTGACCTGCTTGAAAAGATCGCCGCCAGTGCCATCGATGACGACTAAAGAGTCAGGCCTTGCCTCCTTGATCTTGGCGAGCTGGGATCGCACGTCGAGATTGTCATAGGTGTAAGGCTCGGCATCGATCAGGCTGCCGCCGTTTTCATTTAGGAAGGCAAGGATATCCTCCTTGTAAGACCTGCCCCAATCGCTGTCGAGATATAATATAGCAATCCGCTTTTTCTCTTGGGAGAGGGCATATCTGGCGATAGCATCTGCCTCATCAGACAGCAGATACCTAGTGCTGAACGCAGAAGCGCTCTTCTTGCCGAGATTATCACCAGGAGTCACCATCACCAAATGGTTCTCTTGCGCGAACTTGGTCGCGATCAGGATCGGGCTTGAGCAGAACGGGCCGATAGTCCCCTCGACCTCATCCACACTCTTGAACTTCTCAAGGATGACCGGAACAGACTTCAGGTCTATGCACTTGTCGTCTTCGTAGATAATGGTGATGTTCCTGCCGTCTATGCCGCCGGCTTTGTTGAAGTCTTCCAACGCCAGATCTATGCCCTCACGCATATACTGGCCGTAGAAGGCAGCCACTCCAGTGAACGGACCGATGACGCCTACTTTGACTGGAACATCAGACCAAGCCGTATGAACACCACAAGAAGCCAATGGAAGGCATAAGACCGCGACAAACGCGACCAACAACACCAGGCCACTTTCACTGCGCCGATAGGGTTCCATCATAACTCACCACCTTTTGATGAGAACGGATAATGTGACTAATGTGTTAAATTAGTGTCGTCCCATTTGGGACAACATTTAAAAGCATGAAGGATCTAGAAGATCCTATGGACAGCGCGATGGAGTCTATGGGATTCTCAAAGAATGAGATTGCGGTTTACAAGACCCTATTGAAGACCGGTCCGAGCACTGCAGGACCGATCGCCAGAGAATCAGGAGTGCACAGGTCAAAGGTGTACGACTCCCTAACCAGACTGATCCAGAGAGGAGTCGTTTCTTACCACAAGGTCGGCGAGAGAAGCAGATTCGAAGCGCAAGACCCAAGAATGCTCCTTGAGATACTTGACAACCGGCGCGAAGCCTTGGAAAAAGAGATAATCGAGATGCGGAAGATCAAAGCATCCACTTCCCAAGATGAAGTGAAGGTGCTTGAAGGATACAACGGAGTCGCCAATCTATACAAAGACATCGTGCGACGCCTGCCAGAAGGAGCGACCGTGCAAATTTTCGGAGCAAGAGGAGGGCAAGACGCGAGCCCAAAGACCTGGACAGCATTCTTTCTCAACCTAAACCGGCAGCGGATAAAGAAGAAGATAAAATACCAGATCGTGTATGGACAAGAGGTAAAGAATTCCAAAGTAGCGAAAGAACATGAGCGGTCAGAGCTGACGCAGGTGAGATATATCGACACTAAGAACATAGCAGACGTAAGCATCCACGGAGACAGCGTCGCAGTGGTCCTATGGAAGGAGACGCCGAAAGCTTTTATCATAACAAGCGAGGACGTCGCAGAAGCGTTCAGGCAGTATTTCAGAGTGATATGGAACGCCGCAGAGAGATAGTCATTGTCTTCGCTCGCGGCGCAAGAAATCGCCGCGATCAAGCAGGCGCTTGACAGCCATCTTCTTCTCTTCTTTCCACTCACCCAGACCCAGGCATTCCTTGTTCTCGTTCTGGAGAAGGACCATGTCTCCTATTTTTAGGCCTTCTGGGGCGCTTATGATACCTTGCTTGAGGACATCGCGACCGCAGACAAAAAGCCAGGATGCCTTGGTGTTGAGAGTGATCTTTTTTTCAGTTTTAGGGAGGAGCACGTCGAGAAGCTGGAAAGATGGGAAGAACTTGCCATGGGCAGTCTTCCCGAGGAACGTACCTATGCAGAACGCACGGCGCTTGGCGCCATCGAT
>Ga0074195_1003895_pt1 | contig 13162 bp, 9 predicted proteins | sample EPASupsiteHSE623_FD_64525 | JGI IMG/M metagenome (GOLD analysis project Ga0074195, IMG submission 64525) | Bioremediated contaminated groundwater from EPA Superfund site, New Mexico - Sample HSE6-23 | ecosystem: Environmental > Aquatic > Deep subsurface > Groundwater > Contaminated ...
GCCATGATGGGAGCGCCTGTTTTTGCTGAAAAATTCATCTTCTGCCCGGTCGAAATACACAGCAGCATCAGAACCAACGATTCTCTCGTGAAGCGTGAATCTTATTTCTATGCCGAACTCAAGCGGTTGAAGGAGATCATTGACGAATTGGAGCAAGGCAGGCAGAAATTCATCCTGCTTGACGAAATTCTCAAGGGAACGAATTCCTCGGATAAACAAACCGGTTCAATTGCGCTCATCAGGCAGTTGCTAAACTATAATGCAATCGGGCTTTTCGCAACCCACGATCTGGCATTGGGAAAACTGATCGATACTTATCCGGATCACATTACGAACCATTGTTTTGAGATCATGATCGACAAGGACCGGATGGAGATCGACTACAAACTCCGCCCCGGAGTATGTAAAAACCTCAATGCCTCCTACCTGATGAAAAAGATGGGAATCCTCTTTGAGTAGAATTTTTCCCCGGTTCATCCACGTAATTCGGTCATTCATCGACTTTAATTATACAGTGTTCAAAAGCTGATATATTTTTGCCGCGTCTTGTTAAGAGATTCACAAACCAATAAATCTTCCTCTTTCATGAAGCCTAAAATATCAGTTTTTTGTCTGTTGTTTTCAATTATGCCGTTCATCGGGGCAATCGCACAGGTTGCCCCTGTAACGGCGGCCGGCGAGGCATCCTCAGTCCGGCCTATCAGCCTGCAGGAGTGCCTGAAGCTGTCAGTTGCCAATAGTCCGCGGCTCAAAATCTCCTTGCTTGAACAAACACGTTTGCAATATGGTTACAAGGAAACCGTTGGCGGAGCGTTACCCCATGTCAATTTCTCAGGCTCATGGGATGATTTCCTGCACCTGCCCACATCCCTGATTCCCGGTGAATTTTTTGGACAACCAGGAGAGATGATCCCGGTTCAATTTGGTACCAACTTCAACCTTTCCGGGGCGCTCGATGCAAGTCAGATGCTCTATAACCAAACCTGGCTGGTCGCCCTGAAAATGGCAAGGCAGATGATGCAGCAGAATGAACTTGCAACCGAGAAAACAGAAATCGAGGTTGTATATGACGTTGCACAATCCTACTTCCTGGCACAGATCACCAGGCAGCAAATCCGGAATATGAACGCGAATCTTGAAAAAATCGGGAAGGCTGAGACGATAGCCCAAAGCCAATGGGAAAACGGACTTATCAAAAAGGTGGATCTGGACAGGATCGTAGTGCAGAAGCTCAACATGATCACTGATATCGACCGGTTAAAGGTGCTTTATCAGCAGGAGCTTTCCATGCAAAAGTATTTCATGGGATTGCAACAGGAGATGGAAATTTCCATTGCTGATTCAATTTCAACAGCTACAATGATCCCCGGAAGTGAGGGGGACCTGAACAAGCACATTGAGATCCGCATGATCGAAAAGCAGAAGGAGTTGGTCAGCACCAATATCAGGATGGATCAATCGGCCTATTACCCGAATTTCACATTGATCGGCAGCATCAACTACGTGAACCAGAGCAATACGATGTATCTTTTCGGAAAATCCAATGAATGGTTCAATACAAGTCTCGTTGGGGTACGCCTTTCGGTCCCGTTATTCAGCGGAATGCAGCATCATTATCGGGTACGACAATCAAGGGTTGAACTTGAAAAACTGAAGGTGACGGAAGATGATGCAAAAAAACTGATCCGGATCAATTCAGAGGATGCAGCCCGGAAATTGCTGAACAGCATCGAGGCTGAAAAACGTCAGCGCGCCAATATGGGACTGGCCGAAAGGGTTTACAACATATCGCAGGAGCAGTATCAAAAAGGAGTGATTCCCTTAACCGACCTGTTAACGGCCGAAACTGCACTCAGCGATGCACAGGCAAATCACACCTATGCCCTGGTTCAGATGAAAATATCGGAGTTGAATTATTTGAAGGCAAACGGGAGGTTGCTTGAGATATTGGAGTGACGAAGAAAGCGGGACACGGGACACGGGACGAAGAATGCGGGACACGGGACTCGGGACGCGGGACAGTTTAATAGTAGAACAGTATATTAGCAAATTTGAAAATTTTTATTTCATGAAACGTATTTTTATCATCAGCGCAATCATAGTAGTATTTCTTGGCGGATGTACGGCCATATTACTGCTTAACAAAAAGAAGATAGACGAAAAATCGAAGCTGGACGGAAACCTGGGCCAGATTCCGGTTTATATCTCGGAGGTTAAAAAAGCCAACTTGTCGGGCGACTTTGAGGTCAACGGCTCATTTATGCCCATGCATGAGCTTACATTGATGTCGGAAGGGCAGGGGAAGGTCGTTGAGCTGCTAATCAGTACCGGCGATGTCGTACATGCCGGGCAGGTAATTGCCAGGTTGGATGATGAGCTGGTCAGGAGCCAGCTTGCACTTGCAGAGGCCTCCCTGGAAAAGGCCCGTGCTGATCTTAAAAAGTACGAAGGCCTGCTGAAAGCTGATGCCATTTCGGGGCAGATGGTGGAGGATGTAAAACTGGGCCTCAAGAAGGCCGAGACAGATGTGACCACGCTGAAAAAGCAACTCGACTTTGCCACGATCAAGGCGCCGATCCAGGGAACGATAACACACCGTGCCATTGAAAAAGGGTCCCTCCTGATGCCCGGATCGCCGGTTGTTGACATTGTTGACGTGAGCAGGTTGAAGTTCATTGCCAACCTGGCTGAATCGGAAATCACACAGGCTCGCAAGGGGCAGCAGGTTACGATCAGCTCAACTTTATATCCTGGAATACAATACAAAGGGACCGTTGTTTCGGTTGGGGTGAAGGCTGATGATGCCCGTCGATTCCCGGTTGAGATCGACATGGTGAATGATGCATCACATCCATTGAAGGCGGGGATGTTCGGGACCGCTTCATTCGGGACAGGATTCCCCCGTGAAACGCTGCTCATCGCCAGAAATTCGCTTGTGGGCAGTATTAAAACGCCCAAGGTCTATGTGGTTGAGAATAATATTGCCATTCAGAAGGATATCCGCATAGGTTCGGCCAACGACTATCAGGTGGAGGTGCTGGAAGGGCTGAGAGAGGGCGAAATGGTGGTCACCTCGGGCCAGATCAACCTCGACAATAATGTTAAAGTCAAAGTTGTAAACAATAAATAGCCTGCAGCCATGAGTATTACTGAACTTGCAATCAAACGACCCTCGCTCATCGTCGTTATTTTCGCCGTGCTCACATTCCTTGGCGTGATAAGCTACTTTTCACTCAATTACGAATTGCTGCCGAAATATTCACAACCGGTGCTGGTAATTGTAACGCCATATCCCGGCGCATCCCCATCCGAGGTAGAGAATTCGGTAACCAAAAGGGTGGAGGATGCCATCTCGTCACTGGAGGATATTGACAATATCCAGAGTACTTCAGCGGAGGGAAATTCAGTGGTGGTGATCATTTTCAGGAGCACTGCCGACATGGAGAAGGCGCTGGATGACGCCACACGCAAGGTGGCCAACATTGAATATCTTTTACCGAAAGATGTGCGTAAGCCGATCATCAGCAATTTCAGCATGGACGATATTCCCATCATGCGGCTCGGGATTACTTCGACTATCCCATCAACGGAGTTATATGAGCTGGTGAAAAACAAGATTAAGCCGATGATTTCAACGATCAACGGGATTTCGCAGGTTGACATCGTGGGCGGGGAGGAACGTGAGATCCGCATCAATATTGACAATGAGAAGCTGAAAGCGCACCGGATCTCGATCTTGCAGGTAACGCAGGCGATTCATTCGGCCAATATGGAATTTCCTACCGGGAAGATCAAGGACCGGAGCCAGGAGGTTATCATTAGGCTTTCGGGGAAATTTCTTGCTCTGGAGGATCTGAAAAACCTGGTGATCAGCACGGGTGCCGACGGAAGTCCTGTGAGACTCGAAGATATTGCGGAGGTGCATGATACCAAGAAGGAGACTTCCTCGATAAACCGTTTCAACGGGCAGACATCAGTAGGTTTACTGATTTTCAAGCAACCTGACGGTAACGAGGTTGAGGTTTCCAAAAAAGTCCGGGAAGCCATGACCCATATTGAGGACATCTACAAATCGCAGCAGATCAAGTTTGCCATTGCCAATGATACCTCCGAGTTTACGCTTACCTCGGCCAATGCAGTGATGAAGGACCTGCTCCTGGCGATATGCCTGGTGGCGCTGGTCATGCTGGTCTTTTTACACAGCCTGCGCAACTCCTTTATCGTGATGATTGCTATTCCCGCCTCACTGATATCGACCTTCACCGCGATGTATATGCTCGATTTCTCCCTCAATATCATTTCGATGATTGCGATGTCGCTTGTGATCGGAATCCTGGTGGATGACTCCATCGTGGTACTGGAGAATATTTACCGGCACATGGAGATGGGCAAGGAGCGGCGAAAGGCATCGCTCGACGGACGGAACGAAATAAACTATACGGCGCTTTCGATTACCCTGGTGGATGTCGTGGTCTTTCTTCCCATCGCGCTGATCTCGAGCATGATATCCGGGTTGTTGCGGCAGTTTGCCCTGGTTGTGGTCATTTCGACTTTGCTAAGTCTCTTTGTTTCATTTACGGTGACACCCCTGCTTGCTTCGCGTATGGCGAAACATACCCATTTCCGTAAAGGGAGCCTGATGGAACGCATCATCTCTGCTTTTGAACGAGGATTAGCTTCATTTACTGATGGTTATATCAAGGTAATCGCCTGGTCGCTGCACCATAAAACCATCGTTCTTGTTGGTACGACCATCCTGTTCTTCGCCTCCCTTTCACTGGTGATTGGCGGATTTATCGGGAGTGAGTTTATCAGCATGGGCGACCGGGGAGAGATCATCATCCAGATGGAGCTCCCGAAGAATGCAAGCATAGAACAAACCAATAAGCTGACGCTGGAAGCTGAAAAATTTCTGCAGGCCCAGCCCGAGGTGGTGAGTGTTTTCACTACGGTGGGCGGCACCACCAGTTTTTTCGAAGCTGGCGGGAATGCTTACAAATCGGAACTGCATGTAAAAATGGTTGAGAAGGAAAAGCGGGCCATTACCTCCGAGATTTTTGCCATCAACATGAAAAAGGAGTTGATGAACCTCCTGCCCGGCACCAAGGTTCGTTCCACCATTGTGTCATTGATGGGCACCTCGGATATGGATCCGATCCAGATTGTAATGAGCGGCCCCAATCTCGACACGCTGACTGTTTGGTCGGAGAAGGTGATGACCGAGATGAAAAAGGTGCCCGGAACCTATGAAGTAAAACTCTCGGTCGAAGCCGGAAATCCAGAAGTGGATATCAGGATTGACAAGGATAAAATGGCAACACTCGGACTGTCGACGGCTACGGTTGGGATGACCCTGCAGAATGCTTTCAGCGGTAATACCGATGCCCGGTACAGAGATGGCGATTCGGAATATGACATTAATGTAATGATGGACCAGCTTGACCGCAACAGTATCACCGATGTTTCGGGGTTATCATTTATCAATGATAAGGGGCAAAGCATCCGTTTGAACCAGTTCGCCACCATCAGACCCTCAAGCGGCACAACCCAGCTCCAGCGTTACAACCGGGTTCCTTCGGTAACGGTGCAATGCCAGGTAATCGGCCGCCCCGTCGGGTCGGTTGGCGAGGATGTCATGAAGGCGGTGAATGGCATGAAGCTTCCTGCGGAAATTGTGATCATCCCCGAGGGTGACATGAAATACCAGGCTGAAGCATTCGGGAGCATGGGGCTTGCTTTCCTGGCATCAATCCTGTTTGTATATCTGATCATGGTTGCCCTTTATGATTCATACATTTATCCGTTTGTGGTGCTTTTCTCCATCCCGCTGGCCATCATCGGCGCCCTGCTTGCCCTGGGGCTCACCATGCAGTCACTGACGATTTTTTCCATACTGGGTATGATCATGCTTGTGGGTCTGGTTGGGAAGAATGCAATACTGCTGGTCGATTTCACCAACCAGTCGAGGATGGAGGGTCACTCCACGATGGATGCCTTGCTTTTGGCAGGCAGGGTGCGGATGCGCCCTATTCTCATGACGACACTGTCGATGATCTTCGGGATGATGCCCATTGCGCTGGCTTCAGGAGCAGGTTCAGAATGGAAGAATGGCATGGCCTGGGCGCTCATCGGAGGATTGACAAGCTCCCTTTTCCTTACCCTGATTGTTGTTCCTGTTGTTTATTACCTGATTGATTCCCTGAAGTCGAAAATGATCAGGAAATAGCGGTTACAGCTTAAAATGTTACTGCCTCCCGGCATGATTGTTTTCGAAATCATGCCAGGAGGCAGTATAACCATTATCAAAAATTTTTCTGGTTTTTTAAAAAATTGTATACTTTTACTAAGATTTACAATCTAAACGTTTATTTATGAAAACAGGAAAAATTTACTTTGGCCTTTTAGCCATAATGGCAGTCTTGCTGCTCAATTCATGCACTCCACCCGTCACACTGACCAGCTGGAAGAACCCCGACTCTAAAGCCCAGGTTTCAAAAGTGGCGCTCATGCCAATGTTTGAAAAACTGGAATACATGAAACCATTCGAACAATCGATGGATGCCTATTTCGAAAGCCAAGGTCTTAAAACCCTGGGTTCACTCGATTTTCTGAATCCGAGTATCAAATATTCCATTGATGACATCAAGAAGAAATGCGACAGCCTGGGTGTCGATGGAATTTTGGTTTTTGTATATAAAGGCACTGATAAGAGCGAAAGTTACGTTCCCCCAACCACATACTATACCGGCGGCTACGGCGGATACTGGGGCGGCGGCTATTGGGGCGGAGGTTATTATGGAGGATATTACGGCGGTGGCGTAGTTTCAACCGGCGGATACTGGACCACAACCTCTGTGATCAACCTTTCATCCAGCCTCTATTGCTGGGGGTCGAAGGATGCTGTGTGGACCGGTGAAATAACAATAACGGATATGGATTATGTTGATCAGGCGGCCGTTGAAATTGCCAAGGATATTTTTGCCGACTGGCAGAAGTATGGATTGCTGAAGCCGATCGTGACAGCCAAGAAATAGCATTATCCAGCCGAAGTATAAATAGCATATTTCCAAAGGTTTAATTATAGTTAACTCTAAAATTTTAGCCATGAAAAAGTATGTAGCAGAATTAATCGGAACATTTAGTCTTGTGTTCTTTGGCTGTGGATCGGCAGTAATTGCCGGAAACATGCAAGTTGGACCCGCCGGCATTGGTTTGTTGGGTATTTCCATTGCCTTCGGATTTACTGTGGTTGCGATGGCCTATGCCATTGGCGGAATTTCCGGTTGTCATGTCAACCCTGCTGTTACCATTGGTGTGCTGGTCGCCGGAAAAATGGAGGTGAAAGATGCCATTGGATATATCATCTCACAATGCATCGGCGCCATTTTCGGGGCAGCAGTATTGTACCTGATCCGCAGCGGACAACCCGGCTGGGAGATGGGTGAATGGGCATTGGGATCAAACGGATGGGGTGAAGGTTACCTGGGAGGATACAACACACTCAGTGCTTTTTTGATCGAAACTGTGATGACATTCCTCTTTCTTTTTGTTATCCTGGCTGTTACATCAAAATTTGGAAACGGAACAATGGCTGGTTTGGCTATCGGGGTCACCCTGATGCTGATTCACCTGGTTACAATCCCGGTTACAGGAACCTCGGTGAATCCTGCACGTAGTCTTGGCCCGGCAATATTTGCCGGTGGAAAGGCGTTTGCACAACTATGGCTGTTTTTCCTAGCCCCGATCCTGGGCGCGGTGCTTGCAGCCTTAGCATGGAAATTTGGATTTGAGAAAGATTAGACGTTAGCTCTTTCAATTTAATCTGCATCGTCCTGTAGTCTTAAACGGAGTACAGGGCGATGTTTTTATTTTTCTTTTACATCGTAAAATGCCATCAAACCGGAAAATATACTGGGCTTTGTTTGTTCTGCTGGCAGTGTCGGCTGTTGTTCGCGGATTTATTGCCGGATTCATTGAATTAGGGAACGATGAAGTTTATTACTGGACCTACGCCAAATTTCCGGCATTGAGTCATTTCGACCATCCGCCCATGGTGGGTTTCATGATCCAGTTGTTTACATTAAATCTCACCCTCGACAGTGAATTTTTTCTGCGCCTGACATCTGTTGTCCTGGGAACCGGAAGTACGGGCATGATGTTCCTGATCGGCCGTCATATTAAGAATCCACTCACGGGATTATACGCAGCCCTCCTTTTTACGGCTTCATTCTATGGCTTAATCCTCAGCGGAACCTTTATTCTTCCCGATACCCCGCAGGTCTTTTTCTGGCTGGTAACCCTCTACCTGTTGTTAAAATCGCTGCCGGACCATGATCCAACGCCTGTGACCAGGAATTTCCTCTTCTATGCAGGCGTTACGGCCGGCCTCGCCTTGCTGTCGAAGTATCATTCTGTTTTTCTACTTGCCGGGGCCTTCATGTTCATCGTGTTGTATAATCGCAAATGGTTTACCATCAAGGAAACGTATGGCGCTTTTTTCGTATTCATACTCCTTTTTATCCCGGTTGTTTTCTGGAACATCGAAAATGATTTCATCAGTTTCACCTTTCATGAAAGCCGTGTGGGTATTACTGAATCCGGATTCCAGCCTCAGTACTTCCTTACAGAGATCGCGGGTCAGTTTTTTTACAATAACCCGGTGAATGTCGTGATCATTATCATCTCGCTGGTAGCACTGCTAAGAGGGAAGCAGTTTCTTGACATATCTTACCGGCGGATCATTTTATGGACAAGTATTCCGTTGATTGCAGTTTTTCTTTCATTCTCGCTTTTCCGTAGCACCCTTCCGCACTGGACCGGACCGGGTTACCTTGGTCTTATACTTATTGCAGCTGCCTATCTTGCTGAACCGGGAAGGAGAGAATCGGACCGAAGGCTGGTTCCATGGCCTGTTGCACTGTCGTTGGCCTTTATCATGGCAATCATCGTCACAGCGGTCGGACAGATCCGTTTTGGATGGATCCCGGTAAAGCGCCTCAATGTCCATGATATTTCACTCGACATGTACGGATGGAAGCAGTTGGGCGGGAAATTCGCAGCCATGGTCAAGTGGGACGAAGAACATTTTCTTATCGATAAGGGATCTCCGATCCTGACTTTCCGCTGGTTCCCGGCGGCAAACTTCGATTATTACCTCGGACGCAATATCAATATGCCCGTTTATGCCCTGGGAGAGCTTGAGCGAATACATAAATATAATTGGATCAATCAGATACGTGGAAATCTGAAACATGGGAGCGATGCCTATTACATTGCATTGAGCAATGACTATGAAGATCCTGTTGCCTTATACGGAACACTTTTCGATATGATCCTTCCCTCTGATACCCTGTTTATCACGCGGGGCAGTGATACGGTTCGAAAAGCGTTCGTTTTCAGGTTGGTCGATCTGAAGCAGGACATGAACTTCGGGCGCGAAAAATATGCTACTCCAAAGAGCATGGAACAGGCAGATACCCTGGCCTTTTTTCTGAACCAGATCCGGTCAGACCGGCAGTATCTCGATATCCTTGAGAAACGATCGGTCAAACTGAAAGTGCCGCTGAACGACCTGATCAGGGAAGAGGCGATCAAAATGCTTGAAGAATCAAAGAAAAAACTGGTTATCCCCGATACAAACAGCCGAAGTATTACAGGAATCAGGTAAAAAGATGCCAGGGAATTAGTCCGATCCACGGCCCACGCTCTGTGTACCGCGTCCCGTGTCCCGTGTCCCGTGCTTATTTCGGACCAACCATCTTTTTCGGATCCACTGCGCGGTTGAAATCCTCTTCTGAAATCAATCCCGATTCCATGGCAGCCTGGCGCAGTGTTTTATGCTCCTGATGTGCCTTTTTGGCAATTTTAGCTGAATTATCATATCCTATGATCGGGTTCAGCGCTGTAACCAGCATGAGGGAATTTTCAAGGTTTTTGTTGATGGCCGCCATGTTTGGCTCAATTCCGAGCGCACAGTTGTCGTTGAATGACACACAGGCATCGCCGATCAATCGTGCCGACATCAGCAGGTTGGAGATCATCAGGGGTTTGAATACATTTAACTGAAAGTGCCCGCTGATACCGCCGATATTGATGGCCACATCGTTGCCGAGCACCTGGGCACACACCATGGTCATGGCTTCCGGCTGGGTGGGGTTCACCTTGCCGGGCATGATGCTGGAGCCGGGTTCATTTTCAGGGAGTCTGAGTTCACCGATACCGCAACGCGGACCGGAGGCGAGCAAACGGATGTTGGAGGCAATGTGCATGAGACTGACGGCCAGTGTTTTCAGGGCGCCTGAAGTCTCAACCATGGCGTCGTGGGCCGATAGCGATTCAAATTTATTTTCAGCAGTGACAAAGGGCAGATTGGTGAGTTCTGCGATCTTTTTTGCCACCAGCACATCATATCCTTTAGGTGCATTCAAGCCGGTGCCAACAGCCGTTCCGCCGAGTGCCAGTTCAGCGAGATGCGGAAGGGTGTTCTTCAGTGCTTTCAATCCATGTTCCAGCTGGGAAACATAACCTGAAAATTCCTGGCCCAGGGTGAGCGGGGTTGCATCCATCAGGTGGGTGCGTCCGGTCTTGACGATCTCTTTGAATTCTTCGGATTTCCGGGCAAAGGTGCCTTTAAGCAATTCTACCCCGGGAATCGTGGTTTCGGTTACCATCTTATAGGCGGCAATGCTCATGGCTGCCGGGAACGTATCGTTCGAAGATTGCGATTTATTGACATCGTCGTTGGGATGGATCACGGTTTTTCCCTCCCCGCCGAGCACGCCGCCATGCAGGACATGGGCTCGGTTGGCAATCACCTCATTGAGATTCATATTGGTCTGGGTTCCCGAACCGGTTTGCCAGATCACCAGTGGAAACTGGCTGTCATGCTGACCATCCAGGATCTCATCACACACCTTCACTATCAGTTCCATCTTTTCCTTGGGCAGCACCCCGAGGTCGGCATTCACCATGGCGGCGGCTTTTTTGAGGATGGCCATTCCCCGGATCATCTCTTTCGGCATCGAACCGGGCTCTCCGATCTTGAAATTGGTGAGCGAACGCTGTGTCTGGGCTCCCCAGTATTTATCCATGTCAACCTCGATGGGTCCCATGGTGTCTTTTTCGATACGTGTCTTCATGACTAAATTGGTTTTGGTTTGTTACCGGAAATTATTTCAGCAAAGGTTCAATATTTTCAACAGGATCGCCGATCACGGCCTTGAATTTGCCCTCCACGACCGGACGCTGCATGAGTTTTGGGTTTTGAATGATAATATTGATCAACTCGTGATCCTCGAATTTTTTCCCCTTGAGGTTTTTTTTGAAATAGTCCTCCTGGGTACGCAACAGATCGGTTGGTTTTTTATTCAGCTTGATCAGCAACTTCTCCATCTCCTTTTCCGTCATCGGATTTTTAAGATATTCAACCACCTCAAATGCCTTGCCCGAGGCCTGGAGAAACTGCAGTCCGGCCCGGGATTTTTTACACAGCGGATTGTGATAGATCTTTAACATATTTACGAATTACGATTTTTTTCGTCCCGTGTCCCGCGTCCCGCGTCCCGCGTCCCGTTTTTTCGTTTCGCGTTGCGCTGTTTTTATCAGGCATTCCCATACTCCATCAGGTATGATTTGATGAAAGCGGTGAGGTCCCCGTCCAGCACGGCCTGGGTATCTGAAGTTTCATGGCTGGTACGCAGATCTTTAACCATCTTATACGGATGCAGTACGTAACTTCGGATCTGGCTGCCCCATTCGATCTTTTTCTTGCCGCTTTCGATCACTGCAATCTTTTCACGCTGTTTGCGGAGTTCAATTTCGTATAACTGCGACTTCAGCAGTTTCAGCGCCTTTTCACGGTTCTGACCCTGCGACCGGGTTTCCTGGCATTCAATAATGATCCCGGATGGTTCGTGCTTTAGCCGCACTGCTGTTTCAACCTTGTTCACATTTTGTCCGCCGGGACCACTGCTGCGAAAGGTGTCCCAGCTGATTTCAGCCGGGTTGATATCGATCACGATATCATCATTGATGATCGGGTAAACATAAACGGAAGCGAACGAAGTATGGCGCTTGTGATTCGAATCAAAAGGGGAAAGCCGCACCAGCCTGTGAACCCCGTTCTCACCTTTAAGGTACCCATAGGCATAATCACCGTCAAATTCAAGGGTTACCGATTTAATCCCGGCTACATCCCCCTCCTGGAAATCGACTTCGCTGATCTTGAAACGGCTGCGTTCACCATAGCGGATATACATGCGCATGAGCATCTGTGCCCAATCCTGGCTTTCGGTTCCGCCTGCTCCTGAATTGATCTGAACGATGGCCCCCAATTTATCTTCCTCACCGCTCAGCATATTACGAAACTCAAGTTCCTCGATGAGCATGAGCGATTCGTTGTAATGTTTGTCAAGATCGGCCTCGGTGCCTTCACCCTGGATGTAAAATTCCCACATGATCATCAGGTCATCGTGACTGGAGAGGGCCAGTAAAAATGCATCCGTCCACAGTTTTTTATCGCGGATGGCGCGCAATGCAGTTTCCGCAGCTTTTGGATTATTCCAGAAATCGGGGGCTTGCGATAGTTCTTCTTCTTCTTTTATCTGGGAAAGTTTCTTGTCGATGTCAAAGGTACCTCCTCAAGATGTCGAGCCTTGTCTTCAGGTCTCTCAACTGTTCTTGTGCTATCATGTCAGATTTTTAGTTCTTTAATTAATTCAAGGGTCAGGTCAAATTCAAATCCTTTGCCTGTTACAAATGTGATAATTTTTTCGCGGATGTTCAAGTTTTTTCCCGGTTTTATTTCCGACTTTTTTTTAATGATCAATTCCCGGATGATTTTCCGGTAATCATCGTCGCTGATCTCATGCAAGGCTTTTCGGATCAAATTTTCAGGAATGCAGCGGCCCTTCAATTCATAGCTGATTTTCAACCGCCCCCACTTATTGACACGAAATTTTCCACGGACGAAAACACGGGCAAATCGCTCATCATCAATGAACCGTTCCTCCTTCAACTTCTTTATCGCAGCCTTAGCCTTGTTCCCGGGGACTTTCCATTCGGTCAGTTTCAATTCAACATCCCGGACACAACGCTCCTGGTAGGCGCAATATCTGCTTATCCTTTCATAAACGTGTGCCGGATCATTGTTTGATAAACCGTC
>Ga0074195_1003898_pt1 | contig 13147 bp, 14 predicted proteins | sample EPASupsiteHSE623_FD_64525 | JGI IMG/M metagenome (GOLD analysis project Ga0074195, IMG submission 64525) | Bioremediated contaminated groundwater from EPA Superfund site, New Mexico - Sample HSE6-23 | ecosystem: Environmental > Aquatic > Deep subsurface > Groundwater > Contaminated ...
TTATTTATTAATTATTATTGAAAATAGATTTGGAAAATCAGACAAAATTGAGTAACTTTACTACTCGTTATTTGTTTAAAATGACGACAATGTATGTCCTTTTGCCTTGTGAGACTAAGCTGTGACTCACGCGGGCCTGCCATGAAAGGACTCCTGATATTAGTCTTTCTAACTTTCTAAATACAAGGTTTAAAATACATTCAGACAATTAATCCCGAAACCCGAAATCCGAACAAGTTCATCTGAACAAATAAACAAATCCCCTCTCTCACCCCGCCATCCCCACATACCACCACACCCCTAAAGGGCTCCATCGCACGAAACCCTCAACCCGAAACTAAATTTGATCGACACCCTTATCTCATCCAAAACCCGCCTTAAACTACTGCTTAAGTTTTTCCTTAACAGTAGAACTACTGCGTATTTGCGTGGACTCGAATGCGAATTCGGCGAATCTACCAACGCTATACGCCTCGAACTAAACCGTTTCGAAGAAGCAGGACTTCTCGAATCACATACCTCTGGAAATAAAAAGATATATCAGGCAAATACTAAACATCCTATTTTTCCCGATATCCAGAATATCCTTAAGAAATATATAGGAATTGACCAGATAATCGAAAGGGTAGTTTCCCGCCTTGGAGATATTAAAAAGGTATATGTTATCGGGGATTTTGCAAACGGTAGAGACAGTAAGGTGATTGATTTACTTATAGTAGCTCAGCAACTCAACAGGAATTACCTGTCAGAATTGATTGAAAAAACAGAAAAAATCATTCACCATAAGATCAGCTACATTATCCTGAACGATGATGAGCTTTCTGAATTCAAAGAAAAAAACAAAGGAAACAGATTGGTGATATATTCTAAAGACAAGTAGAGGAGATTAAGAATTAAGGAGCGCGAAGCGTGTTTAGGCTCTTATTATTAATGTAGTACGTATAATTGAATAAAGGGAAATGAATCAACTAAGAAAACATCTTCTTTTCAACTCTTCAAACAAAAAAAGATTGGAAAAAGCAACAAAACAATTAAGCTTTTGTGGTAGTAATGTATGGATAGATAAGAATGTGGAATTTCAAAGATTTCCTAAAAATATATCTATAGATGATAATGTTGTAATAAAAGAAGGGACACGAATATGTTCTTGCAACGAAAAAGCAAAGATATTTATTGGCAAAAATACTACAATTGGTTTTCATAATTTTATTTTTGCTTCTGATTATATCGAAATCGGAAATGATTGTTTGGTCGCTCCATTTGTATATATTGTTGATAGCGATCATCAAACACAAAGAGATACAAGAATAAATTTGCAACCAAATATAACAGCTCCGATTAGTATTGGGGACGATGTATGGATATCTTCAAATGTTACAATATTAAAAGGAGTGACGATAGGAGATGGTGCTGTTATTGCAGCAAATTCTGTAGTTAATAGTAATGTGCCTGAATATGAAATATGGGGCGGAAGTCCAGCAAAGAAAATCGGTGAAAGACAGTAAAGTAAGTATTGGATATATTGTACTTGCAAGATATAATTCTTCAAGACTACCAGGTAAGTTTTTAAAAAAAATTCATGATAAACCTATTATTGATCATATTTTTGAAAAACTATTAAGTGTTGCTGATAAAGAAAACATTGTAATCGCAACATCGTCTGAAATAACTGATGATCCGATATTTGAATATTGCAAAAAGAAAAGTTATCAATACTATAGGGGATCCTTGAACAATGTTGCTGAAAGGTTCCTATTTTGTGCTGAAGAATATGGATTTGATTATGCAACCAGAATTAATGGAGATAATTTGTTTCTTGATATTGAAACACTTATTGAGATGCAGAAAATCGCTCTCTCAAACGAATTTGATTTTATAAGTAATGTGAAAAACAGAACATTTCCAAAAGGAATGAGTATTGAGATTGTTAAAACAAAATATTACAGAAACTGCTTCAATCAGTTCGAAACAGAAAGTCATTTTGAACATGTTACTCCTTACTTATATGAACATGATTCTGACAAACGGCATTATTATTTCTATAATACATTATGTCCTGAGGCCGCTGGTATCCAATTAGCTATTGATACTCAAGAGGATTTTGTAAATGCACAAAATATTTTAAACAAATTAAGCTTGAGAAGTAAATTCGGGCTTAAGGAAATTTTCAAAATAATTTCTGAGAATAATGAATAAATCTGTATTCGCTGGTAATCAAGGCCCTTTACTTATTGCCGAAATTGGTGGAAACCACGAAGGTAATTTTGAATATGCCAAAGAATTAACAAAACTTGCAATTTCATCTAAAGTCGATTATGTTAAATTTCAGTTATATACTGGAGATACCCTTGTTAGCAGAATAGAAGGTCCTTCGAGAAATTCCCATTTTAAAAGATTTGAGCTCAAAAAGGAACAGCATATTGAACTTGCTGAGACGATAATTGATGCAGGTATTGGTTATATGGCTTCAGTTTGGGATGAAGAAATGATTGATTGGATTGATAGATATTTACCAATTTACAAAATCGGATCAGGTGATCTGACAGCTTATCCAATTATTGCTAAAATTGCGAAAAAGGGTAAACCAATTATAATCTCTGGTGGTTTAGCCACTGAACAGGAAATTATTGATACAGTTAAATACATTCAGGGAATTGATAAAAGATATACCAATCCTGAATTTCTTGCAATACTTCAATGCACTTCAATGTATCCAATTTCTGAAAAAGATGCGAATTTATCTGTTATTCAACGCCTTAGGGAATTAACAGGGTTGACAATTGGGTATTCAGACCATACTGAAGGAAACTATGCTTTGGAAATTGCATATGCATTGGGGGCTGAAATCCTTGAGTTTCATTTTACAGATAATCGTGCCGGCAAAGAATTCCGCGATCATAAAGTATCGTTAACAGCAGATGAAGTTAATGATCTTATTAATAGAATTAAAAGAATTAACGAATTAAAAGGGAATTCAATTAAAAAACCTCTTGATGTTGAAATTGAGAATGGTCATGTTGAATCCTTTAGAAGAGCAGTATATCCTAGGTGCAATATTAAAGCGGATTCATTATTGACCGAAGAGAATTTAATTTGTTTGAGACCAAATCATGGTATTGATGCAAGAGAATATGAAAATGTAATTGGGAAAAAAACAATTGTAGATATCTCTGAGCATCAAAGTATATTATGGGAAAATTTAAAATAATATGGTTTTATCAATTTATCTTTTTATTAGAAAAATAAGTCCTACGATAAAAGGGTTTTTATTTAAGCTCTTATTCAATGGAAGAAGAATAAAAGTAGGACGTAATTTTCAATGTGAAAAATTTCCAAGCCTACAGATTGATAATAATTGTTTTTTAAAAATTGGGAATGATGTGTTATTTAGAAAAGATATTGAAATCAGAAGCCACGGTAAATCAAAGATTGATATTGGAAATAATGTTCGAATTGACAGAGGAGTGAGAATTCTTGCTGCTAATCAATCGGAAATTGTTTTAAAAGATGGTGCCAGAATTGGGCTATATACTGTTTTTAATGGCGGTGATTCAATTTATATCGGTGAAAAAGTATTGGTGTCAGGATTTGTATACTTGCAAACAAGTATGCATAATCACAAGAAAAATAAGGATGTTCAATCTCAGGGTTATTCTCATAAACCTGTTACTTTGAAAGAAGATTCTTGGTTGGGGACTCATGTTGTAGTATTACCCGGATGCGTTATTGGAAAGGGAGCTGTTGTAGGCAGTAATGCGGTGGTAACAAAGAGTATAGAGGATTATACAATTTCAGCAGGGGTACCTGCAAAATCAATAAAAGAAAGAGAATAATGAATAAACATAGTTTTGTTTCTGTATATATTACAAATTTTAATTATGGAAGATATATTAGGAAAGCAATCGACAGTGTCCTAAACCAGACTTACAATAATTACGAATTAATAATTATTGATGATGGTTCTACTGATAATTCTAAGAAAATAATTGAGAGCTATTCTGATAAGTCAAACGTTAAAATAATATTTCAACAGAATAAAGGCCTTAATGTTACTAATAATATTGCATTAAGAGTTGCAGAGGGTGAATATATAATGCGTTTGGATGCTGATGATTTTCTTGACCCCAATGCATTGCTGGTAATGACTAATTTACTAGATAGCGATGAAAATCTGGGCTTAACTTTCCCTGATTACTTTTTAATTGACAAGGATGATAACATTTTAAATGTTGAAAAGCGAAATTCATTTGAGAAAGATGTTTCATTGTTTGATATGCCTGCGCATGGAGCCTGTACGATGATAAGAAAAAAATTCCTTCAGCAACTAGGCGGATATGATGAAAGTTATTCTTGTCAGGATGGATATGAACTGTGGATAAAATTTATTTCTAAGTATAAAGTTGCAAATATTAATACACCTTTGTTTTACTACAGACAACATGGTTCCAATTTGACCGGAAACGAAGAAAGAATTCTTAATACAAGAGCTCAGATAAAAGAAGACTTTATTAGAAAGAATGATTTTGATATTCCAAAAGTTTTGGCAATAATACCTATTCGTGGTGTAAAGTATAGTAACAAGAATTTGCCTTTTACAAAACTAAACAATAATAATCTTGTTGACCTAAAGATATCTGAAGCCATAAATGCACAAAAGGTCGACAGAGTAATTATAAGCTCTCCAGACGAAGCAATAGAAGCACACATTAATTCTATTTATAGTTCCAACAAAAGGTTGATGTTCCACAAACGATTAGAAGAACATGCTCGACTAAACAACGATCTTGTACCTACAATATTTGATATCATAAAATTCACTACATCTTTAAATGAACACTATGATATTTTTGTTGTCCTTCCGATAGAGCACCCCTTTATTAATAGTAAAATTATTGATGATGCAATAAACACTTTAATTTTGTTTAATGCTGACTCCCTTATTACAGTTAGACAGGAAACAAATATGTTTTTCAAACATGATGGATCAGGTATGAAACCGGTTTTAAATATGGAGCGTTTCTCCAAACTAGAACGTGAAGCTTTGTACCGGAACACTGGCGGTGTATTAGCATTTAGGGTAAACAACTTCTTAAGTACAAATAAAATTATTTCAGGCATCGTAGGACACATTGTTATAGATCAAAGATCTTCGTTACAAATAAAATCAAAGCTTGATATTCGGATTGCAGAGTATTTAATTTCCGAAGACAATGATATAGTTACACAATAGTCCTGAAGTTAATGAAAACAAATATATTTCTGATCCACACATATTATCATTTGTATTTGTCAATTAATTTAATATTTGACAGATACAAAGATTACAATAATGTAATATACTATACGAAAAATCATAGGGCAAGCAGAGATTTTTCGAATGAATTACCTTTTCTTGAATTTAAATATTTTGAAAAAGGAAAATTTGGTACGAAATCTTTCCTTAATAGTTTATTAAATTATAAGGCAGAAAGATTTTTTTTCTTTCAGGAAAATTGTTCTGAATCGATATATTTAGTTCATAAACTTAGTAAGAAAGGAGTTATAATATCTTTACTACAGGATGGTTCAAAACCATATCATACATATAAGAAAAAAAGATTGTTATATTGTGTTTTAAGAGATACAATAAACGATTATAAGCAAATGATAAATAGAAGAGCTGTTGTTACAACAGTTTTTTTTCATAATAATTATAAATATGCATTTCTAAAACCAATTAAAGAAGTTTGGTTGTCGTATCCCGAAAGATTTGTAAACAGAACTAGAAAGTTAATAATAAAAATGCCTGAATTCAGTAGTGAATCAATAAAATATCTTGCTTCGTTATTCCAATTCGATATGGAAAGAATGAATAGTGAATGTATTTTTTACTTAGGAGAGAATCTAAAGAAAGAATATGTGCAAATTGAGAATAAGATTGTTGAATTTATAATTAACAGATATTCAGGAGTTAAGATATTTTATAAAATGCATCCAAACCAAATGAAGAATTCACCTGAAACAGTAAATTGGCTTAGAAATGTAAAAAATGTTGAGATTATTGCTGATGATATTCCAGCAGAGTTGTATATATTAAGTATGAGAAAAGGGTTAATTATCAGCAGAAGTTCTACAACAATGTTAACAAATAATCCTCGCTGTAAATACTATTATACGCATAAGTTATATTCGGGCGGCAGATTATTTTCGCAAATTGAAATGGGCAACCCTACCGATTATATTAAAGAGATTGATAATTTGGAAGAAATTGTAATGTGATGCTTAATTTCAATTTTATAAAAAATTATAATAACAAGCTAATTAAATCTGGCATAAAATATAGTATGTCAAGTACTTTGCTTAGTTTCTCAAATATGGCTATTGGGATACTTATGCTTAAGTGGATAACACCAGAACAAGTTGGCATGTGGAATTCTGTTTCAATATTTATTGGTTATATCCCATTTTTTTTATTTGGAATTCAAACTGGATTAAATTTTGAATTACCAATATTAATGGGAAGAAAAGATAGTATTAAAGTGGAGCAGTTTATTGGAAGTGCAAAATGGTTTGCATTATTCATGTCAGGTTTGTTATTTGTGATATCATTTACGATTTCTGGGATAGTTTTTTTATGTAGTAGAAATTCTGAGCTTTCAATTGGGATATTTACTGCAGGTATAATTGCTTTTAGTATTTCTCTTAATCAACATTATATTGCAACTTTCAGATCTTCAAAGTCATTTGATAAACTTACTAAGATTAACATTTTTCAAATAGTGATTGTACTTATATCTTCAATATTTATTTATTATTTTAGATATTATGGATTGCTTGTTTTTAATGCATTAACAGCAATATTACACACGATCTTGTTTTATATTTATTCCCCATTTAAAATAAAAAAAAGATTTGATTATATTTCTTTAAAGTATCTTTTTGTAAGGGGTATTATTACTATGAGTTTTTTTCAATTAAGAGTATTAGCACAAAGTATTCCAAAGTGGATAATTCTATTCTTTGGTGGCATCGTGAAGCTCGGGTTATATACCCCGGCAATAGCTCTTAAGGGTGTTATGGATATTCTACCTCAGCAAATCGGACAATTTGTTAATCCACAGATGGGTTTTAAATATGGTCAGACTGGAAATGCAAGGGATATGTGGAAATATGTTTCAAAAATGTTAATATTATTTCCAATAATTTCTTTGCCAATTGCTATTGTTATATGGTTTGCAACACCCTGGGTTTTAATAAATCTTTTTCCTAAATACATTGAATCTGAAACACCTATGAAGGTAATGTCAATTGCATTTATTTTTTCAAATTCATACACCACACAAAGCGTACTATATACTATTAAAGCCTATAAAAGCGCATACTTATTTTCTATTGTTGAACTGGCTGGTTATTTGATATTTCCACTTCTGATTGTTCAAATTGCTAGTTATAATATACTTACTTCTGTTACAGTCGGAATTGCAGTTAATAATGTTATTACTTATTTGTTTAACGCATATCTTATTAAAAGGACATTATTTTTAGCTAAGTACAACACAGCATAGTTTTATACTTTTTATAAATATCGGTTACATATTCTTATGTTGAATAAGGTAATTATTTTTATTATTTGGCCCTTCGCCTCATTGGTATATTCTGTTAAATGGGCTGGAAGAAGACAATTTAATATTATATTATTTTTATTTATTGTTTTCTTCTCCTTTTGTGTTTATTATTCTGGATCAGAATCCTTTGATGGGGATATTGTTCGCAACCTTAATACAGCAATTAGTTTTGCTGATGCTAATTGGAAGGATATTATCTATGAAGCGGATTATTATATTCCCGTAATTGGAAGAGTATTCGGCTCGTTTTTCCCTAATGAAAGATTTATCTTATTTATATTAAGTATTATATATTCTTTTTTATTTGTTAAGTCCGTTAGTATTGTTTTAAATAAATATGATTTTGATAGTAAATCTCTTGATCAACAAATTTTGATATGGGCTGTAGTTTTATCAGTCCCAATTATTTTAATTAATTCTATTCGGTTCAGTACTGCAATGTTAATTTCTTTATGGGCAATTCTAGAAATATTGATCAACAAGAGATATTACTTCTATTTTCTTTTCATATTATGTCCGCTTATACATTTCTCATTTTGGATAATTCTTCCTTTCCCGATATTATATTTAATTATAAGAAATAATCTTTCTATAGCAATTGTAATATTTATTGCATCTTTTGTATATTCCACTTCGACAACCTCATATAGGGTTAATGAACTGTCTCAGGAGTACACAAGCGAATCAATTTACAATAGAGTAAAACAATACAGTCAGGAGGATAACAGAGAAAGGTTAATTAACGAATATGATATTGCAGCTGAGCGTGGTAGTGATCTTAGATTCATTAACAGAAGTATAAAAGTTTATTCAAACATATTAATTATGCTACTGCTAATGTTGCTTATTGCATTAAATTTTAAAACTATAATTATAAACAAGCAGTTAGTTCCAATTTTTGTAATTATCCTTTTATCATATTCATTAGCTAATATTGCATCAAGTGTTAGCAACGGTGATAGGTTTTACCATCTGGCCATAGCTGTTTGTGCACTATTAGTCTATTTTATGAAATACAATCTTTCTCTAACAAACGTAAATATTAGTTACTTTATGAAAAACAATTCTTATATTCTTAATTCAATATTAATAATTGTAATCATTTCTGGAATAAATCTGATTTATGGATCAAGAATAATGTTTTCATCTTTTAATTTATTTATTGGAAATATTTTTACAGCTGTTTTTCTTATTTGATAGCTTATAATATGAATTCATTAAATTTTTTAAAAAGAAATTTTCTTAACTCTCTGGGTGTTTCTACAAATCGTAAATATATTGTTTTCGAATCTGATGACTGGGGTAGTATAAGAATGCCATCTAAAGAGGTGTATAATTCTATAGTAAAAACAAATCAGAATATAGAAAACTGTTTATTTTCAAAGTATGATTCATTAGAAAGTTCTGATGATCTTGAAAAGTTATTTGATGTTCTGTCTATATATAAGGATTATACGGGGAAAACGCCAATATTTACATATAATGCTGTTGTTGCTAACCCCGACTTTAAAAAAATCGAAGATTCGGGTTTCAATAAATATCATTATGAATTATTTACTGAAACATACATGAATTATCCTCCATCTCATCATAATTCTTATAATATTCTTTTACAGGGACAATCCAGCAAACTTATACATCCTCAACTACATGGCCGGGAGCATTTAAATGTCTCAAGATGGATGAATTCATTACAAAAAAAAGAATCTGATACTTTGGATTCTTTCAATAAAAGACACTTTAGCTTTTCGTCGTATTGGCAGGCTGGAAATCATGAGAGGTTCATGGATGCTTTTGGAAATACATCTTTTGAGAGTATTCGGTTAGAGGATACAATAATCAAAGATGCAGCACAACATTTTGAAAAATTATTTGGATACAATTCTGAGTCCTTTATTGCTCCTTGCTATATTTGGAGGCCTTCTCTTGAAGCTTCATTAAAGGGAATTGGGGTTAAATATATTCAAGGACTTCTATTACAGCAAATACCAATAAATGATCAACCATTTAAAGCTAAAACAAAGTTCAATTTTCTGGGTAAGAAAAACAAGTTTAACCAGAGATATTTAATAAGAAATTGTTTCTTTGAGCCCTATAAAAATAATGATGCCGATTGGGTAGATGAATGTTTAAGTAGAATTAAAATTGCTTTTAGATGGAAAAAGCCTGCTATAATTAGTACACATAGGATTAACTATATTGGTGTACTTGATAAGAATTTTAGAAATAGTAATTTAAACAAACTAGAACAACTCATTAAAAGAATATTAAGCACATGGCCTGATGTAGAGTTTGTTGCGAGCGATGAACTAGGAAAAATACTTTTTAAGTATTATTAATTATTTTGCAACGTTTTGTAAAATTAAAACTAAATAATTGTGATTTCATTTAAGAAATTAATATCAAAGAATATTGTAAATTCGTTTGGTTGGAGAACCAATCGGAAAATAATTGTTTTTGAATCTGATGATTGGGGCTCAATAAGAATGCCGTCAATTAAGGTTTCAAAGGAGGCTGAAAAAATCGGACTTAAAGTCAACGAACACTATTTTGATAAATATGATTGCATAGAAACAAATGATGATTTTATTGCTTTATATGATATATTAAAAGGATTTAAAGATATTAACGGCAGGCATCCTTGTTTTACTGCATGTACTTGTGTCGCAAATCCTGATTTTGAAAAAATTGAAGCAGATAAAAGACATAATTATCATTATGTGCCATTTTACGATTCATACAATCAGTATATTAATTGTAACAGATCTTTTGATTTGTTCAAAGAAGGAATAAATCAAAAAATATTTTACCCACAATTTCATGGTAGAGAACATATTAATGTAAAAAGATGGCTTAATGCTGTTAATTCAAGAAGCATTAAAGAGGAATTCTGCTTTAAAAATAAGGCATTATTAGGTACTCTTATAGAAAATGATGATCATCACAATTATTTTTCTTCTTTTGATTATATTGGGGCTGAAGAAGAAACCGAAATTTCGAAAATTATAAAGGACGGTTTAAATCTCTTTCAAGAAATTTTTGGGTTTAAATCCGTAAGTTTTGTTAGTCCTACTAACAAGCAGGGTTTAAAAGTAAATAAAATCTTTGCAGATAACCAAGTTTTGTTTTGTCAAACAGGTGGGCAATATTGGAGAATGCCTGATGGGACGCTTAAAAAGAAAGATTATTTTTGGGGGAAAAAAGATAGTAATGGGTTAACATTTTGGAGACGAAATTGCAATTTCGAACCTTCAAGGAATAATGAGGATTGGGTTGATAAATGTTTAAGTGAAATTAATATTGCTTTCAAATGGGGCAAACCGGCAGTAATTAGTACTCATCGAGTAAATTTTATTGGCGGCATATATGAAGATAACAGAACAAGATCATTAAAAAAACTAGAAGTTCTATTAAGTGCAATTGCAAAAAAATGGCCTGATGTTGAATATTTTAATTCTGCACAGCTCGCCGATATTATTAATACAAGAATTTAAAATGCCGAGGATTTGCATTGTTTCTCCATCTTTAAAAATTGGAGGGATTGAGAGATCTCTTACAACACTTAGTGTATACTTTGCAAGGAAAGGAAATAAGGTGTTTTTTATTTCTTGTAACCAAAATGATCGTTTTTATGAACCTGGCAAAAATGTTGTTCTCATTGAGCCTCCTTTTAAATATAAGAAGGGATTCATTAATAAGTATTTCTATTACATTAAACTAAGTCTGTTTATTAGAAAGAATGTAAAGAAAGTTACTCCAGACACTATACTAACTTTTGGGGATGTTTTTAACCCATTGGTTCTATTCTCACTTTTGTTTACAAAATATCCAGTTTTTATATCAGATAGAATAAGCCCAACTCAAAATATTGGTTTTGTAAAAAACACATTAAAAAAAATATTTTATCCAAGAGCAAATGGGATAATTGCTCAAACTGAAAGAGCTGCTGAATATAAATATAAAATATTTGGCAAAAGAATTTCAGTTGCGACTATTCCAAATGCTTTAAGAGAATTAAAAGAGCAGAAAACACCAAAGGAAAGATTGATTGTGTATGCTGGTAGGCTCTCTTTCGAAAAAGGTCCTGATATTCTTATAAACGCACTTTCTTTGATTAAAGATCTTAACGATTGGAAATGCATTTTTGCTGGTGAAGGACCACTATTAACCAGTTTAAAAGAACTTGCAGTTCAAAAAGGAATAATAAATAAAATTGATTTTATTGGAAAGGTATATGATATTGAAAGTCTTTTTGCTAAAGCTAAAATATTTGTTTTACCTTCAAGAACCGAAGGCTTTCCGAATGCACTTGCCGAAGCAATGGCTTTAGGCTGTGCATGTATAAGTACTAATTGTATTAATGACAATGAGTTGATAGTCAATAATAAAAACGGTATTTTACTTAATGATCAAAATCCAAAATCTATTTCTTCTGCAATTGAAATGCTAATCAATAATGATAACCTTTTAGTTCAGTTTTCAAGAGAAGCAAAAAAGATAAAACAGAAACTAGATATTGAAATAATTGGCGAAAAGTACATAAATTTCATTTTACCATAATGGATTTTTTATATAAACTATACTTTTTGTTGCCTGGCTGTCATTTTAATATTTATATTGATAAAGCCTTAAATAAAATCTACCGTAAAATTCTTTTTGTTTTCTTTTACAAAACAGTAAAAAATACATTAACTAGAAGTGACTTTCAGATTATAAAAAGTACTAGTAAATACAAGCTGATATATTCTCTTACAACGTATCCTGATAGAATTAATACTATTCATTTAACGTTAAAAACACTTTTAAGACAGACACACAAGGCTGATAAAATATTTGTTTGGCTTGCAGAGAATCAATTCCCGGGAAAAAGATTACCTGATAGTTTAACTGAACTATTCAAATATGGTGTAGAAGTAAAATGGTGCAGTGAAGATATTCGTTCTCATAAAAAGTATTACTATGTTTTACAGGAATATCCAAATAATCTGATTGCAACATTTGATGATGATTTTTATTATCCGGTAAATGTTGTCGAGAATCTAATGAAAATGCATAAATATCATCCAGATTCGATTTCAGCAACAAGAGTACACAAAATTACATATAACAATAGAATTGTCAATCCATATAATAAATGGATACATAATTATAGGTATAATAATAAGTCAAAATCATTATTTTTCACTTCAGGCGCAGGTGCTTTGATAAGGTATGATCATTTTGACAAAGAAGTTCTAAATAAGTCAGTATTTGTAGATCTATGTCAAAATGCAGATGATGTATGGTTAAATATTATGGCATACAAAAAGAATACTAAAATTGTAACAAATAATGTATTTAATAAGGACGCATTTTTAATTCCTTCAACACAAAAAACATCACTTGTAAAATCTAATGTTTTTGAAACTGGTAACGATATCCAAATAGATAATATTTGCAAATATTATAGTTTAAATTTATATGAAATGAATGAAGTTGAGTAGTTCAAAATAAAATGTAAAATGAGAGTATTTAACAAAATTAATTTACCTTTTTATTTATTT
>Ga0074195_1003899_pt1 | contig 13147 bp, 12 predicted proteins | sample EPASupsiteHSE623_FD_64525 | JGI IMG/M metagenome (GOLD analysis project Ga0074195, IMG submission 64525) | Bioremediated contaminated groundwater from EPA Superfund site, New Mexico - Sample HSE6-23 | ecosystem: Environmental > Aquatic > Deep subsurface > Groundwater > Contaminated ...
AAATCTTGTCTTATGAGGGGGAATCTGGCATCGCAGCTCAGCCGGTATCTCCGGGTTCGCCGGGCATTTCAGGTACTGGACTGACACCATCCGTTGCAGATGACAATGTTCCGGAAACGAAGATCCCGGAAATTGTGACTATTTCAGATGTTCATGTTCCGGAAAAAGATCTACCGGATATGGAAGAAATTCCTGAAATAACCGGATACGGCTCCCGTATCCATAACAGCAGCCCGGGGGATTTTCCTCGCCAAGAACCGGACTTAACGGAACCGGAAGAACTCCCCGCAGACAAATCCCAATCCGGCCCCATCTTCTCCGGCCCCTCTCTTCTGGACGAAGGGTCTGAAATACCTCACTCCACTTCTCTGCCCGGTGAGCAATCACTGACCGGGACAATCGAACAAGAAGAAAAGATCTCTTATCCTGAAAAAACACTCCCTGTGACTGAACCAAAACAGCCTGCTGTTCCGGTGCCCCGTTCCCTGAGTACGAGAACTATTAACAATAATCCCGGTTCACCCGGTGCATCCACACCCAGCCTTTTTGGTTCCGGAACAGACACCTCCCGGAGGGGCCCGAACAAAGGAGAATTATCAGTGGAAAAAGGAACTGCACCCAAAGGTGATATGCCAGATACTTCTTCGCAGAGTGGTTTCCTGTCAGGAATTATTTCTGCAATCCTCGGATTTTTTAAACACCCGGGAAAGTAATAATCAATCCCCTCACTCTTGTTAACGTTCATTGTGCTGATAAGAAACCTGAAAAAAGGGGGAAAAAGAATGGTTGCCTTCGGCTTCCCGCTCTGGGGAAAGAGGGTCACTTTGAGTTGTAGAAGAGAATTGTATGCATCGGGAAAATGATAATTTCATCCATGCTTTATTTTCTTGTTTTTTTTGTGTATGCCATTATTTAAATAGAACATCCATCTCCGGCATAATTATTTCACAAGCTTTATTTTCCCAATCATCATTAAATTTTATTCAAAGAAGAGGAAAAGTATGCCGGGTGAACCGTTTGCAATTTATGTTCTGGATCCCGGGTGCCCTGACTGCTGTTGTAATGAGTGCGGCGAGGAATTCTCGTGGGATGGTGCCACACGACCCTCCTGTCCGTCCTGCAATTCAAAAGATGTCAGGTCTGCGTAAAAAATCCGGTTTTTTCAAGCCGGGACTCTGTGTTTGTATTCTCCTGCGTGATAAAAAATAGTAACACAATATTTTTTTGTAAAAACATCTTCCGAATCTTTCAGCAAACGGTCTAATGGTATGATTTTAAATGACTCCCGTTCAGGATTGCCTGCAATGCGGTAAATGCTGTGAGAAGTGGGGTTGGGGGCAGAAAGGGGTGATCGAAGATCTCATTCCCTGGATCCGGGCAGATCGACGGGATATTTTAGAACATGTTCTGGTCCGGTTCGCTGACGGGAAACGATGCACCGGGCAGATTATATTGGAAAAAGACCTGCCTCACGTTGTCCGTATTGACTACTGGACTGATACAAATGGACGGGCATTAACCTATTGCCCTTTTTTCTGGCGGGCGGAAGATGGAAAGGTTTACTGTAAAATTCATGATACCAAACCAAAAGTCTGCATAGGGTTTACGCCATGGAACGAAGGTATACGTGACTATGCCCTGAATTGTCCGGCCTGCCGGAACAATGCACCGTAAAAAAGATTTCCGGTAGTAATACCGGTATACGCTCACTTGTTGATATGCACGACTTTTGCCGGTGGAAACCCGTTGAAGTTGGTTGATGAGGCATGGGAGTAAGCGCCGATGTTTTCTGAATAGACTAAATCGCCAATCTCGAGATCCGGAAGTTCTGCGGAAAGTGTGATAGTATCGAATGCATCACAGGTAGGTCCAAAGACCGCAGAGATGTGTGTGTCTCCTTCCTTAAAAGACAGGACCGGGTACGTGCTGTGGTCGAAGACCTGTCCGGAATACGTATGGTAAACCCCGTCATTGATATAATAACAGGGTTTCCCGTCGCGGAATGCCTTGCCGACAACCTTTGCAACAACCTCACAGGCATTGGCGACAAGGAAACGGCCGGGTTCTGCAAGGATCTGCATATCTTTCGGGAACAACCGTTTTATCTCAGCAGTCAGTTGTTTTGCCAGAATCTTAAACGACTTGACCTCCGGGTTATATTTCACCGGGAAACCGCCGCCGATATCCAGGATCCTGAGTTTCTTACCTGTTCGTGTCTCTACCTCATTGATGATATCTGCGGATAATTGCAGGGCCTGGACATAGTTCTCGAAATTGGTGCACTGGCTGCCCACATGGAAGCTGAGGCCTTCCACAACAAGTCCCATGTCAAAGGCTGCAACGATCAGGTCCACGGCCTCGCCGGGGTTGGCGCCAAACTTTGAGGAGAGTTCCACAAGAGAACCGGTATTGGGGACCCGAATCCGGAGTATGAGTCCTGCATGGGGCGCATGCTGGCGGAGTTTTTTGAGTTCCTCAAGATTGTCGAACGTGACTAACGGGTTGTATTTATCCAGCGCTTCCAATGTTTCTATCGGCTTGATGGTATTTGCATAGATTATTTTGTCCCAGATCCAGTCCTGCCGTTCCCTGGCGGGCATTTTCCGGATATTCTCGTAAACGATCATGAACTCCGGCATAGAGGCAACATCAAAACTGCTGCCCATGTCATACAATGTCCTGACAATTTCCGGGTTGGAATTCGCTTTTACTGCAAAATATACCTGAACTTTAGGCAGGTTTTCCCGGAATTCCCGGTAATTATCCCGGAGTTTTTCATGATCGATAACAAAAATGGGGGTACCCTGTTCTTTGGCCAGATTCTGCAACAGTTCCTTACGGGCATCGCTGATATGATGGACCCCGTCATCAGTCCCTTTCTTCTTTCTCTTCTTCTTTGCGTCGATTGCGATTTTTGTCATTACATGATTCATTCATTGCACAAATAAGAAGTTTTTGAATTGCCAGACATCTTTTCGGTCATAGTCATTCTCCGGATTTTCCTTGAAATAGACCGCCCGGTTTTTCAACGGGGTCCAGTCTGAAGCCCCCGAGTAAAATTCGCCAAGATATGGCCTTGCAATATCCAGCACAAATTCATGGGGCAGATCATCGGGCAGGCAGAAGCCACGCTTGGGATTTTCAATCATCCACATTACCGCAGTGACAACGCCCAGACCAACCTGCACCGTTGTCGCGTTCTGGCCGGGAGCGAGGGTTTTTGCATCCTCAATAGAGAGAATACTTCCCGTCCACCAGGAGTTATAGGGGTGGCCCATCAGGAGCGCGCCCAAAGTATCCGATCCGCTAATAATCTCCCGATCATTTAAGATCCGCAGTTTCGGTTGCAGCTCGTAATTTCTGCCCCGCAGTTCATGGATTGATGCTACCGTTGCATCACAGGGCAGGTATGCATAATGCACGGTAGGCCGGTAAATTGCTTTGCCGTCATTCCAGACCGTCCAGCGATCCGATATGCCGAATGCCTCACCGTGACGGATAACCATTCCCACGATCTCGTGGTGAGGGAGCCAAGAGCGTACCCAAGTATTTATTCCCATCTTTGCCAGCAGGATCTCGTTTTTAGGGCCCACCGGGGGAATATACGCTTTGTCCGGAAGTTCTTTTTCATGGGTGCCCCACCCGATCTCAGCAGGGGCAGTTCCTTCTTCCCGGAGTCCTTCTATACACCATGTTCCGACAAATTCATCGACCATCTTGGGTGAACGGGAAATCTGGGTATCCCTCTCAGAACAGTGAATGACTTTAATGCCGGTTTCCATGGCAAGACCGGCGAAATTCTGTTCCAGGATCAGGTTTTTCATTCGTTTCGGATCCGGGGCAATGTCATCTGCAATCATCCTGCGCGCGATATCGCAGAGTCCCTGCCGTGCGAAATGAGAGATCAGGCCGGGATTTGCCCCGTGATCCACCACACATGTTGCACCGTCATGCCAGTTTTTCGTGAGTTCGTGGAGTTTCATCTGCCGGAAATACAGGGTCTTTTCGTATGGACTGGCAGTGAATTTCTCCGCATCCGGATCCCAGGCTTCCACCGATGTATTCACGTACATGACATTATGGTCATGACACCATTGTACCAGCTCACAGCAGTCAATGTTCCATGCAAGGTCAATCAGGAGGCCCCCATCACCGAGATATTCTGAGAGTATCTGGTCAAGATTCTCCCGGGTGACCTTTCTCTTGAAAAACCGGAGACCCCCCGTTATCCATGCCTTGAGATCCGGCGCCTTATTTTTAAAATCGATAATGGTAATATTTTCAAGCGGTATGTTTACATGCCGGAGCAGGATGGGAAGAGTACACTTTGACACTGCCCCATAACCAATTATTAAGACCTTATTTTTAAATTCCACTCCTACCTCCCGGCTCAAATTACCTGCGCCGGTTCACATCTTACCCTTTGATCATTGTATATGATAATTGTTAAGAAAACAGCCGCTGCTGTGAAGGTCCCCGTCCGAATTCTTACCAGTAAAATGCAGATTTTTATCAGATTTCCTGCATCACGATCTCTTTTTTCCCATTACGGGAATTTTTATAAAATCTGCATCGCTGCACGAAGTTTTTGCATTTACGGATTTTTCTGCAGAATCCGGCGTGCAGTAATTACCGGTTTCATGTTTTTTTGCACAGGTAGGAATTCCCGATTCATTTCCTTTTGTCGGCTGGGTGCCAGCGAGATGTTTGCAAAAATAAGAAAAACTCATCATTAGTCTTCATCTCCAGCATTACCCGTGCAAGTACATAAAGAAATGTTCTTGTTTGTGTTCTGGTGAAGATACAGCCGGCATGGCAGCTGTCTGCCGCTGCCCGGCCACAGGTTGCCGGGCGTGTAGGAATGTCGGGATTGCCCAGAAGAGTATTGATGTATGATGATACAACGCGATGCGTTGTTAAATCTCTGATCGGCAGAATCAGGACATTGTACACCAATCACCGCATAACCCGGTATCCTGCATGGGAAAGTACCTGTTCCACATGCTCTTCCCAGCAGGTTTCGTCCGGTATCGCAACTCCGGCAATATCCCTGTTCCAGAGTGTGCGAAGATTGTCGTCCATTGAAGAAAAATATCGTGATGCCGCAGCCACCTTTCCTATCTTTCTCTCCTGCGTGTCAAGTACCAGGATGCGATAACAGGCGTACTGGCGGCAGAGTTCAGGACGTGACGAGTGGACAGAACATACGCATTTTTTGGTATCGTTTTCCCGCAGGAACGGGCATGCCATGGGCCGCAGCGATCGAATCTCCTGAAAACGGAACAATTCCCGTTTTTCTGGATCGACCGTGACAACCCGTTCTTCTCCGGTAACGGAAAACCTGATACGGAAAAAGAAGGGCGCGAATTCTTCCTTTAGTTCAATGATTTCGCCCATGGAGCTGCAGCACTCCCCACACTGCTGACAGGTAAACACCAATGATTACGCCTTCATAATCTTGTCTCATGCAGGATACGATATATCCAGCGTTTGGATCTTGTAAAAAGCGGTTACTTATTTCTTGGCAGTCTCAATACTAGTAAGGTGATTTCTTTTGTCAAAACGGGCAGTTGACATGACGTTCCAGGCACTCTATACACTTACCGATCTCCGGGTCATCCTCCGCGAGACTGCACCGCAACATGATCTGGATGAAAAACAACGGGCACAGGTGCAACGGTTACTGGAGAATCTCGAACGGCAGATCGGTTCATTGAAACAGGAGATGCTGAAATGAGATGTGCAAATGGTATTGAAGCGAGGCAGGTCGATGAACTTGCGATCAATATCGATCCGATACAAGTCGGGGGAAGGTTGACAGGCGATGCCATGAAAGCCGTTATCGCTTACGGTGACGGGTACTCGGTCTGCGACAACTGCCGCAAGCCCAACCGGCTCGACTACATCAGCAAACCCCCGATTGCAGAGTTCCACAAGGATGTTGCAGCCTGGCTGAATATGGATGCTGTCCGAACAGTGCCCGGTGCACGGCGGGGATTCCAGGCAGTTGCCCATACCTATGTTCAGAAAGGAGATCCGGTACTGCTCACTTCGCTCTCACACTATACCGAATTTCTTGCAGTTGAAGGGTCCGGCGGCATTGGCTGTGAAATTCCTGCAAACGACCAGCACATGATCACGCCCGATGCAACGGCAACAAAGATCGAGGAGGTCAGGAAACAGTATGGCAGGGTCCCCGTGCTTGCCTTTATTGATCATGTGGATTACCAGTTCGGCAATATGCATGACGTGCAGGCAATTGCAAAGGTCTGCCACCAGTACGATATTCCCGTGCTTTACAATGGCGCCTATACTGTGGGTATCCTGCCGGTGAACGGCAAGGATCTCGGTGTGGATTTTGTTGTCGGTTCCGGGCATAAGAGCATGGCCGCCCCTGCCCCGTCAGGAATCCTTGCCACAACCGCAGAGCGGGCTTCAGAGGTCTTTCGCACCACAGCGATCATTGGTGATGTGACCCAGCGAAAGTTCGGCATCAAGGAACCCGAGATGATGGGGTGCACACTGATGGGAGTCACCCTTATCGGTATGATTGCCTCATTTCCTCATGTGAAAGAACGGGTAAAACACTTTGACCGTGAACTGGAGAACAACCGGATCGTTGTCGATGGACTTCTTGCAGTCGAGGGAACAAAGATCCTCTCGGAGATGCCGCGTAAGCATACGCTGACCCGGGCAGATACGATCGGTTCCTTTGACAAAGTGGCGGGATCACATAAGAAGAGAGGTTTTTACTTCTCAAGTGCACTCGAGGAAAAGGGTGTAACGGGTGTGATACCCGGTGCAACCAAAGTCTGGAAGTTTAATACGTACAGCATGACCCGGAAACAGGCGGAATATCTCGCAGAAACGTTTGGGGACATTGCCCGCGAGAACGGGTTGGCGGTCAGCGGGTAACAAGATCCAGTTTCCTCTTTTAAGCTGATTCAAATACGGCCGATATCAATCCTTTTCCTGCGTGTTTTTTTTGGCACCGGTATTTTCTTTACCCATATAAACAATCCAGCCCATGTGCTCTCCTGGTATTCCGCTCTGCCTTTGTTCGTATCACGTGAAATACAGAGCATGATAAAAAAGAATTTTGGATTTTATCCACACCGGCAGCGAAAAAAAGATATTACCGGCAGGTCTCGCCATGCTGCGAGAGATCCAGCCCTACGTACTCTTCTTCTTCGCTCACCCGCATTCCCATGGTCCTGTCAATCACAATCGCGATAATGCAGGTAACGACAAACGCATATATAGTAACAACAACCGCCCCGATCACGTTTGCCGTGAACTGGTGGACATTGCCTTCAAGCAGTCCGGAATAGCTGCAAACCGCAGTCGTGGCAAAAATCCCGGCAAAGATTGTGCCCATAAATCCCCCGACTCCATGTACTGCCCATGCATCAAGGCTCTCATCCATGCCGCTTTTTATTCTCCAGAGCATTGCTTTATAACAGACAATGCCGGCAATTGCTCCGATAAGGACTGCGATTAAAGGGGTTACATAACCGGCCGCAGGAGTAATTGTTCCCAGGCCCGCCACTGCACCGGTAATCATTCCCAGAGAACTCGGCTTGCCATAATACCAGCTTATCGCCATCCAGGATAATGCGCCTGCAGCAGCAGCTGTATTGGTAACGACAATCGCATTCACTGCCATACCGTTTGCGGCAAGAGCACTTCCTCCATTGAAACCGAACCAGCCGAACCAGAGCAGGGCCGCACCAAGCAGCGTCATTGGGATATTGTGCGGTTCCATGGTATATTGCCCATAGCCTGCACGCTTACCTACTACAACGGCAAGGGCAAGTGCGGCAAACCCGGCGCTGATGTGGACGACCATTCCTCCGGCAAAATCAATCGCCCCGATTGATGCCAGCCACCCCCCGCCCCAAACCCAGTGGGCTATGGGGTCATACACCAGCGTTGTCCAGAGAAGGGAGAAGAGAATGAATGAACTTAACTTCACCCGTTCTGCTAGACCCGATGTGACGATTGCCACGGTGACTGCAGCAAAGGTCATCTGGAAGAGCATAAAGAGCAGCGGGGGATACCCGGCGTCGCCTGGATTCATACTTACTCCGTTTAACCCGAGCATTCCCAGATTACCAATGACTCCGGCAATATCCTGTCCGAATGACAGGGAATACCCGATAAAAATCCATTGGATACTCACCAGTGCAAATGCAACAAAGGAGAGGGTGATCATCGAGATAAAATTCTTCTTCCGCACAAGCCCGCCATAGAAAAAACCTACACCGGGTGTCATTAGCATAACAAGCGCCGATGCGGTGATAAGCCAGGCAATAGTGGATCCACTGTCAGTAACCATTTACCCACGTCCATTTTGACGGGTCTGATTTCTTTCCCGCACCTCACCGATTATTATCTTGGCGGAGGGGTGTAAGATCAGCATCAAATCCAGATCTTCATTCGACACGGTACTACATAAATGGAAGGCAAATGCGTTCTTATCTATTTAAATATATTTGATCTCTTTCTCATTTTCCAGTATGTTATACAAATTGCGGAAAACCTCGCCGGTTCACGGGTGGTTTTATAAACTGTGGATTCCTTACGATTCGATGTAATTATTCCACACTCTGGACTACATCTGCGGGAGCTGAAATGGATGTTTGAAAAACTGGACCTGACCAAGTCAATAGATGATGCATCCTTTGAAAAATCAATAGGTCCTTTAAAAGAGCAACTGGGAATCCTCCAGAGGACACTTCGCGACCTGAATATTCCGGTCGTTATTGTCATCGAAGGGTGGAATGCGGCGGGTATCACCATGTCAACAGCTGAGATCATCCAATCGCTGGATCCCCGTGGTTTCAACCTGCATGCCATCGACAATCCCAGCGATGAGGAGCGTTCCCGGCCATTCATGTGGAGATTCTGGATGCGAACCCCTTCAAACGGGAGAATTGCAATTTTTGCCCGCAGCTGGTACAGCCGGGCTCTTGCGGAAAAACTCTCCAGCATCGGATGGAAAAAGTCGATGAAAGATAAGATCAACTCCATCAACAATTTCGAGCGCCAGCTTACCGATGGCGGTGCAGTTGTCACCAAGTTTTTTTTACATATCAGCAAGGAAGAGCAGAAAATGCGTCTGCTTGAGAGGGAGAGAAATCCACTCACCGCCTGGCTTGTTACCCCACGCATCTGGGATTTCCATCATCACTATGATACATACCTGCCCGTAATCGATGAATTCATAGAAAATACTGATACTTCCTCTGCTCCCTGGCATGTCATTGATTCAATGGACAGGAAATATGCTATTCTGAAAATATATTCCTCGCTCGTAAAAACTCTTGAAAAGAGGGTATCGGAACATGACGGGCAATTAAAAAAGGGAAAGATAAAAAGCATCACAAAACCCCCCAAAAATCCAGTCCAGCGAAGATCATCATCGGAATCATCCCACTCAAAGGAAGAATGCCAAGAGATGCTCAACGATCTCCAGATCGAGATGCTGGAACTGCATTACCTTCTCTTCAAGCGAAAGATCCCATTCGTTATTGTGTATGAAGGCTGGGACGCTGCAGGAAAAGGTGGCAATATCACGCGGGTTGCCCGGTTCATGAATCCATTGGGATATGATGTAATTCCTGTTTCAGCCCCGAATGACAGTGAGAAACAATACCACTACCTTCGGAGGTTCATTAAGCATTTCCCTATTGCCGGCCATGTTGCAATTTTTGATCGCAGCTGGTACGGGAGACTGCTTGTTGAACGGGTGGAAGGATTCTGTTCTGAGATTGAATGGCAGCGGGCATACCAGGAGATCAATGAGATGGAGCAGGATTATATTGAAAGCAGTGGCGGGGGCATGCTGAAATTCTGGCTTGAAATCGATAAGGACGAACAGTTCAAACGGTTCAAACAGCGGGAAGAAGACCCACTCAAACAGTACAAGATTACTGAAGAGGACTGGAGGAACCGGGAGAAATGGGAGTTATACGATATTGCCATTGAGGAAATGCTGGCACGAACCAACACAGTAAATGCCCCGTGGGTAGTCATCGAATCGGATGATAAATGGTATGCCCGTGTTAAGTCACTAAAAACGCTTATCAGGAATGTCGAAAAACTACTCTGATTTTAAAAAAAATTCCCCGGTTACGTCCGGAGTCCCGTGCACTACGGATGGCAAACCGGTATTGGTGTCACACTCAGGTCAAGAACTGAGGTAATGATCCGGTGCAGGCTGTTACTAGCGAACACCGGAATAATCCGATTCAGCAATACCCTTTCTCATTATACGTCCGGTTTGCCCGGCACTGGTGCGGTGAGACTATAGACGATTTGAGAAGATCATTTGTACAATCACAAAGTTAAGCGAGCTCTCCATAGTCATGGAGTGCGATATAACCTGAACGGTTTTTTTCCTTCATTGGTATCCGTACAGGAAAGAGTGTGACACCCTCGTATAATAGTTAGGGAATACCGGCAGGGTTTAGTTTCCCGGAACAATCTCGCTGTTCAGCGCAGTTACATACTCAAGTTCAGAACACGCGTGTTCGACAATGACAGTTATATCCATTTTCTGCTCACACTCAAGTATTGCTTCCAGAACAGCCGCAGTTGCCGGCATCTTCGGAACGGCCCTGCACGCAAGATCTCCCGGATGGGTATCAAAAGTGCCAATGCGCCGGGCAAGGGTGATAGTCTCTTCCTTGTCGTATGTTATGAGGGGGCGAAGCACCGGAACGGTTGTCCCCTCGGAGATAACAGAGAGGTTGGGCAGCGTCTGGGATGCAACCTGCCCGAGGTTTTCCCCGGTAACGATCGCAAGCGCCCCTTCATGTTCTATGAGACGGGATGCTACCTGCAACATGAACCGCTTGCAGATCACGCACCGGAATCGTGGCGGTATCCGGAGTTCCTGCATGCGATCATACAGGGGTTCGCTGTCGGCAATCACCATCATGAGCGGATTGCCGGCACACCAGCGCGAGAGCTGCCGGTGGTTTTCAATGGTCGCAGCCTTCACATCGCTCCCGGCCCAGCGCCCCCCGTCAAGATGCAGGTGGGTGATCTCGCACCCGCGTTTCATGGCAAGCCACGATGCTACCGGCGAGTCAATGCCCGATGAAAGCAGGACCAGCGCACGCCCCTGCGTTCCCCAGGGTAATCCTCCGGGTGCCGTGATCCGGGAATCGTACACAAGTCCGCCAAAATCCCGGACTTCGACAAAGACCTCATAATCCGGACGATCGAGATCAACGTGCAGGCCCGGGATCTCTTCATAGATCGCAGAACCGATCCGCGCACCCAGCACCTGGCTGTCGAGCCCGGTCTTCTGCTGGCGTTTTGCCCGGACGGCAAAACCCATTCCCGATGAGAGGTGTGCCTTTGCCAGAGTGACTGCAGCTGCACAGAGATCCTCAAGATCTCCACCGGTCTTAGTGCAGATGCTCACATCGACTATTCCAAAAATGCGGGATACGATATCGGCTATCTTTTCCGGTTCCTTGCCATAGATCAGGATGCGTCCCCGGGGTGTTTCGTAATGGCCATTTAATCCTGAAGCGGTAAGCGCTTTTCCTATGTTTCGCAAAAGCAGCCCGATAAAATGGTGTTTCACCGGCTCACTTTTTAAAAACAACTCACCGTATCGTACCATCACCAGTCGTTCATTACTGCACTTTTGCTCGCCAGTTTGCATATTCTTATGAACTATTGATACTCAAAAGAGATAACCATTGGCGGAAACTATCTGTTTTTTCTTTTTTAATTCAATCAAAAAACCTGCCGGGTTCGTGCCGGAAAATCATCCTGACAACGAAATCCTTTAATCAGGAGAGTGAATAGTGTACTGAAATGGCGAAAAAGGCGACCAAGAAAATCGAGGCTGAACCGCTGAAGTTGTTTTATATCTTTTACAACCAGGAGCGCTGGGACAACTGGTTAAAGTCTTTAAAGGAAGCAAGTTTTGAAGCTGACCCCAAAAGCGAGGAACTTCCCGAAGGATTCCGGATACTTGACGGATTTTCTGTCGATATCACCGTGTCGGTCTTGAAGATCATCAAGCTCTACCAGAACAAGCGGTATTCCTTTGAAGAGGCAGTCGAAAAGATCTCACAGGTCGAGGCAATCGTAATGTCTCCCGCACCTGAAGGTGAGCTGGGCGAACTCGTTGAACTCCTCCAGCTTCCCAAGCTCGCTCTCTTTGCCTCATGCCGGCTCTATCTGGCCGGAGGCTTTGACAAGGATATCAAGACCCTTGTCAAGAAAGGCAAAGCTGAAGTTGATAAGGACATGGAAAAAGCGCTCGAGACCGTATCGAACATCGGTGCTGCGGTCATTGACGGAGCAACCTGCTGCAGCAAATATGTCAAAGACGATGTCGAACAGACCACGCTCTTTGACGAATGGCTGATCGAGTGCGAGCGGATGGGCGAAGCAATGACTTCGTTAAAGAACTTTGATGAGACAACGGGAGACGAGGATTGATCGCCGACCGGGCACGGTTCCGGAATGCAAAAAAAATTGAGCGGCTTACCGGCTATCGCCTTCCTGAGCTTGCTTTTTCCGGCACCATGCTCGAAGCACTCTGTTCGCGCCTTGATTATGATTCACTCGATTTTGGTGTGAGAGATCAGATCCTTGCTTTTTTTAATGATTTTCTTCGCTGTAACTGTAAAGACTCACCTCTTTGCGGCTGCCCTGAAAAAAAGTTTTCAAAAAAAGTCATCGAACTCCGCGAGAACGGGCTTGATCACCGGCAGATTGCGGTTTTCCTGCAGGATGAATACGGGATCGAAGTTTTTCCCGCAGACATTCTCTCCTTTTTGGAAGAATCCGTGCATGTGCTTGAGGCAATGTCGGACGTTGCCCGGTTGCAGGGACAAGGGGACCTTGCGAAAAAAACCGATGAGCATATCCAGTTGATCGAACGGTAATTTCCGTTCTCCGTTACTTTTTTTTTTAAAAAATTCCTGATAACGCACAGAATTGTTTTCCTGTGCAATCCATAAGGTGAGGGAAAATCCTGTTATCGTGTTTAAAAAAAAGGAGTCCGACCGGATCTAATTATCTTTAGGGAATCTTTTCTGCTGCCCGCTCTGCAAGCTTCAAAAATGCCGGGTATGTTGCTGGAGTTCCTTCCGCAGAGAGTATTTCTAAGATG
>Ga0074195_1003901_pt1 | contig 13142 bp, 16 predicted proteins | sample EPASupsiteHSE623_FD_64525 | JGI IMG/M metagenome (GOLD analysis project Ga0074195, IMG submission 64525) | Bioremediated contaminated groundwater from EPA Superfund site, New Mexico - Sample HSE6-23 | ecosystem: Environmental > Aquatic > Deep subsurface > Groundwater > Contaminated ...
GAACTCGTTCCAACTCAGAAACTGTTAATTGCTTAAGACAAGAAACAGGGGCAGTATGTAAGATATTGTTCCGAGACCTAAACAAAGGAGACTAAAGTTAAGGTCCATAAATTTATGCTAAGTGTATCGAAGGGTGTTTTGAACCTGAGACACTAGGGATGTAAGCTCAGAAGCAGCTATCATTTAAAGAAAGCGTAACAGCTCACCTATTGAGGTTTAGAGCCCCGAAAATGGACAGGGCTAAGCATAATACCGATACTTTAGAGGCATTCGTATGAATGTTCTGGTAAGCAGGCGTGGTTTTCGTGCAGAAGGTTTTTCGAAAGAAAGGCTGGAACGAAAACTAATGAGAATCCTGGTAATAGTAGGATGTGATTTTCCTGAGAATGGAAAACGTCGAAAGAGTAAGGTTTTCTTGGCAATATATGTTAGCCAAGAGTTAGTCAGTACCTAAGTCGTATCTTAACTGAGTACGACGATGGATGTCAGGTTAATATTCCTGAACTGATTGAATCTTATAAAGTATAATTCGCTTTCGGATAAGTAAGCACTCGAGAGGGTGTTCTTATAAAGAAATTTGTCGAGGGTAATCCTTAGACGCAAAAGAATTTGTAAGACAAAATTGCTGAGTCCAAGAGTCAGTGAAAAGATTATGCTCTTGATTTAATTAACTGTACCCACAACCGACACTGGTGCTCAAGCTTAGTAAGGCTAAGACGTGAAGGGTAAAACCGATTTAGGGAATTCGGCAAGTTAGTCCTGTAGCTTCGGCTGAAGGGATGTCTATCTTTGTATGCTCAGAAATTTGTGTGCATTGGTAGATCACAGTAACAAAGACGGCCCGACTGTTTAACAAAAACGTAGCCAGTTGCTAATCTGAAAAGACTTGTATAACTGGTGAGACCTGCCCAGTGGTGGTGTCTAAAACTCCTTTTCAAGGGAGCTAAGGTCCATCAAACGGCGGGGGTAACTATGACCCTCTTAAGGTAGCGTAATGCCTTGTCGTCTGAATGGCGACGTGCATGAATGGTTTAACGAGGTTGTCGCTGTCCCAAATTGGAGCCCTCTGAAAATATTGCCTGGTGCACAGACCAGGGACGCCTAGTGGGAAGTGAAGACCTTGTGGAACTTTACTGCAACTTGTTGTTGTGAATTTACTTGAAATGCATAGAATAGGTAGGAGCGTCGAAGTTGTCATTTCGGTGGCAATGGAGCAAACTTGTAATACTACTCACTTTGATTAAATTTGCTTACTATTTATAGGACAGCAACTGGCGGGCAGTTTGACTGGGGCGGTGCCCTGTCGAAAAGATATCGATAGGACCCAAAGACAAGCTCACCTAGCTTGGAAATCTAGGGATGAGTGCGAGGGCAAAAGCTTGTCTAACTGTATTTTGAAAAGCAAGAAATGCAGAGAGGAAACTCGGGCCTAGTGAACCCACGTACTTTTTTAATAGAAGTCGTGTCTGATAGAAAAGTTACCCCAAGGATAATAAGCTGGTCGCCCCCAATAGTCCGAATTGACGGGGCGGTTTGGTATTTCGCTGTCGGCTCTCCCTAACCTGCGCGTGCAGTAGCGTGCAAGGGTGTCGGAGTTCACGCATTAAAAGGGATCGTTAGCTGGGTTAAGAACGTCGCGAGACAGTTTGTATAATATCTACTAGGTGTGTTATTGTCTGAGTGGAACAATCTTTTAGTACGAGAGGAACGGAGGTTGGGTGCCTCTGGTGAGCAGTTGTCATATGGCAGGCTGCATAGCTACGCACTGATGGATAAGAGCTGAATGCATCTAAGCTCGAAGCCAACCGCAAAACGAGACAATTAAAGCCGCAAAAGAAGATTGCGTTGATAGAGCTCTTGTGTAAGATTCAAGATTCGTCGAGAATTTCAGCATAGAGCTACTAATAGCTTCATTTGTATGTTTGAAAATTTAGAGAATTTCTGTTACTTATTTCATTGTGAAATTTATTTTTGTATTTTTTATCAAAAACTATTAAAGTAGTTAATTCTTAATTTAATTATGGAATTATTAATAAAAGAAATTCAAGACAAAATTAATACCTATTCATTAGAAAAAGTTAATATAAGAGAATATTGCAAAATGCGAATGGAAGAGAGAAATGTTGAAGAGACACTTTTAATTACAACTCTTTTCTCGGGTGGTTTATATTATGCTGAAAAACAAACAAAAATGTTCAAAGGAAAACCAGAAGAAAGATATAAATTAGTATTTAAAATAAGTTCAAGATATTCATTAATCATTATTATTGCATTTTATCCAAAAGTTTTAAAAGTTATTAATGTTATTAAAACTAGCAAAGGAGCAGAAAAAACATGGCGGAAAAAAATATTAAAGTAGATTATGATAATGAAGAAGATATGTTGCATATCTCCAGAGAAGGAGATAAAATAAAATTCAGTTTTGACATAGAATTGCCTAATGGAGATATTGTTGTAGATTTTGGTTTTGACGGAAGAATAATAGGACTAGAATTTTTTGATGCATCAAATTATCTTCCTTTCTTAAAAAATGCTAAAGAAGGTAAAATAAAGGCAAAAATGAGTGTTCAATATAGTTCAAATTGGGCACAAATAAATTATGAGATTTTAATCCCGGGGGAGAAGCCAATTATAAAGGAAATTATATCTCCATATAATAAAGAACTTATTTTAAGTCAGTAATTTTTGATAAGGTTTTCTGTTACTTATTTCATTGTGAAATTTTTCTGACATTAGAGATTTCAAAAAGAGAAGAGTATTTTCCAAAATTTGAGGTTCCAGGGGTTGACAATCCAGCAGAAAAATGTTATGAAAGAGCAAATAAAGAAATAAAGAATAATAATTTAGAAAAAATACATTTAAACAGGTTCTAGATAAATTATATGAATTACTCCCTAATTTAAAAGATTATAAAAAACAATAATCACAAATCATATTCAATAATTTTCTCACCACAATAATCTTTAAATATCCTCAAGGAGAACCAAAATAATGGACTGGGAAATGAAATTCTTTGGAAAGAAAGTTGAAGAAGAAGTTTTAAAAAACTTAGTTGAAGCTCTTGGAAAAAATTATTATTCTCTTACAAAAGATTGGGAAAATTCTCAAGAACATCTTATGACTTCAAGTTATTTTGGAAAAGTTTTACTTAACTTCTCTGAGGAAGGATTTAATATTAAAATGGATGTTTATTCTAATGGAATTTATCAAATTGCTGATATGTCGAGAGGAAATGAAAAAAGTTATCCTATGATTAAAAGTAAAGTAACAAGTTTGGAAGGAATAATACCTTATTCTAAAAATAAAATTCAATAAAATGGAAAAGAAAAAGAAATTAGAAGAAATTTTCTGGAAAGAAGGGAAATTTGTGAATAATAAAGGAGAAATGGTAAATCCTAAACCTATTGAATTCCCTAAATTAATTTCCCTTGAAAGAGATACTAAATTTAGATATTCCAAAATACAAAAAAAAGATTTAATTGATTATTTGAAAAAACATTATAAAAATATTGATGCTAATGCTGTTTTAATCGGAAATGAAAAATTCAATTTAATTCAAAAAGGAGATTGTGTATTACCTTTAATGTATCATCAATATAATTATTCAATTCAATTTTACAAAATCTAATCATTAATGTTAAAAATAAAATTCAATAAAATGGAAAAGAAAAACAAACTCGAGAAAAAGATTCTTTTGGAATTTCCAGAACAAGCAGGATATTTAGGAAAAAAAGTAATTATCGCACCAAGATATAGAACTTATAGTAGTGATAGGGAAGTTGAAGCTAAAGTTATTAGAGATGATAAAGATATTAATACAAATAGCAATTATAGGATGATATTTCAATTATCTGATGGAAAATGCTTATTTAATTCGGAAGTTCATTATTATAGACTTAAAAAATAATATTCAATAAAAAATGTCAATAACTCTTGAAAAAATAAAAGAAATGAATCTTTCATTTGGAACTCCAATTGAAATGGATATTATTAATACAAATTTAGAACAATATAATTTATTAGGATATTATCAAGGCTTACATAAAGCAAAAGAAATGAAGTATAATGTGTTATTATATGATGTTGATACATTAAATAAAGATAACTGGAAAGCTAGTATTAAAAATAAAATATTAATTTCTCAAATAAATAATATAAAAATACTTGATTATAAGAAATAAAAAATGGAAAAGAAAGAGGGACAAATTTATCCTACCATAGAGTTTTATAGAATATTCAGAATATTTTTTGTTGCAATGGGTTTATTTACAGCTTATTTATTTTCCTACAATGCTGTAAATGGAACAAAATTAGATAATATAAAAGATTCGACTCTTGAAAAGAAAATTCAAAATGAAACAATAATCAACCCAGCAAAAATAGATTCTATAAATTATCAAAAAACATCTAAATATCTTAATTGCAACAAATAAATAATAATATTTAAATATAAAAGAGAAGAATAAAAATCATGAAAGATGAAGAGCTTGAAAAAATTTTGAAAGAAGCAGAAAACTATATGAATAGTTCAGAAAAACACCTCAAATCAAAACAATTAACAGAAAGTGAAGCATTAACAGCATTATACTATCAAAACAAAGCATTATATTATCAAAATAAAGCTATAATTGAAATTTTAAGAAATTATCTAAAAAAAGAATAATTTACTTTTCAGAATTTTAATATTAAACGAGATTCTATTAAATTGCTTAATATTGTTATAACTATATAGAAATAACAAAAAGAAAGATTTATAAATATTGGAAGGGTAGGAGAATTATGGAAAAAACAAACAAATTAGAACAAATTTTCCGGAAAGAAGGAAAATTTTTTGATGGAAAAAATAAAGAAGTAAAACCTATTCAAATAGGTTTGGGAATTTCTTTTCCCAGATATCCTTCATTGGAAATTGAAAAAAAACTTGATGAATTAAAAATGGAGAAAAAAGAATTTAATGATGTTAATACATATTTGATTGGATTTGAATATACTCCTGTTAGAACAGGCTTTGGTATTTTTCAGAAAAGTGAGCGTATAATAAACTTCTACAAAATCTAATTTCAAGTTATAAATTAATTATTTTTTACAAATAACTAATCATCACAAATCATATTCAATAATTCTTCTTTAAAATATTAAATAATTTACTTTTCAGAATTTTCTTCTAAACTATCCCAAATAGTTTTATCCACAGCTTGTTCATCAGTAGTCTCTCCTTCTTCTCCTTTACCAATTTCTTCTTCATCACTCTGTCCGCCTTTTTCACCCTGCATCATCATTTTAAAAAATGTTTTTGCTAAATCTCTTACATCACTTTCTGCTTCTTCTGGATAAACTTTTGCTGAATTTAATATATCTCTAACTTTGAAATATACTTTAATTCCATTAGTCATTTCCTTAATTCCTCCATTCTGAGATTTTTTATCCCAAGGAGGAGATTCAATTCTTTCTCCATCCATTTCTTTTTCCATTGAATAAATCAAATTATAAATTTCTTGGAAATCAACTTCAATTCTTGCATCTTCTGCAGGAACTTGTTCTGGAAACATAGGTTTCATTTTTATTATATCATTTTCATTCACTTGCACATATATATTATAAATTACTTCATCTTTTTCAAAATCTTTTAATTGAACAACTAAATCAAAATTTCCATTATACTTTTCAGAAAGCTTTGTTATTTTATTCATGAAACCTTCATTCTGTTTTATTGATTCTATTTCTTCTTTTGTTAATCCTTCTTGATTTTCTCTCTCCATTTTATCTTCAGGGGAACCTGGAAATTCACCAGAAGCCATTGATTTTTTCATTTCATATTCTAAAAATTCTTTAGGAGGGAAAATCCAAAATTTCATATAAGGAGAAACTATTGTAATTTCTTTATCACCAAATTCAGGCATTTTTATTGTCTTTAATTCTTCCCAAAATTCTATTCTTCCATATTCTGATTCATATTGAACAGAAATTAAATTTTGCACTGGAAATTCTGTAATCTCTAAACAATTCATTCTATCAGCCATTTGTTTTATATTATCTACATCTTTCCAATAAACCTCAAAAATTCCTGAAACATGCTGTTCCCAATCTTCTGCTGAATTAGCAAGATAATCTTCAAAGAACCATTCAACAAACTCTTGATTAAATCCTTTTTCAAATTCTTCTCTTTGTTTTTTTAAATTCTCAAAATCATATTTGCACCATTCAGATTTTCCACCTGAATAATATTTTTGTTTTAATGGTTCTATTATGCTGAAAGGTTCTCCCCATCCATTAAACCAAATAAAAGCTTCTGTTTTTCCTTGGGAAGTTCTGCATCCTCCTCCTGAATTAAATACTCCTTTTTCCATTTGTTTTTGATTTTCTGGGTGGAATTCAAATTCTTGCCACCAATTTTCTCCACCTTCAAGACATTTAGGAGAACAAGTATCTGTACATTCTTCAATATTATTTTCTTCTTTGCATTTTTGTTCACAACCTTGAGTTTTTTCATCTATATTACAATCCAAAAATTCACCACATTCTTCACGGATGCATTCTTCAATACAAGGTCTTATTTTATTATTATAACAAACTTCATCACATTGCCTTTTACAATCATCTTCTCTTCTCTCTTTTTCCTCTTGATGTCTTCTATCTTCATCTGCTTCTCTATCTTCTTGAGAATTATCTTCTTGTTGATTTTCTACATAATTATTTTCTGATGATGTTCCTCCTTCAGAAAAAGTTTGTTCTTGTTCTATAATTTCAGGCTCCTCAGAAATTTCTTCTTCTAATGGAGCAGTATTTTCTCCTTCAGAAGAAATTTCTTCTTCTACTTCAAAACCTGTAATTGTTAATACAAAATTACTTAATGTTTTTTTAAAAAATCCTAAAATTATATTGCCTGTTGCTAAACTTTCTGATTCTTGCTCTGGAATTACTTCTGTTTCTTCTTCAGATGATTCTTCAGTAGTTTCTTCTTGAATTTCTTCCTCTGATTCTTCTGATTGTTCTTCTAATGTCTCTTCTGATTCTTGCTCAGAAATTGTTTCTGTTTCCTCTTCTTCAAATTGCTGTTCTGTTTCTTCTCCCACAATAATTTCTTCTTGAGTAACATCCTGTGTTTCTGTTTTAATTGCTTCTGGAAGAGTCACACAATGTCCATTACTGCAAACATCATTTGAATTTCCACAATCAGATATTACAAAACATTCATTTCCTAAAATTTCTTCTGTAATTATTTCTTCAACATTTTCTTCTTCAATATTTTCAACCTCTCCAATAACTTCTTCAGAAGAAGGACATTCTATTTCCAAATCATTCCATAAACCATTAGTGCAAATTGATTTTACAATTTCCTCGCCTGTATTGCAATTAATAATTTTTTGTTCACCTTCTGTGCATTCTTCTTCTGCACATTCAACTAATTCTATTACTTGACATTCTTCATCTATGCAATCTACTTCACCACAAAGAGGTTTAATGCAATCTTCTTTAATACTACAAGATTTTGATTCTTCAATACAAATCGGAGCTAAAGGGCAATTATTAACATCCATTCCACTAAAAATTACTTTTCCAGAACAATTTAATGCATCATATAAAATGCATTCTGAACAATCTTCTGCACAATTTTCTTTTGTTTCATTCATTTCACATATGTGATTTCCGCATATCATCGCTTGTTCTTCTACAATTTCTTCTTTTACTTGACAAACATTAGCAATGCAATATAAATCGCGCACCTCTGTGAAACTTTCATTCCCTTCAGTCAAAGAAACTTCTTGTCTTCCGCAAAATTTACCCCCACACTGAGAATCAGAACAATCAAGTGCTCCGTCCCCATTATCATCTTGATTATTATTACAAATCTCTTCTCCAGATTCTACAAATTCTTCTACTAATCTTTTCTCAAATTGAATTTGAGTATAATAAAATTCACTCTTATCATATCCTGAAAATAAATTTAAATAAAATTCTTTTCTCATTTCATAATTTTGTTTTCTTAAATTCATCTCACTTTGTCTTCTCTCTTGTTCTCTTTTTATCCATCCATAATTTTCACCCATTGTCCTACGCTCTTCTTCAGTCATAGCTTGTTCTTCTGCTCTGTAAAGTTCATCTAATTCTTTCCATACATCATTTGATTTTTCATTCCAGGCATTATTTAATGATTTTAATTTATTTGAAGAAGCTGCTGCATCTCCATAATTTCCTTCATCCAAAGAAGATTTTATGCTTTCCAATAATTCAACTATTCTTGTCTGAAATTCAAAATCATCCATTGAAGAATATTGTTCTTTAGAATATGATTCTTCTTGATTTTTATTTTCTGGAAAATTAGATTTTCCCCTTGTATCAAACCACATATCCAATCCAATCCAATTCCATTGACACTCATCACACATTTCCAATCTTATCTTAGCATCAAAATTATCACCTCCATAAAAATCAATTTCTTGAACAATTAATTTTTGGTCATCCCTTTTATTTTCTGAACCAAAAAGAGAAGTCATTGAATCTTCACATTTTCCTGAAGATTGTTCAAAATAATTCCAAAATAATTTTTCAGCATCTACACTTGATTTTGCTAATTCTTCTGCATTTTCATTTGTAGGATCTGAATTAAATTCTTCAGCAAGAAGTTTTATATTATCTATTTTTTCCAACATATTTAATTGTTCTTGTGGTTTTTTGAAGGTAATTTCAAGATTAAGTCTATAAACAACATCTTCTTCTGTAAATTGCAAATTATTAAATTCTTCTTTAAATGCTTCCTTCTCTTCTTCTGTTTTAAAATTTCCATTGAATATGATTGAAGGATGTGCATTTAATCTAATTTGTATTTTCTTTCCATCAAAAATTATTTTTCTCCAAACAGGTACATTATTATCTAATTTTATTTCATGATTTACTCCTTCTACCCAAATCCATTTTGTTCTTTCATTTGGGCTACCCAAAACTTCCTCTATCTGTTGCTGTTCGAGAATTCCCCCAAACTCTTTATTTTTTGCTCCAAGGAGGAAATTCATTTTTTCTCTAGTAGAACTTGTATAAACTAAAAGCTGAATATAATTTATATTTCCTGTTTCATAATCTTCTGCATAACTAGTTACTTTTTGAATTTCAGAATCTATTGAACTTGAAGAAACAACTGGAAAAAGCAAAACAAGCATTAAAAGCAAAACTAATCCCTCTTTTCTCATACTAAAAATACAATCAAAAGGAGTTTTTAATATTTTCTAAATTTAAAAATTATATCTCTTTTAAATTATTTACAAAGCATTTAAAAAGCTCTTATTTCTATTTATTTTGAACGTAGAATAAGTAGATTCAGTGATTCAATGTTGATTTCGCAGTTCGCTAATTCTAAGTTAATATGAGTGTAAGGAGGACAAAAAAACAATGAAAGTATACGTTGGTAATCTACCTTTTAGTTTCGATGATGAAGGTTTGAAGAAAGTATTTGCAACTTATGGAGAAATTGAAGAAGTTTCTGTTATTAAGGACAAATTTTCAGGAAGATCTAAAGGATTCGGATTTGTAACATTCAAAAATGATGAAGATGCTAAAAAAGCAATCGCAGGCTTGAATGACAAAGATGTTGAAGGTAGAAACCTAAAAGTTAATGAAGCAAAGCCTATGGACCCTGACAGACCTAGAAGATCTTTTGGTGGTGACAGAAGAGGCGGGGACTCAAGAGGCCCAAGAAGAGACTTCGGTGGCAGTAGTGGCGGAAACAGAAGAAGATTCTAGATATAGAATTGATTCTATCCTAAGCTAATAATTTATTTTTTTATTTTTGAACTTTGTGAGGTGATTTTATTTTTTAAAGAGGAAAGAGTGGATTTATTATTTGCACTCACTTCGTGTCGTGAAAAATATAATATCAATTATCCAAACTCAACCCTGTAATTATAACCCTTAGTATAATCAACAATATTCGATTTTACTATAATAATTATTCCTTCAAACAATTATATTTATATAAAAACCTACTAATCTAACTAAAAAAATATAAAAATTTTAAAATTAAATTATAAAAAATTAAAAATAGAAATTATTAAAATTATTTTCTCTTTCTACTATAATTTCTAATTAATTTGCCTATACCTATTATCAATACAGCTAATGCGATTATCCAACCTTGCCAACCAAGCAATGTTGCTGGTAACCAACCTATTTCAGCGAGCACTAGCCAAAGACCAACAATAGTTACAAGCCATGCTGTTAATTTTGCCATTTTACAACCTCCTTTTATAAGTTAAATATAAGAAATTAAGATATAAAAATATTACTAATTTATGCAAAAGCAATTAAATAATTAAGAATTGATGCAAATGCTACCCAAATTAAATAAGGTATTAATAACCAAGATGATTTTCTGCTTATTTTTCTTGTAACTAATATCATTACTAAAATTGATAACCAAAAAATAATTAATTCTACAAAAGCTATTTGAGTTTGTTTTAATCCAAAGAACAAAACACTCCATAAAACATTAAGAATAAAATTAATTCCAAAGATAATTGCTACTTTCTTTTTTTGATAGTTGTTTTTAGAATTAATCCAAGCAAAATAAAGAGAAAATGAGATTAATAAAAATAAAAAATTCCATACTACTGGAAACACCCAATTTGGAGGAGTTATAGTTGGTTTAATAGAAATATACCATTCTGAACTTGTGTTTGTTGCTGTAAATAAACTCCCAATTCCCCCCAAAATTAAAAAAACAAGAAACAAACATATTATAAAAACTTTAAAATTAAATCCTTTCTTTTTCATATTTTTTAGAAGAAGGCAAACTTTAAAAAGTCATTCTTCGCTTTTATCTCTGTAAGTCAGGTAGTTAACTTCGGGACTTTGGCATTAAATTGTCAAGAAATCTGAATATATGATTTCTAAGTTCTTAGGAAGGTCCGGACACCACAATAAAGTTGTCAGGGAAATCCTGATTGTCGCGAGGCAAAGCTCTACCACAGAGACGAGCGTATTAAGTTACGATGAAACGAGTATCTCAACTGGTGCAAGGCTTAGTGCCGCATAGTTAAATGTTAACACTTTCCGTCTGATTACAGGGAAAGACAGAATCTGGCCTATTCCTGACTTACATCTTTTTTCTCCAGATTCTTACAGAATCTTATTCACAACCCCACCCGTTATTAATTAATACAAAACATAATTTAACTCGTGAAATTGCTCACTATTCCTAACTTACTTCCTATTAAAATATTTTCTCAAACCTTTTATAAAAATTAAAGGCAAGATGATGCAAATTGCGAAAATTACTACTGAAAGTATAAATAAATGAAAATTTTTAAATTGATAACTTTTAATCAAGGTTATTGAAAAAATTATCACAGGTATTGTTCCTAAAAATGAAGCTACAAAATAATCTCTGAATTTCATCTTTGACAATCCTGCTAAGAAATTCACTGATTCTGGAGGGAGCATAAAAAATAATCTTAAGAGAAAAACATACCAAAATGCATTTTTGCTAAGATGAATATCTAAAGATTTTAATTTTGAATTTTTATTTTCATGTAATTCAACATATTCTCTTCCTAACCATCTTATTAAAAAAAACATTATTACAAGGGTAAACATATTTCCAATAAGAGAAAGAAAAAATGCTTCGTAGGGGGGAAATATTGTTGCACCTAAAAGAGATAAAGAAGGCAGAGGAAAAAAAGAAGAAATAAAATAAAGTGAAAGATAGATTAAAGGAAAATAAGTATTTGATTTTAAAGTATCCAAATACTTCATTAAACTCATATGATAATTATTAAAATAAAAAATAAATGAAACAATTACTATAAAAATTATTAAAGAGATAAGCACTCTAAATTTTAACTTAGCTTTATTAATTTTCATTTTTAAATTAAGTTATCTCGGATTTATAAATTTAAATTTTAGAATATGTTAAGCTAAGATTAGCCTTTATATTCTTATTATATTCTAAGTATCTTCTTAATTTCTAAACATTTAAAAGTGCAAAACATTAAATTAAATTGGGGTTTTAGCTACATATCCTAACGGATGGCTGAGCTAAAATTAGCCTTTATATTCTTATTATATTCTAAGTATCTTCTTAATTTCTAAACATTTAAAAGTGCAAAACATTAAATTAAATTGGGGTTTTAGCTCAGCGGGAGAGCACATGACTGAAGATCATGGTGTGCCGGGTTCGACTCCCGGAAGCCCCATTTCCCAGAATTTCAAAACATTTATAAAATAAAAAAAATTGATAAGGATATACAAATAAAAAAGGTGAAAATGATACAACAAGATTTGCGAAGCGTTAATAGTTATGTTTTAGGAATTGCTGGATTAATTCTTGCATTATTTGTTCCTTTTTCTGCACTTATTCTCAAAATTTTTAAATCTAATCCATTAGCAGGTCCTCTTTTTCTTGGAATATTTATTCCTCTCGTTGCACTTATCCTTGGAATATTAGGACTTATTAAAAGCTTGAAAAATACAAATTCATTTTCAAAGATAGCAAAAATTTTGAATATCTTAGCAATAATTGCAAGCATTATATTAATTGCATTCAATGTGTATATATTTATTAAGTCCGGGGGATTGAGTTTAATATGATGAATAAAAAAGGTGCAATGGAGATGACTGTTGGAACAATAGTAACAATAGTTCTTCTTATGTCTGCATTAGTTCTTGGATTAATTTTAACAAGAAACATTTTTAAAAGCTCAACTGAAAATATTCAAACAATTGATGACCAAGTAAAAGGAGAAATTAATAATTTATTTGCAGAAGATAATACTAAATTAGTTGTTGGACTTGGAGGACAAAATACTGCAAAAGTAAAACAAGGGACTTCTAATTTTGGTATTCCTTTTGGATTCTCTCCAACTAATCCTCAAATGTGGGGAGCTAGCAAAACAGGATGCAAATATAGTATTGAAGTTGTAAATCAAAATAATTTTTGCATAAAAAAAGGATGGACAAATGTTGAAAATTCTGTGATTACTGGTGTGGATAATGTGGCTTTTGATACAGTTGATAGCACAAATGGTTATGCTCTTATAAAAATAAGTGTTCCTGAGGATACTCCTCCATGTTTACAAAGATTCAATATCTTAGTTGAATGTGGTGGTTCTGCTTTAGAAACAACTAGAAGTTATTTTGATTTAGAGATTATA
>Ga0074195_1003903_pt1 | contig 13138 bp, 14 predicted proteins | sample EPASupsiteHSE623_FD_64525 | JGI IMG/M metagenome (GOLD analysis project Ga0074195, IMG submission 64525) | Bioremediated contaminated groundwater from EPA Superfund site, New Mexico - Sample HSE6-23 | ecosystem: Environmental > Aquatic > Deep subsurface > Groundwater > Contaminated ...
TTGGCAGAGTTTACGGATGAATTGGAGAATGACCTAGAGCAGCGAGCAGCAATAGAGGCTTGGAAAAATGAGGTTCTTGAGAAGGCCGAGTTAAAGGAGCCGCTGGCCAACTTGTCTCATGAGATTATGAAAAATGCGTCACTCCGATCAGACTCGCCGTTTATAGTTTATATAAATGACTACCTAGCTAGGTATTGGGATTTATTTAGAACAAATTCGGACTTACAGGACTGGCTTGAACATCGCATTAAGGAGGCTGTTCACCGGCTTATCGAACGTGAGCATCACATTATCGGCAAAGCAGTCCGTCAGGTATTGGAGGCACTTACCAATGACGATCTCAGCCGGTTCATCGAAGACAAGGCTGGCGATGACTTGCAGTGGATTCGCATTAATGGATCAATTGTTGGTGGACTGGTCGGCCTGGCTGCCTTCTTGTTCCTCCGGTTAATTTATGACCCCTTTGTAGTGCCGGTAGTAAGGACTTGGTTGTTGTAAGGAGAAGCTAATGATAGAAAGGATATTAATCGGGCTTGTTATACTGTTTGCATCAGTCTGTGAGGCAGCGGATGTTGTTTTAAAGACTTTTCATGATAGGCTTTTTCCTAAATAAGAGTCACCTAAATAGCCGAATAGTCATATAATGTGAAAGGATTACAATTAGGAGTGTGCTTGTATGAAGAAAAGGCGTGGAGATGATATTCTTACAGGCTGGGCTTCACTCTTCTTAATTTTAAATTTCACTATCCATATAGCTATTGGTATAGGCTTGATGGTGGCAGGGGCAGTTGTAGCAATTGATTTAGGTGAGGTAGTCAGCAGTCTAGGGCTATTTGGTGCAGCAGCTTTTGCGCTTTACAATGGTATTGAAGGATTTATTGATTTATTTAAGTCAGTAATATATCGAGTCCGATATAAGGTTAGGGCATAAAAAAAGATTGCAAATAAACCGTGTAGATTTTCTACACGGTTTTTAATCTAATGGCAGGATGAGAGGTGTGATTAATGACCATCGGCCTCATTGGCGTTGGACGGATGGGAAAAGCTATTGCGGCAAGGCTGGCTAATAATTTTGATGTAACCGTTTTTGACCGGGACACAGTCCGACTTTTAGCGGTCGCTGACGAATACGGATTACAGGCGGCAAATAGCATTGAGGAAATGAGTGATTTAGGAACTATAATACTGGCAGTACCGGACAGAGAGGTAATCAGCTGTATTAAGATATTTAATCAGCTGCAAAAACCGCTAATAGTAATAAATATTGCTACCAATGTTGACAGACATGTTCTGCGTGAGACTCCAGCCAAGCATGTTCAGTGTATTAGCGCCAAAATTGTCGGCCAAGCAGATGAAATGATGCTGGGACAGCGGCCGGTTATCATAGTAGATGAGCGGCCGCCTGAACTTGTTCCTCTAGCTGCTGAAATATTTCGGGCAGCTGGCGAGGTAATAATCGGAAGGGCAGATATGGTTTCCTTAATAAATACAATTGCAGCTGAGAAAATCTTAACGGCGGCAGTTAGTATAGAAGAAACTCTTTTGCAGCAGAATATCACCGATCCGGCAATAATCAAAACAGCCATCCGACAGGTCGCTGTCGGGACTCTAAAAGCTTATGCCGACTCTAATTTGGGACCTTTCGCCCGTGAAATTGTGCAGGCTGTAAGGGCAAAAATGCGGAAGTAATTATGGAAAAGCCCTGTGTTTGTGGTATAATATATAAATAGTTTCTATGTAATCTTGTAAATGTTATAGGAGGTATGACTCATGCAACAGGGTACTTTTCGTGTAAAAGCCGGCCTGGCAGAAATGCTTAAAGGCGGGGTTATAATGGATGTTATAAATCCGGAACAGGCAAAGATTGCTGAGGAAGCAGGCGCTTGTGCAGTAATGGCCCTAGAAAGGGTACCGGCTGACATTCGTGCAGCAGGCGGCGTAGCCCGTATGGCAGACCCTACTATAGTTCAGCGGATTATGGAAGCTGTAACTATTCCAGTTATGGCTAAAGCCCGTATTGGACATTTTGTTGAAGCACAGATCCTCGAATCTTTAGGGGCAGACTACATAGATGAAAGTGAAGTTCTCACACCAGCTGATGATAAATACCACATCAACAAAAACCAGTTTAAAGTACCATTTGTTTGCGGTGCAAAGAACTTGGGCGAGGCACTTCGCCGTATTGGTGAAGGCGCAGCAATGATTCGTACTAAAGGAGAACCAGGGACAGGTAATGTTGTTGAAGCTGTAAAACATATCCGCATGGTTATGAGCGAGATTCGCCAGCTCCAGAACTTGCCGATTGAAGAAGTAGCAGCCTTTGCTAAAAATATCGCGGCACCTATTGACTTGGTACTTGAAACTAAAAAGCTTGGCCGTCTGCCGGTAGTAAATTTCGCTGCTGGCGGTATTGCTACCCCTGCGGACGCAGCACTCATGATGCACCTCGGCTGTGATGGTATTTTCGTAGGATCAGGCATATTTAAATCAGGAGATCCGGTTAAACGTGCAAAGGCAATTGTAGCAGCGACTACTTACTATAATGATCCTAAGGTTTTAGCAGAAGTATCAAAAGACCTTGGCGAAGCAATGGTAGGCATTGAAATCTCAACTATTCCTGAACATCAGCGCATGCAAGAACGCGGCTGGTAATTCCATTAGGGAAAGAAGGATTAAGCAATGAAAATCGGCGTGCTTGCCTTGCAGGGAGCGTTCCGCGAACACTGCCTTATGCTCAATAGCTGTGGGGCGCAAGCGGTAGAGATAAGAAAGCCAGAAGAACTTGATGCTGTCGCAGGGTTGGTTATTCCGGGAGGCGAAAGCACTACTATCGGTAAGCTGATGATAGAGTGGGGCCTTATGGATAAAATAAAAACTCGGGCTAAAGAAGGTATGGCTATTTACGGAACCTGTGCCGGGATGATTTTGCTGGCTAAAGAAATTGTCGGTAGTGATCAGCCTCGACTAGGCTTAATGGATACCGTTGTTCAGCGAAATGCCTTTGGCCGTCAGCGTGAAAGCTTTGAGGCCGATATGAATGTACCGGAATTTGGTGATCAGCCTGTTACAGCGGTATTTATCCGGGCACCGTACATTGAAAGCGCAGGTCCTGGCGTAAAGGTCATGGCTACGGTCAAGGATAAGGTAGTAATTGCCCGGCAGGGGCTTATGCTAGCAACTGCTTTCCACCCTGAACTGACAAATGATGACCGGATCCATAGATATTTTATCAAAATGATAAACGAATAATAAAAAGGAACCAATGAGCAGAAATGCTTGTTGGTTCCTTTTTATTGTTGTATAAGAAAGCATATCCATCTTTTATAAACTAAGAGTAATCGGTTATCGTTACCTAAGCTTGGCGTTAGCCGTGTTTTATAATAGGGCTAGGGCAGCTGCGATTGCAGCACCTACGCCTGAACCGTCCTTAGTAAGCCCGGTAGTTATCTTGTTGGCTTTTACACCATGAGCATTATGTAGCACTCTTGTGATAGTTTGCGCATAGCCCGGCATTTTCTCAAAGAGTGACCCATCAATAGCTATATGGTGATTTCGTTCAAGCTCGGGGTCAATATGCTGAATTACCCCTAGATAGCTAGCGGCGACAAAACTAGCAGAGCGGTTAACTAGCAGTTCTGCTGCTTCCTTAAGGGCCAGTCTGTCTTCTATACTCCAATTGCCGATATGACAGCGTTCAACAAGCCATTTTGCAATATTGCTTAGTGCGGGCGTTGCATCAGTCAAAATAAATGCAATATCTTCAGCAGATAGGTAATAAGGAGTTGATAAAAGAGGACTAATGAGGTCTTTGTTAACAAGATCACATAAGATAAGCCTTAGCAATTCGCCCAAATAACGACCGGAAACGGCCTTCTCCAGCAATTGATGTCCAGGTTTTTCACTGGCGGCATCAAGCATACAGTCGTAATTCGTTAGCGGCAGCTTATCAAAGTTTCCGGATTCCATATTTATAATCATTTCTGAATCGGTAGTGCGATAGTGCGGTTCAAGATAGGCGGAATTATGCCCGGTGCCGCAGATTGATCCGATACAGCTATTTTGATGAGTATACGCAGCGGTAAGCAGCGTGCCAACTGTATCATTTATAATAGCAACTGGGCGGACTCGAGTAAGTCCAGTCCGCATTAAGGCTGCGGCTAGCAGTTTGGTAACGTTGTGGCCTTCAATGCCGGAGACTGCTAATTCCTTAGTCCAGTTTATAAGCAAGGCATTATTAATATCCTGCTGGCGGCTAGGGAAAGAAAATGTATGGCCCAAAGGCAGGTCTTTATCAGAAGGGACTATTTGAGCTACTTCGCTGGCAATAAAGTCAAACAATTCGTCCGCGGATGTTAAAGAGGTGGTATAGTCGTATCGGCCCCCGACGTCCTTAAGCTGCGTTTGACGACGAGCTAGAATTGTATATTGACTATTGCCGTGTAGTTCAACAAGCAAAACACGGACATTTGTACCGCCAAAATCGAGAGCCAAATAAAGGCCTCGTTCGCTGCCGTCAGGCGCGGAAAGAAACGATGGGAGCATCTTTAGAGGACTGGGTTGACCGTGCAGCCCACGCAGCATAGCCTGATGAAAGCTTGCAGATAGAAGCAGGACATCCTTATTAGTCAGTAAAAAAGCTCTTTTTAATTCGTCTAGTACCGTCGCAGCCTTAGGCATAAAGGAACGGCCTCCTATTAACCTTTTTGTTCAGCCAGTTCGGCAGATGGGACAACTTCGTTATCGCTAGTTTTAGACCCCCAGTAGCCAGCAAGTAAGCTACCGCTAATGTTCTGCCAAATGCTGCATATTGCAGCGGGTAAGGCAGCCATAGGATCAAGATGAGCAATTGCCAACGCTACAGCGAGCCCGGAGTTCTCCATGCCAATTTCAAATGATATTGCGCGAGCCTTTTTCTCAGTCATTCCTAAAGCATGAGATGCGCCATAGCCTAACAATAGACCAAGGCTGTTATGCAGCATAACGGCAGCCAGAACGATGCCCGCTACTGTTGCAAGCTTAGACGCAGTCATAGCGACTACAGAGGAAAGGATGGCGATAATACATACAATGGAGATAACCGGGACTACCTTTGTGAACCTTTCAATAGTGCTAGAAAAAAGAGTGCGGATTGTAATACCTGCTGCGACAGGAAGAAGAACAATTTTTAAAATGTCGAACAGCAGTGCTTCGGCCTTGATTGGAATAAAAGTTCCTGCCAGCAGAAGGAACATATATGGAGTAAGCAGCGGAGCAAGGATTGTATTTATGCTGGATACAGTAACAGATAATGCAGTATCGCCTTTTGAGATAAAAGCCATTACATTTGAGGCCGTACCGCTAGGACATGTACCTAGAAGCACTACCCCAGCGGCAAGCGCGGGAGGTAACCCTAAAATTTTAGCTACACCGAAACCGACTAAGGGCATAATTATGTAGCGCAAGGCTACTCCATAGAATACATCTTTAGGTCGTGTAAAGACCATTTTGAAATCATCAAGCGACATAGTAAGGCCCATTCCAAGCATTATAAGGCCAAGTAGATAAGGGATATTCTTGCCGATTGGCTTAAAGGGTTCAGGCTGCATGAATGCAACAACGGAAGCCAAGATAACCCACAGTGTAAAATTTCTTGAGATAAATGATGCTAACTTTTCTAATAAATTCATTTTACCACTCCTAAGTATTTTTTAAAATATTCGCCGCTTAGCTGTCTGGTACAGCAGCCGGATTTGCGGCGGCTATAGCCAGCCGCTGCGCCAGACAGCGATTTTTATATATAAAAAAACCCCTTGCGCCCTATGAAGGGGCAAGAGGTTACTCTCGCGATACCACCCTTACTTGAAGACAGTAATCCAAAAAGGATACAGTCAGCATCTCAATCAGGTCTAACAACCCTAGCAAGGTAACGGTTGCGCTCCTAGGAGCAGAGCCGGCGCAGCTTACTTTATTTCAGCTTTGCAGTTCGGGAGTGATCGATTGTACAGTTCTGCTACCGGTTCACACCAACCACCGGCTCTCTGAAACAGAGGGTATACAAACATCTCCGTCATCACTTTTAAAGTAATACTATTAAATTTGAAGTTGTAACGTTGTAACTTGAATATTAGTATAGGGTGAATTCACATAAATGTCAAGAGTGAATTTTAATAGGAGATTAGGCCGAGATCGGCAGGGCTATTGTCGTATTTGCCGGAAAAATTTTTGTGATATAATGAAAATAATGGTAAATAATAATATTATTATTATGAGGCGCAAGAAAAAATAAAATGGCTGTTGCTATCGCGGGTGAGAGGATAATATGACGAAGAAATACATTGTAATTACAATCATTTTGGCTATAGTGCTTTCGGCTGGATGTGCCATAAAATACAATTTTTTCACTGAACCCCCATCTGTCCAATCGCCTGAGAAAGAGCCAGTTAATATTCCGCAGCCAGCGAATTCTAAGATACCTGATAGTGCCAAGGACAAGGGAATTACGAGTAATGAGCCATCATCCCCCCGAAAGCCAACTTTGAATAACCAATCAATAGATAAGAAGAGCATCTTAACAGATAAAAGTGTTAAAAATGAAGACAAGCCTGAGGACTTGTCTGAGCATACTATGTCTATGAAGCGGGAAGAAAATAAGGGATACGAAGTAATGCCAGGCGTGAACGTGAAAAGCGGGGGCATTAATGTTCAATTAGATGACGATAATACTAGATCTATTGAGCTTAAGCGAAGCCCATCCAACTCAAATAGTGACTATCAACTAATGATGAGGAAGAAGTTTTAGTGTCATATGGGCCTAAGGACTGAAATCAAAGGGGATGCAAATATGATTACGGAGAATGATAAAATAGCAGATGTATTAACCAGGTATCCGCACTTGAAAGAAAAACTTATTGAGCGATCACCAAAATTTAAAAACCTTAACAATCCAATTGTGTTTAATACAGCAGGCAGGTTTGCAAGAATTAAGGATGTAGCCTCAAATACAGGAGAGAATTTAGACGAGCTATTAGCCTTTTTAAACGAGTATAGCGGAGAATGAAGGTTAGCAGCGGACTAAAGTATGTCATTTAAAGTAGGGAAACACCCTGCTTTTTTTATATAACTAAAATCCGATATACGCCATCCTCGATTATCACCAAATGATTGTCAATCCTGCCTTTACTATGATATTATGATATAAAAATATATATTTACTAAGCTTGAGGGGTAGCTAGGGTTCCGCCTTATATAAGGGATGTGACCGAGCGCTACAGCCCGTGACTACACGGGTGCACCTATTGGCATAAAAAGCCCGAGGGAGATAGCTTGGCGTATTAAGTGCGCCATGTTTATCTCCATCGGGCTTTTTTTATTGGGGGTGAGAAGTTATTTATGACTTCAAAGTTATTTACTTGACCTAGAGGAATTACGTAAATAAATTGTATAAAGGAGTGAACAGAAATTATGGACATATTCATTTTCGGGATAGTTCTTTTTGCAGCCTTTTTACACGCAGCTTGGAATGCTATAGTTAAGGATGGAGACGACAAGATTTTAACCTCTATATTAGTCACAGCATTTGGTGCAGTTATTGCCGTATTTATACTTCCTTTTTGTGAACAACAACCTACTAAGGAAAGTTGGCCATTTATTATAACTTCAGCTGCTATACATATGGTATATTTTACTTTAGTAGGCTATATTTGTCGCGTTTCTGAGATGAGTCGAACCTATCCCCTAATGAGAGGAACAGCTCCTTTGTTGGCAGCATTATTAGGGATGTTTGTTATTGGCGAAATGCTAACCTTTCAAGCATGGATTGGTATTTGTGTTATCTGCTTTGGGATATTGAGTATGTTTTTTGCTCAGAATTCTCCCCCCAAAGGGACAGGTCTTGCTTTTCTGAATGCTTTGCTTATTGCCTGTTACACTTTGGTTGATGGTATTGGGGTTCGTATGTCTCAAGCGCCAATTTCCTATATATTATGGATTATGTTCGTCAATGGGGTTATATTGGTTGGCTGGCATCTTATCGTAAATCGTACAGCATTTATATCATATTTTATGAAATATTGGCATTTAGGAATGATTGGCGGTATAGGAATGGTGCTATCTTACGGTTTAGTACTATGGGCAATGACATTTACATCAGTTGTTATGGTGGCGGCTTTACGGGAAACTTCTATATTATTTGCGATAGTGATTTCGGCTTTGTTCCTAAAAGAAAAAATTGGGAGAATAAAAGTAGTGGGGGCTTCTATCATCGTTACGGGAGTAATTATTCTGCGGCTAGCTTCTTAAAAAAGAGCGTTAGGTGTATTTCACTATATAATGTTATTGGATTATGCGGAAAGGAGCAGTAAATGAATAACATAAATCAAAATAGCATACCCACAATCAAAGTGAAGTCAATTGTACTTGATTGCCCCGATATTCAAGCTTTGTCTGATTTTTATATTCGGATGCTTGGATGGGAAAAGGATTTTGTAGCGGAAGGGGATTTTCTAGACATCCGTTCTCCGTTGGGCGGTGTTAAGATCGCCTTTCAAACCAACACTGACTACGTTTCGCCTGTTTGGCCAGAAGAACCTAATGCGCAGCAGCAGATGTTACACATCGACTTTGCGGTACAAAGTAAGGAAGATATGGAACGTGCTGTGAAACACGCAGTTTCATGTGGCGCAACGAAAGCAGACACCCAGTATTGCGACGAGTGGACGGTCATGCTTGACCCTGTGGGGCATCCGTTCTGTTTTGTCATTGGATGATATTTATATTCACGTCATCATATCCGAGTATATGCATTTCCTGCGTTAGAGCAAGAAGCACACACTTAATATTAATGGGGCAGGGACGGTTGTATTGACAGGAAATTACTTGCTAAGTAAATCTGTTAGTGTCAGCGGAACCGTCCCTGTGACATATATTTTTATAATAAGTATTCTGGTGATTTCAAGCTTGGAGGTGTCGAATTATAGGAAGGAAGTCTAATTTTAAGAATAAGCTAAATTCGGATTCACATGAAATAGACCCGGATATTGTAAAAAGAAAAATTGGTAAAGTAGAAATTAATGCTGACGAAATTGCAGCTTACCTGACGAAATATTCTAGAAGAGGTGTTACATTTAGTGGAAAAACAATCAGGAGGCTAATCAATAAAATTTGTGAATTAAGTGATGGGAAGTTAAAAGTTTCTGATTTTCAGGTTATAAAGGATAACAATGAGGCTATGTATTTAATCCAGCCAGAATACCAAGGTTTTATTTTAACATTAATAGATTCTAGATTTTTGCTTGACAATAAGAACGATAGAAAGCTCAGTACGAGAGAAGAACTGTACGGTGATTTAGTAGTTAATCTAGAAACCTATATGTCAGAAAAAGATTTAAGAATAATCGAATCAAATCCAGCATTTATGAATGCTAAATTAGAATGCCTGCTAACGGAGAGCATTAATAAGCAAATTTTCATATTAATGAAGAATCTGCTGCATTCAGATGAAGTATTGAGGTATCAGTTGATGGAAAAAGCACTAGACACTTTGATTGAACTAAATCGAGCAGTAATGAAGCAGGATGCGCATATGTTCTCGTCAAAATTAGTTTACGGGCATAATTTTGATGAAAGTACCGATGGTGAGTATAAGAAGGGGATGCTTCAAGCCGATGGATTGGCACAATTCATTATTCATCTTTTAGGATTAAAGATACATGGTGAAAAGTATGAATATCTAAGTGATTCTGAAAAACTTAGTTATCCAGCACTTTGGGCAGCAGGACAAATGTATGATATTAAAATAAGGCCAGAAACTCATGTAGGGCAAGAACTTAAAAAAATCAGTATTGCTATATCAAATGATGAAAAATATAAAACCCTCGTAAAAAAAGCGGAGAGGATCCTCGACCTTGATGATCCTCAGGAATTTTTGATGTTCATGGATATTAGGAGATTGTCGGCTGCATATTACCTTATACCATTAGTAGATGAGAAAGATTATGAAAAAACAGTAAAATATACGGAGCTTGCTATTGCGAATGATAAATGGGACATATTGCGAAGGTTTTGTTGCGATGATGAATGGGCTAATAATAAAACAATTCGGGAACTGAGAAGAATTAATGAGCTTAGAGGACTCCACCAACAAGAATAATCCACTGGACAACTCCTAAATGAGATATTTCCGTTGGCAATAGTACTTAACTTATTTAAAATAGAATCAATACCTACTACCACAGTACAGCCACTTTTGTGTTGGCAGGTAGTATACCTAACTGTGAGCGAAAGGTGATGAGTAATGGCAAACTTTGTTCATTGTTCAGTCTGTTATGAGAAAGTATTTAACTATACAAGACTGACGAAAGACCCTCGAATGAAAATCTGCGATAAATGCTATCGTAAAATTGACCTAGACAAAGCATACAAGGATTGGAAGAAAAGAAATAGCTAATTAAACCTGTAAAGCATTGTCAAGAGGGAAATTACTACACCAAGACATTTCCACCGTCTCCATGTCTGATGATAGTATCAAAGTGTCCTAATTGAATATTGTGGGTAATACTTTTATCTATTTTAGGTAAGGAAAAAATTGAGGGAGGAAGGACACATGTTTAGCTTAGTTAAAGACAATAAGAAATCTTCTGTTTATGAAAGTGACACTTATAAAGTGAAAATTAGTGAAATCAAAGGGTATTTTTTTAAAAAAAATGATTCCAACTATGTGGATTATGATTATGATCTTAGACCGAACGACTATAAATTTACAAAAGCTGTGAAGCTGGAAATTACAAATAAGAGAACAGGTAAAGCTACAAGCAAACGTTGCTATCAGGGGTTTGGTGTTATAAAGGATGTTGAAAATGATATAAAAGTTGGCAAAAAACAGTTTAAAGGTATATTTGGCAAAATCGATTAACAAAAAATACAATGCCCCCCTTAGCGCTAAGGGGGGCAAACCTTTACGCGAATCATATGACAAATCTATCAATGTGCATAGTCCGGCTCGTCAGAGCCACCATTCCAGGTTAAGAGAGCTACTTGTATGGAAAAAATAGCTACGATGTTGGGGCAAGCGCCACCTAGCATAGCTTAGTGGGACATGTGGACGGTTCTATTGACAGGAAACTACTTGCTAAGTAAAGCCGTTAGTGTCAGTGGAACCGTCCCCGTGACACAAAAGTACTTTCCTCGAAAGGAAAAAAGTGCGTGAAGAACAGATTCAGACCTTGAAACAAGAGATTGAGGATTTGAAACTAGTTATTCAGGAACAAAGTGATCTGCCTTCAATGGAAAAGCTCAGGAAGCAAATTAAAGTATTTAAGGAAAAATGGAGGCATTTAGAGAGTGTGCAGGAAAGGAATAGGCTGTTGACGAGGATTGTAGGTAAGATTACGTATCATCGTGAGGCCAATAATGTGTACTTGGGGATTCAATATAATTAAATTTTAACTAACATAAAACTCCTGCTATATTTTGTATAAATATGGCAGGAGTTTTATGTTTTATAAGCAAATTAGCTAAAAAGCGATGAGTGTAAGCGATAACGTGTTGAATCGAAATCTGACCAGTGTTCGCGAATCGTTGCGAGGAAAGCTGACGAAATAATCGCATTCCTTGTCCTCTTGGGATTAAATAGTTGATACTTAAGATTAGTAGAAGCATAAGGTGGTACTGAGTGAAATGAATCAAACGGAAAAGCTCTTAAACTACTGGTATAATCTAGAGTTTTTTTCTCCTTTTTGGCCGGAAAAAACTAAAGATACAGTATATATTAATTTAGTAAGTAAGCGATTACCTTGGCAAGTAGTGCCTGATTCTAAATATAAGTATGATATCTATTTAGGAAAAATCAAGTCACAGGATTTGATTGTGAGTATGTTAGGAGCTACTGGAGTAGAAGATGATACGATAGATAAAGATAATTCGCAATCATGCATTTGTGCATTTAAATTGACGCATGATGGTAAATACATTACTAATTCCTTTTCTATTTCTACATATGTATGGGCAATGGCTAAAATAATATCAGAAAAAAATATGAAAGTAAATTTAAACATTTCAGATATCAACAAATTTAATGAAGAAATAAATGATATTTTAGCGGCTATAGACAATCCGATTGAATACAATGATTTGGAAGTAATTCATCTACTTGTTATAAAAAAAATTCTACTTACGTTAAATGAAAGTACCTTCAGTGCTGTTATAAACAAAAAATTTATTAAAAAAGAAAATGCACAACCAAAAGAACAGAATGGCAAAGAAGATACTCAGGAAGAGGAAGATACCAGCACTGATATGTTATCGAGTTTTTATGTTGCTGACATTGACATGGTCAAAAATAATGTTCATGCTGGTGATAATATTATTCAATACATCAAAGCGTTCAATTGCTCTTCAGCAAATAGGATAGAAATTGATACTGATGTGGCGCATATGCAACATTGGTTGTCACCAGAAAGATATCCTCTTGGCAAATGGCCTTCTATCCACAGCCCTAGTCTTATGCAACAAATGGCAATTAATATTGCCATTTCTAAAGATGAAAATTTGTCCAAAGTTTTTTCGGTTAATGGGCCACCTGGGACAGGGAAAACTACGTTGCTAAAAGAGATCATAGCATCGAATGTAGTAGAAAGAGCATTGCTATTAGCTGAATACAAGAAACCGGATGAGGCCTTTCAAAAATTTCAGTTTAAATCACCGGTAAACGATTATTTAAGGAACTACTATCAATTAAATGCTGATCTAGTCAAATATGGTATCATTGTTGTTTCTAACAATAATTCTGCGGTTGAAAACATATCTAAAGAGCTTCCCATTGCAAAGGATGTGAAAAAAAGCCACACAGCACTTTTTGATATTGAAAAAAACGAAGAAATTTATTTTTCTGATATTATTAAACCGCTTCATGATGAAAAATGCTGGGGATTAATTTCTGCACGCCTTGGTAAAAGATCAAACATTAATGAATTAAAACAAGCTATTTGGTTTAATAAAAACGGTGCTAATTTACAACAATTATTTAAGAAAGAACCACCTAGCTGGGAACAAGCAAAGGCAGACTTTAAAACCAAGTTCATTGAGGTGCTAGAATATCGCGAATGGATTAGCAATATTGTGAAAACTACGAAGCAACATGTCGAACTGGTAGTTTTCACAATAT
>Ga0074195_1003904_pt1 | contig 13136 bp, 13 predicted proteins | sample EPASupsiteHSE623_FD_64525 | JGI IMG/M metagenome (GOLD analysis project Ga0074195, IMG submission 64525) | Bioremediated contaminated groundwater from EPA Superfund site, New Mexico - Sample HSE6-23 | ecosystem: Environmental > Aquatic > Deep subsurface > Groundwater > Contaminated ...
CCCGCCTACCTGGCTTACTACAACCAAGAGAGACTGCATCTTGGACTTAATCTCATAACCCCAGCTTTATGCCTGGAAAAGAGTTTCCAAGCTATTGGCTAGAGAACGTAGAAACATCAAAAAACACCCTAAAATACTGGGTTGGGTTTTCCAAGATTCCCAGTATTGGCCCCAACCGCTGGCAGAAACTGCTCAAAGGCTTTCCTGATTTGGAACAAGCCTGGAACGCGCCGCTTTGGCAACTGGGCCAGGCCGGGCTGGAAGAACACATTATTGCCGAGATTGTCCGCTTGCGGCAAGAGATTGATTTGGATGACGAGATGGCAAAATTGGAAAAGGAAAACGTGCGAGTGGTAACTATTTTGGATGAGTCTTATCCTAAACTGCTCAAAGAAATCTACTCCCCTCCCCCGCTTCTTTTTTGGCGCGGCCAAATGCCGAGTGATGATGAATTCTTGCTGGCCATTGTGGGCACCAGAAAACCCTCAACCTATGGCCAGCATGTGGCCAAGACCTTAAGCCGCGAGCTGGCGCAGAGCGGGCTGACCATTGTCAGTGGCCTGGCTTTGGGCATTGACAGCCTGGCTCACAGCGCCGCTTTGGAAGCAAATGGCAAAACCATGGCTGTGCTGGGTTGCGGAGTGGAACGCGCTAATATTTATCCGGCTTCAAACCGCTATTTGGGAGAAAAAATTGTGGCTCAGGGCGGGTGTATCATTTCCGAACATCCACTAGGCACTCCGCCGCTAAAACATCATTTTCCGAGGCGCAACCGGATTATCTCCGGCATTTCTTTAGGCACTTTGGTGGTGGAGGCGCCCATGAAATCCGGCGCCCTGTTAACCGCCCAACTGGCCCTGGAGCAGAACCGCGAAGTGTTTAGCGTGCCCGGCAATATTACCAGCGTGTATTCGGCGGGCACCAATAATCTTATCAAGATGGGGGCGCGGGTGGTTGTGAACGCCCAAGATGTTTTGGAAACGCTTAATCTGCAAAAGGCCACTGAATACTTGGCCGCGAGCGAAGTGGTGCCGGAGGGCGAAGAAGAAATTAAAATCCTGGACTTTTTGAAACGCGAACCGATCCATGTGGACGAACTGGCGCGCTCCACCGGCTTGCCAATTCAAACCATAAATGCTACTTTGACGCTCATGGAAATGAAGGGCAAGGTGAGGCATATGGGCGGGATGAATTATATTGTTTCCAGATAAAAAATCCAAATATCAAAGCTCAAATGTCAAATGAATGCCAAAATCATAATGACAAAATATTTATTTGACATTTAGTCATTTGACATTGATTTGAACTTTGGATTTTGACATTTGTCATTATTAATCATTGAATCTCAATATGCGCCATTACTTTACTAAAAGAAATTTAATCTTCCTAACCATCTTCGTGGTCATTGGTTTTGTTGCTCTGCAAATCCCTTTTACCACTGTTATCGGCTCCAAAGTTAAGTTCACTTTGTTCGATTTCTTCGCTCCCATGGCCTCGGGCTTTATCGGCACCTGGCCGGGCCTGGCAGCCGTGTTTTTGATGCAAGGCATAAACTTTTTGGTCCATGGCGCGAAAGTTATTGATGCCGGCACCATTATCCGCTTTTTGCCGCCTCTGGCCGCGGTTTGGTATTTCGGCTCCAAGAGCAAATTCAACATCATTGTCCCTTTGCTCGCGATTGTGGCTTTTAACTTGCACCCCATCGGCCGCTCAGCCTGGGTTTATTCCATGTTCTGGCTGATTCCGGTTATATGCTACTTCCTGCGCGAGCGCTTTCTTTTGGCCCGGGCCCTGGGCGCCACTTTTACGGCTCATGCCATTGGCGGCGCGTTCTGGATTTACGCCTTTGGGCTCTCTAAAGAAATCTGGCTGGGTTTGATTCCGGTCACAGCCATTGAACGGAGCATGTTCGCTTTGGGCATTATGGCGGCTTATCTGGTTACCAACAACGCGCTGAATATCCTGACAGTAAAGAAAATTTTAAACGCGGGCTGGCTGGTTAATAAAAAATACGTTTGGGAATGGTAAGAATTTCTATCTGTCATCTCGAACCCTAATCTAAATAAAATTTCATAAAATGAGCGTCTATTGGCAATGAATGTTTTAAAACGCGAGGAATGATGCAGGGTGAGGAGATCCCCTTATTGCTTGCGCGAACCATGGGATCCTCTCGCCCCGCGACACGCGATTCGTTAATTTTTGTCCAATGGCTTGCCACACCCGTGACTTATGGCATCTTCTATTAGGGGCTCGGGATGACAATTAACTGCCTATGTCATCAGATTTCAAAAACTATCATGAAGCTGTTGCCTATCTCGAATCCCTCGCCTCCCTTCCTCTCAAAGCCGACTATCTCAAACGCGACGCTAAAGATCCGAACATCTACTTACAGCGCACGGCCTACCTCTTAAAACTCCTCGGTAACCCGCACCGGGGTTTTAAGTATATTCATATCACCGGCACGGCCGGCAAAGGTTCAACCGTGGCTTTTTTGCACCAGATGCTTTATCAATCTGGATTCAGAGTTGGTTCTTTTTATTCCCCTTTTGCCACCACCTCGATTGAGAAAATTAAGGTTAACGACAAATTGATTGACCCGCTTGTCTTTGCCGGCTTGGTTAAAAAAATTAAAGCCGCCTCCGCCAAAATGCTTAAATCGGAATTTGGCCGGCCTTCTTATTTTGAATGTTTTTTCGCCTTGGCTCTTCTTTATTTCAAGATGACGCGCTGCGAGTGGGTGGTGCTGGAAGTGGGGTTAGGCGGCACTTTTGACGCCACCAACGTCATTGCCCGCTCCGAGGCGAGCGCCATCACTAATGTTGGATTGGACCATACTGATATTCTGGGCAAGACTTTAACGGCTATTGCGCGGGACAAGGCTGGAATTATCAAACCTAATTCCCATTTTTTTACCACCGCCACCAGGCCGGCCATACTGAAAATATTTAGAAAAGAATGTCTTAGAAAACATACAAAACTCCATACAGTGTCATTGCGAGCGAAGCCAGCAGGCGTAGCGAAGCAATCCTATAATCGCGATAAAGACGGTTCATCAAGTGGCCTTCTTCAGCGCGTTGATAAGATTGCTTCGGTCGCGAGTACGCTCCCTCGCAATGACACCGAGATGAAACTCATCGGCCAACAGCAGCTCCGCAACGCCGCTTTGGCCGCCAGTATCGCCCGTCATTTGAAAATTGACGACAAAATTATTGAGCGCGCCGTTGCCCAAACCGCCCTCCCCTGTAGGTTTGAAATCATGCAAAAAAAACCGCTCGTTATCTTGGATGGCGCGCACAATCCCTTGAAGATAAAAAGCGTTATGCACAACCTCCAAAGTTTGACATACGGAAAACTCTATACTATGTTTGCAAGTGCGTACAACAAAGACGCGCGGCAAATGCTAGGGCAGTTGATTAAAGAAGCGGATGAAATTATTCTTACCCAGATAGTTAGCCAGGAACGAAAATTCTGGAGCGCAACCAAACTGGCCAAGCTTATCCCATCTTTCAAAAAAAAGGTTATTGATCCCGACCCGCGCGCGGCGCTTAAAAAGGCATTGAAAAAATTAAAGCCCCAAGACGCGCTCTTGATTACCGGCTCATTCTATCTGGCCGGGGAGTTGAGGAAACATTGGATAAGTGAGGAGGAGATATTACGGAAGAGGAAAACAAACTAATCAAAGTATTAAATCCAAATGTCAAAGCTCAAATGCCAAATCAATGTCAAAACCCTAATGACAAAACTGATTTTAGACATTTAATAATTTGACATTCATTTGAACTTTGGATTTTGACATTTGTCATTTTTTCAATAAAACCATGTCTAATCTAGTCATTGTCGAATCCCCAACCAAAGCCAAAACCATCTCAAAATTTTTGGGCAAGGGATATGTAATTAAATCTTCCTTCGGCCATATTCGCGATCTCCCAAAAAAGGAGATGGGTATTGATATTGAGCACGATTTTGAACCTAAGTATGTCGTGCCCAAAGAGAACCAGAAGACGGTGACTGAATTAAAAACAGCGGCCAAAAAAGCGGCCATTATCTACTTCGCTACTGACGAGGACCGCGAAGGCGAAGCCATTGCCTGGCATTTGCGCGAGATTTTAAAACCAAAGAAGGACCAGGAGAAGCGCATTACTTTCCACGAAATAACCAAGACCGCCATTGACGAGGCCCTGGCCAATCCGCGCGCCATTGATATGCATCTGGTGGACGCCCAGCAAGCGCGCCGGATTCTGGACCGCCTGGTGGGCTACGAGCTCTCCCCTTTCTTATGGAAAAAGGTGGCTCGAGGGCTCTCGGCCGGCCGGGTGCAAAGCGTGGCCGTTAGATTGATTGTGGAGCGCGAGCGGGAAATTCTGCAGTTTGAGCCTAAAGAATATTGGACCATTGACGCTTTATTCGCAAAAGTGGGCAGTGACGTACCAGTGGAAATTGATGAGAAAAGTCTGCCAGCCGGCTTGTTCGCGGCCAAACTGCAATCAATAAACGACAAAGCGCTGGACAAATTTGAAATTAAAGACGACAAGCACGCCCAAGGGCTCTTATCCGCTCTTAAAGCCGCTCATTACGCGGTGAGCAAGCTGGAAACCAAAAAAACCAGCAAAACCCCGCCCCCGCCTTTTACCACCTCCACTCTGCAGCAGGACGCCAACAGCAAACTTGGCTTTTCCGCCAAGCAGACCATGCGCCTGGCTCAGCAGCTTTATGAAACCGGCCACATCACCTACATGCGCACTGACTCGGTTAACTTGGCCGGAAAATTTTTGCAGGACGCGCGGGATTATTTAGCCAAAGATTTCGGCGACAAATATTGCCTGGAAAAACCCCGTTTTTACAAAACCAAGTCCCGCAACGCCCAGGAAGCGCATGAGGCCATCCGCCCGACCGAAGCCAATCAAACGCCGGACATGATTAAGTCTGAATTAACCCCGGCCCAAGCCAGGCTTTATTCCTTAATCTGGCGAAGAGCCTTGGCCACGCAAATGCCGGAAGCTGTCATGAACAGCACGTCTATTGATGTCTCGGCCAAAACCGACGCCACCTACACTTTCCGCGCCACCGGGCAGACCATCGCTTTTGACGGTTGGCTCAAAATCTATCCCGCCAGCCAGCGTGAAACCATGTTGCCTGAACTTAAAGAGGGAGAGATGGTTGATCTGGCTAAGCTCGCGCCGAACCAGCATTTTACCGAACCCCCGGCCCGCTTCTCGGACGCTACTCTGGTCAAGGCCTTGGAAGAATATGACATCGGCCGGCCATCCACTTATGCTCCGACTATCGGAACCATTATTGACCGCGGCTACGTGGAACGAATTGAAAACAAGCGCCTGAAACCCAAAGACATTGCTTTTTTGGTTAATGACATCCTGGTTGAGCATTTTCCGCAGGTGGTGGATTTTAAATTCACGGCCAAGATGGAAAACGAGCTGGACGATATCGCGGAAGGAAAAATGGCCTGGGTGGCCGCCATTAAGGAATTTTACCAACCTTTTAAACAAAATCTCATGGAAAAAACCGAGACCCTTTCCAAAAAAACTTTAACCGAAGAAACCACCGATCAGACTTGCGATAAATGCGGCAAGCCGATGGTTATTAAAACCGGGCGCTTTGGGCGGTTTTTAGCCTGCACCGGATTCCCTGATTGCAAAAACACCAAGCCTGTCAACGGCAATGGCGAAGTGGAAGAAGCGGAAAAAACCGACGAGAAATGCGAGCTCTGCGGCGCGCCGATGCAGATTAAGCATGGCCGGTTCGGCAAGTTCCTGGGTTGCACCGGCTATCCGAATTGCAAAGGCATCAAGCGGATAGAAGTGAGCACGGGCGTAAAATGCCCGGAATGCAAAGAGGGAGACATAATTGAAAAGAAATCGCGCGGCGGCCGAACGTTCTACGCCTGCAACCAGTACCCGAAATGCAAAACTTCATTCTTCGCCAAGCCGATAAACGAGAAATGCCCGGACTGCAACGCCCAGCTGGTGTTCGGGCCAAAAGGCACCTACCGTTGTTCGAGCAAGGAATGCAAATTTTCGAAGCAAGCGGAATAGCGATACTAAAGCCATGCGAAAGCATACGAAAAACGCGAAATCCATAAATGTCATCCCGAGGCGTTATCAGAACACGCCATAAGCAATGGGCGTGGGAAACATAGTAAGATGATTCACAACGATGAGGTAGGCACGCCGAGAGGATCCCATGGCAATCGCGATTAACTTGGAATCCCCTTGTTAATTGCACTAGCCAGGGGATCTCCTCGGCCTGCCAGGTTTGTCTGGTTTTGTTTGTACCTCGCTAATACACGTTGATTTCAAATAACACATTCCTGCAAGGCCTCGAGATGACAGAAAGGCCGTTTTTGCGATTGACAAAACAATGTAATCTCATTACGCTTTAACCAATATGTCGACGCTCAACACCCTGCTGCAGGTTATTGACCAGGAAAAACTGAAAGTGGACAAAGATATGATCCGCCTGGCTTTTGAGTTTGCCGAGAGCGCCCACAAAGGGCAGACGCGCAAAACCGGCGAACCTTACGTCAGCCACCCCCTGGAAACCGCCATTACCCTGGCCCGGCTCCGCTTGGACCAGGAAACCATTATTGCCGGGCTCCTGCACGACATTCCGGAAGACACCAGCGTGACCTTGGCGGAAATTGAAAAAAACTTCGGCAAAAACGTGGCCCATCTGGTGGAAGGCATTACCAAGCTGGGCAAACTGAAATACCGCGGCATTGAGCGCTACGTGGAAAATTTGCGCAAAATGTTCGTAGCCATGGCCGCCGACATCCGGGTAATTTTTATAAAATTCGCGGACCGGCTCCACAACCTGCGGACTCTGGACGCCCTGGAAAACGTCAAGCGAGAACGCATTGCCCGCGAAACGCTGGAAATTTACGCCCCGATTGCCAACCGCCTGGGCGTGTGGCAATTAAAGGGCGAGCTGGAAGACTTGTCTTTTAAATATCTCTACCCGAAAGAATATAAAGATTTAAAAAACCGGCTCGACGCTAACTTCAGCGAGCGCCGCGACATGCTTGCCCATATGAAGCACGAGGCAAGCAAGGCCTTAAAAAAAGAGAACATCCAGATTTTAGAAATCTCCGGCCGGACCAAGGATTTGTGGAGCCTGTATAAAAAACTCCAAATCCGCAACAACGAGCTGGAAAGGATTTATGATATTGTGGCCTTGCGGATAGTGGTGCCGACCATTGCCGACTGCTACAAAACTTTGGGCGTGATTCATAACAAATGGCGGCCCATGCCCAACCGCCTGAAAGACTACATTGCCCAGCCCAAGCCCAACGGCTACCAGTCATTGCACACCACTGTCTTTTGCGAGCGGGGCAAAACCGTGGAAATCCAGATCCGCACCCCGGAAATGCACCGCACCTCGGAAATCGGTATTGCGGCCCACTGGCATTATGACGAAAAAGGCTCCATTAAATTCGACAAGAAGCTGGAATGGGTGCAGGAGCTGACCCGCTGGCAGCAGGAGCTTTTGGATAACCAGACTTTTCTGGATTCGCTTAAAATCGACGTGTTCCAGGACCGGATTTTTGTGTTTACTCCCAAAGGCGACGTGATTGATTTGCCGGAATCCTCCACCCCGATTGATTTTGCCTACCATATTCACACTAAAATCGGCGACACTTCAACCGGCGCGCGCATCAACAATCAGATTGCCGCCCTGGAAACACCCTTAAAAAGCGGCGACATGGTGGAAATCATCACTGATAAAAACCGCAAAGGCCCGAATTTGGATTGGCTGAAATTCGTAAAAACCCGCGCCGCCCGCGACAAAATCAAAGCCAACTCTCCCAAGGGCATCTGGCAGGCACTTAAAGGATTGGGGAAAAAATAGAAGCGACCCGAATCTACGAATTCATCCGAATGACACAAATTTTTTTCCTGTCATCCCGAGCCCCTAATAGGAGATGATATAAATCACGGGTTTGACAAACCATTGAACAAAAATCAACGAATCGCAATGTCGTGGGGCGAGAGGATCCCATGGCAATTGCAATTAATAAGGGGATCCTCTCGGCGTGCCTTATCCATCGCGATGAACAACGCTATTTTGCTTACTGTGTTCATTGCTTGTGGCACATCCTTTGACGCCTCGGGATGACACTAGTTTGTCAGCTTCTCAATCAAGTCCGCAAACTCCTCCTCCCCGTAATACTCTATCACAATCTCACCCCCGTTTTTGCCGCGGCGGCGGATGGAGACCTTGGTGCCCAGCGCCTCTCTTAACCGCTCTTCATGCGCCTCGAGATTGGGGTCGCGGGTAATTTTGCGCGTGTGGCGGTTAACCTCGACTTTTTTGACTTCCTGCGAAGTGTCCGAGATGGTGAGCTTGTCAGCCAGCACGCGTTTGAACAAGGCCAGGCGCTTGTCATTGTCGTGAATCTCCAAAAGCACTTTGGCATGGCCTTCGGTAATGCGGCCTTCGGCCAAAGCCTGTTGCATTTCGGCCGGCAAGCCCAAAAGGCGGATGGCATTGGAAATCATGGGCCGGCTCTTGCCCATTTTTTTGGCAATCTCTTCGTGGGTCAGGCCGAACTCGTCATTAAGCTTTTGGTAAGCCTCGGCTGATTCAATGGGGTTTAGGTCTGAGCGCTGGATGTTCTCGATTAAAGCCAGCTCCAGTTTTTGCAGTTCGCTGGCCTGCCTGATAATAACCGGCACGGTTTTCAATCCGGCGATTTTGGAAGCGCGCAACCTCCGCTCCCCGGCAATCAGCTCATAGCCCGCGCCGGCTTTTACCACCACCAATGGCTGGAGGATGCCATGCTCTTTTATGGAAGCCGCTAGCTCTTGCAAGGGCTTTTCGGAAAAATATTGGCGCGGCTGGTATTTGTTGGAAATAATCGACTCCACCGGCACATCAACAATTCGGGAATTCGCGGCTGCCTCATCAATATCAATATCGCGCCGCTCAAAAGAGCTGGCGGAGAAAAAATTGCTTTTATTGGGGATCAGTGAGCCGAGGCCGCGACCTAAGCCATGTGTTTGTTTTTGTGACATAAGATACTGCAAATTATGCGAATCAAAACGAATTTATGCTAATATTTAAACTACGCCATATAAAAATTAACAACCCTAGCATACTCGACATTAGTATTCGTAAAATATATTAATAAACCAAGTTTCAAATTAAGAGATTGTAAATAATTCAAAACTTGTTTTTTATGTGATGGGAACAACCTGTTTGCTCTTTTTAATTCTACTAGAATTTTATCTCCAACAATGAAATCAACAATATATTTACCAATACTTTGATTGTCGTAATTTAAATTTATTGGCACCTGCTCTTTATATTGAATTTTTTGTTTATCAAACTCCAATCTTAATGCCCGCTCATAATATTTCTCTACATATCCACTACCTATTTGATTATATACATTATAAGCACAACCGATGATTTGATAGCTTAACTCTTGATAAAGTATTTTACCCTCCATACCTGATTCGCATTAATTCGCAGCTAACCATTCTCATGTAACTCTAAAAGTTCCCTGGCCAGCCTTTCATACGCGTTCGCGCCTTTCGACTTTGGGTCGTAATGCAGAATCGACTTGCCGTATGACGGCGCTTCGGTGAGGCGCACGTTGCGCGGAATCACGCTCCTGAATATCTTGTTGGGAAAATGCTTATAAAGCTCGTGCATCACCTGTTCCGAGAGCTTGTTCCGGCCGTCAAACATGGTTATCACCGCGCCCAGAATCTTCACGTCCGGCTTGAGGTTCTCCTGAATAAGCTGGATGGTGTTCATGAGCTGGCCCAAGCCCTCCAAGGCGTAATATTCGGCCTGGACCGGAATTAAAAGCTCGTCCGCGGCCACCAGGCCATTGATAGTGAGCATGCCCAGCGAGGGCGGGCAATCGATGATAATATAGTCATACTCGTGCCGCACCTGTTGCATAATGTCATGGAGCCTGAATTCGCGCCGGTCCAGGTTTACCAACTCCACTGTGGCTCCGGCCAGAGAATTGGTGGCCGGCGCGATGCGCAAGCCTTCCAGATCATGCGCTTGGATAATCTGCGCCAATGGCACTTCTCCGGTTAAAGCTTCATACAAGCCGTGTTCAAGCGCCTGGTGCGCTATTCCCAAGCCTGAAGTGGCATTGGCCTGCGGGTCCAGGTCAACTAAAAGCACGTATTTTCCCAGAGCCGCCAAATAAACCGCCAGGTTGACGGCCGTGGTGGTTTTGCCCACCCCGCCCTTTTGATTCACTACCGAGATTACGCGTGCCATGATGTGTATTATAAAATAAATATTCATCTTTGACAATGAATCTCGCTTAGTTTAATATATCAATATGGATATCAGCCAGCAAAAAATATACTCTTACTCGGTCTTTTATGAATCTGCCCCGGAAGGCGGTTATGTTGCTTTTGTGCCGTCTCTACCCGGTTGCCATACCCAAGGAGATACTTTGGAGGAAACAGAAGCCAATATTAAGGAAGCGATTGAAGTTTACATAGAAAACTGACTTCATTACTGAAAAAACAAAATCATTGCAATGGAATATTTTCTAACTAATCACGCCCAGATAAGAGCCGACGAGCGCTCCATCTCGGCCGCTGCTATTAAGGATGCTCTGGTTAACCCAACGAAAGTACTATATGATAATGAGGGCAAATTACTGATTAAAAAACTCTATAGGAATAACGGCAAAGAACGTCTTTTACTTATAATCGGCATAAAATTGGTAAATAAACTCAAAATTATTACCATTATTGACACGTCAAAAGTGGATAAATACTTATGAACGGAAAAAATTACAAAATTTCATACGACCGGGAGAGCCAGGCGCTTTCCATGGAATTAGGCAGCGCCAAAAGCGTTGACAGCGATATTAACGATAATGTTGTTATTGATTATGACAAGAATGGAGGTATTGTGAGAATTAATCTCTATAATTTCAAATTCGAAGATTTCCGAAAGAGTCAGAAAATATTCAAAAATTTCTCCCGTGTCTCCCGAGTACCGCTTTTGGTAAAATAAAATCACAAACAAAAAACCCATTCGCCAAATCGGCGAACGGGTTTTTTGGTAGCGGGGGCGGGACTTGAACCCGCAACCTCCAGGTTATGGGCCTGGCGAGCTGCCATTGCTCTACCCCGCGTCATGGTACCAGGGGTGGGAATCGAACCCACGACCTAGGGCTTATGAGTCCCTCGCTCTAACCGACTGAGCTACCCTGGTTCGCTAGACTCGTCCCAAATAAATAACACTGTATATGTATAACACACATTCCTTAATATTTCAACTATCCTGTCAGAACCGCAGATTTTCACAGATAAACGCAGATTACACAGATGAATTAATGAATCTTTTAAATTCTAAACGTTTTTGCCCGAAATTTATCAATAAACCAATGTCTAATTTGTAAGCTTCAAGATAATTGATTATTTGGGCTTTATTAATATCGTTTATTTCGGTAATGGCTTTTAGTTCCACCATAATAACACCTTCAACCAAAAAATCCACCCGTCTGGTGCCAATTGGAATTTCATTATAGATAATTGGCATTTCCTTCTCGCGTTCAAACGCCAAATCTTCTTCACGCATTTCCAAAGCCAGCGCCCGCTGATAAATTACCTCCTGAAAACCACTTCCCAATTTATTATGTACCTGCATGGCGCACCCGATTATCCTACGGGTAATGTCTGAATATTTATATTCCTCCCCCATAGACCACTGATTTGCGCAGATGGCACAGATAAAATCAAATGTTCTTTGACCCCATCTGCGGCATCTGTCTTATCTGTGAAAATCTGCGGTTCTGACTGTCATCTGCGGTTCTGACATTTATTCCTATTGAGCCGTCAAGGTTGGCGCTGTGCCGGCAAATTCATCCCAAACTAATTCCACGCTCATAAAAGCGTAAACGACATTAGCATGGCCTACCGTATAGTCATTGGTGATATACACATCAACCGTATATTCGTTAACTTCGGAAGTTGTAACGGCAATGCTGGTGATAGGATCATAGCCCGCGCCTCCTTCGTTAATTGGCGCGGGAGCAGCTACATCGGTGACAGCGCTGGTTGTGCCCGCGGCCGCCGACCCCGCGACAGTGCGTTGGAACGTGGAGATTTTACTTGCCGCGCTAGCCCCGTATGTTACGCTGCCTTCTGATGTACCGGATAGAACATGAATAGTCACCGAATAGAAACCGCTCTTGCCTGTCGGGGTGACAATTCTGAACATTGCCGCTGGAGTATTATCAGCAATACCGCTCTTCTCAAATACAGCGCGGATACTACGCGTGCTCTGCGTAATTTGGCCGTTCACATCCAATTTTGTCGCCGGAGTCGTCGTCCCGATGCCGACATAGCCGGAGGTATTTATTGTCAAATCCGCGGTGCCTGTTCCTCCGCCGCTCAAATGAAGCGCCGCGTTTGAAACCAAGCTCATAGAATCAGTAGTTGCGTCGCCGAGCAAGCCCCCCGCGTCGCTATAACCCAAATAACCTCTTATTGTTCCAGATTCTCTGAATACCATCCAGCCGTTTGCTGAAGCGGTATTTTCTAAAGTTAACAAGGTAGATTGATTAACACCAAATATATGCAACTTTGCCGACATAGTTGTGGTCCCGATGCCGACGTATCCGTTCACGGCCACATACAACCCCTGATTTGTATCCCCGGACAAAAGCAAGTTCTGCGAAGGCCCGGCCTTGATTTGGATAGTACTAAGAGTGGTGGTAGCCGTGCCAATAGTCAAAGAAGTACTGCTGGCCAAACCATTGGTCCCAACCACATTAACAGCCGTGCTGATGGTCAATAAACCGGTGACAGTGGTTATTCTGGGGGTTTGGATGTTGTCGATGACCGTGAACACGGTTTTTGGCTTTGTCAGTTTTCTGTCCAATGACTCTGCTCCGGTTTCGCTCCAGAATCCGCCGGAATTGGTGTCATTGGCGCCAATGGCCAGAGTATTATCCATAATCGAGATGGCGGTGGTGGAAGCTGTGGCAAAAGGTTGTTTTGAATCATCAATCTTGCCGATTGTCGGATGCCAGACATCAGTCACAGTGTCAGAGTCCAAAGCAATCTTGGTTACCATGCCGCTGGTGCCGGTGTTAGAAGTGGTGCCGATGTAAATAAAGTCAGCGTATTCAT
>Ga0074195_1003905_pt1 | contig 13132 bp, 14 predicted proteins | sample EPASupsiteHSE623_FD_64525 | JGI IMG/M metagenome (GOLD analysis project Ga0074195, IMG submission 64525) | Bioremediated contaminated groundwater from EPA Superfund site, New Mexico - Sample HSE6-23 | ecosystem: Environmental > Aquatic > Deep subsurface > Groundwater > Contaminated ...
TCTGTCTTTGCTCTTGAACCTCGGATACCCGGCTCTTTTCGCAAAGAAATTCTTATATGCTGCATCAACCCTGCGGACAACATCCTGAAGCACCTGAGAATGGATACTTTTGTATTCAGGGTTATCTTTTTTGAAGGCGGGCAGTTTGTTTTGCTGGTCGCGGTAACCGATAGAGCGGTTTTCAGTTTTCCATACGGTCTGCCTTTCTTCGAGGGCCACGTTATACAGCTTACGGCACAGGTCCAGCCAACTTAATAGGATAGCTTTCTGCTCGGAAGCAGGGTATATTCTAAAACTATAAGTTAATTGCATAACATCACCAGTTCTGGTTGTATTTAGTTTTAGTATACTACCGAACTGATGTTTGGTCAAGAAAGCAGCAATTCATCCCCCACCTTTAGAGGAAGGGGACTTCTTGCTCCGAATTTATTAAAATAAAGAAGAAGGTTGTGGCATGAAAAAACCAGTCGGAAGACAGGTCAGAAAACTGGTCTATAAATTGAAGCTGGTTGTATCAACCCGTTTAGCCTTCCTGTTCTTATTTACGCTGTTCTACTGGGTGTATTACTTTATTTACCAGAGGGCTAACCTCCAGTTGAGCCAGGTGGTGTTCAATTTTTCGGCTGGGGTATTTACCGGGGCTGTAGCTCACGTGGCTGTTGCCAAGTTTATTGGGCCTCTCCTGTTCGGCCGTTGTTTTTGCGGCTGGGCGTGCTGGAATGCCTCCCTATTTGATTTTTTACCGGTCCGAAAACCCAAAAGACTGCTTCCGGAAAAATACTACATGTATAAATATGTCGTCCTGGCCGCTGTCCTTGCTCTGCCTTTTCTGCTTATTTACGCCGGTTTCACGTTTCAAGGCCGAAGCGCCCAGTTTAAATGGCTGCTGATAGAAAATGCTGTCATATACGGACTGGGTATACTGCTTGCCTTTGTCCTTGGCGACAGGAGGGCATTCTGCAAATATCTGTGTCCGGCCGGAGCTCTGATGACAATTACTTCCCCCCGGAGCATCCTCAAGATAGAAAAAAACCACCTCCACTGCAACAGGTGCCGCAAATGTGAAGAAATATGCCCGATGGATGTTCCGATCCTAAATTATATTTCCGCTAACCAGCGGGTATCCGACCCGGAATGCATACTGTGCATAGAATGTGTCAAATCATGCCCGAAAAATTGCCTGACAGTCGGCTTGGGTCATAAGTCAGATACTACTCCCGAATTTGGCCGGTCCTACTAAACTGGTATTTTGGCAGGTTGAGATAATATTTGGGCAGTTCCACAGCTACGTCTTTGATGAGCTTTTTATAGCTGTACCGGCCTTCCAGGATGTTTAAAAGGTGGCTGTACATCTTGGGGTTTTCCGATAAAAAACGATGCGTTACTGATGGAAAGGCAAAAAAGGTCCGGGCCAACATATAACTATATTTCAAATCCCTCAGGAAACCTTGGTGGCATTTATTAAGATAGCCGGCCAGGTTTTTTTTATTTGGCGGTACGCCGTTACGGTAACAGTTCCAGAGAGTTTCACCTGCCATCATACCTGAGATAATGGCATATCTGATACCTTCCCCGGTAAAAGGGTCAACAAATCCGGCCGCGTCCCCGGCCAGGATTATCCCATCGCCGACACATTCCGGCGACTGCCCGCTATAGGGGAGGTAATGGCCTTTAACGATATCAGGAGTTTCCGACCGGGTTGTAACCGCAAGTTTGGTCAGGGCTTTCCGGAGCATCCCGTAGCTGCCCTCGAAACAGCCCACACCCAGAGTCAGCCGGTCTCCCTTAGGGAAAACCCACCCGTAACCTTTCGGTAGAAGGTCATAATTTATTTGAATCTCGTCCAGGCTGTGATTGGATTTTGCCGGTATTTCTGCCGTAAGGCACAGGGCACAGCTTTTATATCGGCTGTTTAAGCCGGTCAGTTTGGCTGCAGCGGAGTGGACACCATCTGCGCCAATAAGTGCTTTGGCCTTAAAGCTGTTGTGATGTGTCTTGATGGTGAAGTAACGGTCTTCCTTCGTCAAACCCTTTACGTTCTCGTTTTGCCGGAACTCCGTCCCGGCCTCAACAGCTTTTTCCGCCAGGAAATTATCAAATACAGACCTCTCGGTTATTACCATAAAGGGGCGTGGATGAGGGATAGAGACTGTTTTGTTGTTAATAATTGAACGAAGCTTGTGGACCTGGCTTAACACTGTATGTTCAGGCAGAGGAAAGCCGATCGTGTTTATAGCGGCAGAGGTAATTCCTCCACCGCAGGTTTTAGGTCTCGGGAAGATTTGCTTATCCAGCAGTAAGGTTTTTAGACCTCTCATGGCACAGAACTTGGCTGCAGTTGAGCCCGCCGGACCGGCCCCGATAACAGCTACATCATATAACATATACTCACTCTCACTTCCATTATCTTAATTGTCACCCAAGACGTTATGTAAAAGCGGTGGTATAGCCGGGTTTAGTGTTTCCGGTGGGGGAAGAATTTATGATACTGCATTGTTAACAGGCAAATTAGAAATAATAAAACCAGCAGCATTAAATCAAAGGAGAAGTGAAATGAGCCTGGAAGAAATCTATGCCGGGGTCACCCGCGAGATAGCCGAAGTTGATGAACAGATCAGGACCAGTATTGCCAATAAGGGAACCTTTTTATCAGAGGTAACCGGGCACTTTTTGACAGCGAGCGGTAAGAAACTGCGCCCAGCCATTGTGTTATTGGCTGGGAAAGCCTGCGGTGGTAACAGGAAGCGCCTCGTAAACCTGGCTGCGTCCCTGGAACTTATTCACATGGCGTCACTGGTGCATGACGATATTATAGACCGGTCTGTTACCCGCCGGGGAAATGTTACAGCCAATACCAAATGGGGCAGCCGGGTGGCCGTGCTTTTGGGGGATTACTTTTACGCCCGGGCGCTGGGCTTAGCTGCTCCGCTAGGTGAACGGGTGAACAGGGCTTTATCGGAAATAGTAGGGTCCCTCGTGGAGGGAGAATTTAACCAGCTTGAAAATAGGCTCGAAACAAATATCACTGAGACATATTACCTTGAAACGGTCTCCCGCAAGACAGCGAGGTTTATTTCCCTGTGCTGCCGCCTGGGCGCCGAGGCTGGAAAACCATCCCCGGAAATGGTAGACGGTTTATCCCAATACGGTTTTTATACAGGGATGGCTTATCAGATAAGGGATGATATCTTGGACCTTACCGGGTGCTCTTCAAATACAAGCAGAGAATACAGTCAGGACCTGAAAAGCGGAGTGATAACCTTACCGGTCGTCCATGCTGTTAACAACGGACCCTGTGGTAATGAGATAAAAGAACTTATTACAAAAGACAGGCTTACGGTAAATGAGATACGCAAAATTATACATTGTGTCCGCCTGACCGGGTCAATCGAATATTCTGCCGGTAAGGCCCGTGAATATATCTGCAAAGCCAAAGAGAGCCTGCAGGTCTTACCTGCCGGGAGGGCCAGGGATGCTCTGACTCTGCTTGCCGAGTATATAGATGACAGGGTTTCTTAAAACAACCGGAGGGCAAAAATTACCGCCAGTGATAAGGCATGGCCTATTGACAGCACAATCATGGCTACCTGCTTTGAGGTTATGTGCTTGATATCTGAAGTGTTTGTCTTATAAGCCAGCAGGACGCAGATCAAACCAAAGGCAATTGAAATAAGGAAAGCCGGGTTATAACGCAGGCCAAAAAACAGGCCCATCAGGATGAAAAGTAAAAAGTAACCCATCACGACATATCTGGTGTATTTTTTCCCCCACCGGTGTGAAACAAGTGCGACAGTAGTCAGTTTACACGGTACTGCCCGGAGGTCTGCATCAATATCGGGAAGGTGATGCTGCATCAGCCAGGAAATTGAAAATGTGGCATGCAGAATACCTCCTGCCACTGCGTAAGGTGTGATATCACCTGTTAATACATAGAAAGTCCCTATCGTGCAGGCTATCATGGCCGGCCATGCGGCCAGCCATTCACCGGCCAGAGGGTGGTATGCCAGTCTGACCGGGGGCGCCGAATAAGCTACTGTTGACCAGACGCCGATTAGCAGCAGGACTAAAATAAAAACACCGAAAAGCCGCACGAGGTAAAGTCCCCCGGCAAGCCCAAGGATAAGGGAAGACCATCCTATAAACCCGACCTGGTTTGTCCTGAGAAGATTATTTTTGATTACATCAGTACCTCCGGATAGAATCCCTTCACTCAACCGGTCAGTCCCTGAATACCAGTCAAAAAGGTCATTGATAGCATGGGCGGCAAATCCCTGAAACATAGAGGCCACGAAGACAAGTAGAAATAGATAGGAAAATCTTATACCTGCCCATCCGACCCGGTATAAAGCCAGCCCCAACCCAAGGGCCACAGCACTTGTGCTCCAGGAGAGGACCGGAACAATCCGAAACAACCTGAAAACCCCTTTAAGGCCGCAACTCAGTTTAAAGTTCACGCCATCTTCCTCCATTCGTGTCACTGGCTGATTCGTTCCAAAAAACCCCTTGGAATTCAAGGGGTTGGGAGTTTGGTTCTGTCCAATAGTATGGCTTGGAAATGGCGCTGCTATGTGCCTAATGGAATATTTTTTCAAAACATGTCCAAATTCTTCACGTTTTGCCACCGGCCCGCAGTGGATAACAGCCAATGCCGGGGGAATAATAATGAAAACACACTTCTGATAGTGAGGGGGTTTAAGTGCTGGATATTATTAAAGAGGGCATCAAACTGACCCAATCCCTTGCCCTGCTTCCGTTAAAAGCGGTAAACCGGTTGGTTGATGAAAAAAATACAAATGCCAAGCAGCTTGTTTGTTTAGCCGAGGATATCGTCAGTATACCGTTTGCAGCGGCAGGTAGGGCCGTTGACGAAGCATCCAGGAGTATCAATGATACCGATATCGCCAAGGACTGCTCTTCCGGAGGAGGGCCGGCCTTAAAGAATATTTGGGTAAACCCTGACGTCACAGTTTTCTCGGATGTGGAAACAGCCCCCGGCCAACGCAGGGCCATACTGCAGGTTAAGGGGCTGTTATGCGGCGGCTGAGTCAACCGTGTTCAGCAAACCCTGGAAGGGTTTGAGTCAGCAGAGAAGGTGAAGTTTCATTCGGCTGTAGACCAGTTTGAAGTAGAATACCGCTCTGACCGGTCGATGGCGGACGAGTTTAAAGAGTCGGTAACTGAGGTTATCATTTTTCCCGGAGTTAGGAAGTTCCTCGGTGATGTAGGTGACAAATTGAATAATTCACCTGACGGGGGCTCATAATAAACACGAAAAAAATTACCTCTGATTTAAGAAAGCGAGGAGTAATTATGAAAGTAGAAGTTTTTGATGACCTGTGCATCAGCTGTGGGCAGTGTATAAGCCTGTGCCCGAATATTTTCGAGTGGGGGGAAGATGACAAGGCCATTGCCAAGGTCAATGATGTCCCGCAGGGTGTGGAACAGCTGGCCCATGAGGCGGTAGAGGGGTGCCCCACAGCCGCCATCAAAGAAGAGTAGTAATAAAATTGTAAAGGGGCTGTAACGAAACACAGCCCAAAAAATCGCCTAAAACCATTGGTTTTAGGCGATTTTTCATATAAAAAAGGTGCTAAAAATGGTATAATTTAAAGGTAAATAAATGCGCTATACTACAGGGGTTTGGAGGGTTTGACAGTGTCTAAGAAGGGGCAAAAAGTACATAACAAAATAGTATTTATTCCTTACGTGCAGAACCAGTTAACACTTCCCATGAGCGTTGATAGCCTTATCCCGGAAAATCATGTGGTACGTGTAGTCAATAGGGCAATTGACCAAATGAACCTGGAGCCACTGTTGGCTAAATATCCCGGCGGGGGCCGGTCGAGTTTTAACCCCGTCATGATGACCAAACTTCTGGTTTATGCTTATACAGATAAAGTATATTCTTGCCGAAGGATTGCAAAAGCAGCCCGTGAAAACATTATGTACATGTGGCTTTGTGGTGGCAATAAGCCAGACTTTATGGCGGTTAATCGCTTCCGCAGCGAGAGGATGAAAGATATCATACTTAAGGTATTTGCTGAAGTTGTAGAGCTGCTGGTGCAAGAGAATTACATAAAATTAGAGAACTACTTTTTGGATGGCACCAAGATCGAGGCAAATGCCAATAAATATAGCTGGGTATGGGGTAAAGCTACCAAGCGTTACAAAGAAGCACTAATCGATAAATGCCGTGAGTTATTCAAAGAAATTGATAAAATCAACGAGGAAGAAAATAACGAATACGGCGACTCTGACTTAGAAGAACTTGGGGATGGGAAACCCATTGATTCGGGTGCCATCGAGGAAGCAGTCAGGAAAATCGATGAAAAGCTAGCTCAAAAACCGCAGGATAAGAAACCAGATGCTGAAACAAAAAAGCTGAAAAAAACCAGGAAGACTCTCGATAAGGACTATCTGCCAAGAATGCAGAAATATGAAGGTCAAGAAGCGATATTGGAGGAAAGAAATAGCTATTCCAAATCAGATCATGATGCCACCTTCATGCGGATGAAAGAAGACCACATGAAAAACGGCCAGCTAAAACCCGGTTACAATGTTCAAATCGGTACAGAGAATCAATTTATCGTCGGATATAGCCTTCATCAGAAGCCTGGTGATACAAGTTGCATGAAAGAACATCTGGAGACTGTAAAGAACATGTTGGATGGAACTCTCCCAAAGAATATTATTGCAGATGCAGGCTATGGTAGTGAAGAAAACTATGAGTATTTGGAAGAGAACCAGCTGGAACATTACGTAAAATATAATACTTTTCACAAGGAGACAAGTAAAGAGTGGAAAGCGGATGTCACAAAGGCACAGAATTTTAGCTATATCGAAGACCGGGATGAATATGTTTGTGGTTATGGTAGACCTCTGGTTTTCATGTATGAGTACGAACGCACCAGCGATAATGGATATAAGAGCATAATTCGTGTGTATGAATGCTTAAATTGTTCCGGATGCCCTCACCGAGATAAGTGCGTAAAGTCCGAAAAACCCTTTGCTAACAGGATAATCAACATTAATCGAAAGCTAAATGCCTTTAAGGAAAAGGCCAGGCAGAAGTTATGTTCAGAAGAAGGTCTGAAAATGAGAAGTCTACGGCCGGTTGAAGTTGAGAGTGTCTTTGGTGATATCAAAGGCAATTTTGGCATACGCCGGTTTCTTTTAAAAGGACTAGAAAAGGTCAAAATTGAATGGGGCCTCCACTGCATAGCACATAACATGAGGAAGATGGCCGTGCTGATGGGATAAAAACAATATTTGTCTACATAACCGTAAAACGATCGGATACCCGCAAATGATAAGGGGCGTAGCGAAACCTAAGTTTCGTTACAGCCCCTTGGTAAAATGAAAAATATTAAATGAAAAATTGCGGTTATCGATAATGAAAAAATTATGTTAGGTTAAAAAACCTGAGGGTGGAAAGTTTTTTATGTTCTTTAATAAATACGTCGTAAAGATTGATGTCCAGATGATTGCACAGGGCCGCCAGGTAGAAAAGAGTCCGTCCTATTTCCGCTTCTACAATTTCCTGGCAGGTAGCGCATAACTCGCCATTGAGATGGGATTCAACATACCCTTTTAGTTCCGAAATTGAGATATTGTCCGGAACCCCTTTCTTTTCCGCATTAACCTTTATACAACCGCAGCTGGTGACTGCTTTGGTGACAGCCCGGTTAACACGGGCAGACGCTTCCTGAAGCTTACTTAGTACATCAAGGATGCTCTGGTGGCGTATTAACAGTTCGGAGACCGTATTTTGAAATTCATCACATAATAAATCTTTCATTAATGTCCCCCTCTGCCTATAAAATACTTCCCGGATTCATTATACTTAGATTAATCGGGTTCTGTCAACGCAAATTAATTTAAAAATTATTGTTGACAGACTAGAAAAGGATATGATATAATACATTTTTATTTGACATTTATTGCGTTCTTTGCTATACTTATATGGAAACGCGGTTAGGAGGTCTATCATGTTTAATATAGGTGATAAAGTCGTTTATCCCATGCATGGAGCCGGTGTCATCGAGGCCATAGAGGAACAGGAAGTTCTCGGGGAGACAAGGAAATACTACATCATGAGGATACCCATCGGAGACATGAAAGTGATGATCCCGACAAACAATGTCAAGGAGATTGGGCTGCGCCAGGTAATTGACGAGGATGGCGTCCAGAAGGTTCTAACTATCCTGCATGACAGAAACAGCACAATGTCCCAGAACTGGAACCACCGATACCGGAATAACCTGGAGAAAATTAAGAGCGGAAACGTTTACGAGGTGGCCGAAGTAGTGAAAAACCTGATTTTGCGGGAGCAGGAAAAGGGTTTGTCTACAGGCGAAAGAAAAATGCTCGAGAACGCCAGGCAGATTCTAATCAGTGAACTGGTTCTAGCAAGAGGCACTGAGGAAGCGAAAATAGAACTCATGCTCGATGCGGTTTTTGCGTAATACGTCAGATTTATCTGGCGTGTTCTTTCTTTTTACCGGTTATGCGTGAGGCGCCTCCTAAAAAGGGCACCTTTATCTTGCTACGACATTACTAATTGGCGTATAATGGTAATGATAGATTCATAAACTATTACTCAGGGAAAGGAGGTGAAAATGATGCTGCGCCGGATTTTGCGATTCCTTTTAGTTATTGTTTTCACAGGTGCGGGAATCGGTTTAAGCTACTACTATCTGCCGAATACCATAGCCGGTTTTGTCATCGAAACACCGGTTATGCGATATGGGGCAATAGGGATTATTTCTTCTCTAAGTGGATTTTTGGGAATTATATTAGCGCCTGGTATTGTAGATAAAATAGTTCAGGTTACAACCTGGTTTGAACAGCGGTTAATCAAGATGTCTATTCAGGAAATTGTTGGAGGCGCTGTTGGTTTAATAATCGGACTTATAATTGCTTATTTATTAGGGGCTGCCGTTTCATGGCTGCCATGGGTTTGGGTTGGCGGAGTTTTGAAGATCGTTGTTACCCTGATGTTAGGTTATCTCGGTGTTAGTGTGGGAACGAAAAGAAAAGAAGAACTGCTCAGTATTCTCCCGCGTTTTGGCCGGGAGAGATCCACTAAGACGGAGGTTAAACAAACTCAGTCATTTAAGATTCTGGATACCAGTGTTATCATTGACGGTCGGATAGCGGATATTTGTAAGAGCGGATTTATCGAAGGGTCTCTGGTTATTCCCGGTTTTATTCTGGAGGAACTAAGACATATTGCGGATTCGTCTGATTTGTTGAAGAGAAACCGTGGTCGCAGAGGCCTCGATATTCTGAATAAGATTAGGAAAGAACTTGATGTGATGGTGCAGATCTACGACCAGGATTTTGAGGAGCTGTCAGAAGTCGACAGCAAACTGGTTAAACTGGGCCAGGTATTGAACGCGAAAATTGTTACAAATGATTATAACTTAAATAAGGTTGCTGAACTTCAGGGTGTTAAAGTGCTAAATATCAATGAACTGGCCAATGCTGTAAAACCGGTTGTTTTACCGGGCGAGGAGATGACTGTTCAGGTTATTAAAGATGGCAAAGAGGTTGGTCAGGGTGTTGCCTACTTAGACGATGGCACAATGATAGTTGTTGATGGCGGAAGAAAATTTATTGGTCAAACTATTGGGGTTATAGTGACAAGTGTGCTGCAAACCGCCGCCGGCAGGATGATTTTTGCGAAACCCAAGCCTGGGGACAAAAAAGTCATAGACCAGGATACGTCTTCCTCCTTTGACGAGGTGAAAATAATTGGATAAACTGACAGCCATCATACCGGCCGCAGGGAAGGGCCGGAGGATGAAAAGTTACCTCAGCAAACAGTTTATGCTTCTTCAGGGTTTACCCATTATAGTACATACTTTGCGGGTTTTTCAGGCGGCAGAAATAATAGATAATATTGTCCTTGTATGTGCTTCCGGGGAAGAAGGATACTACCGGAAAGAGATCCTGCTCAACTATGAAATTACAAAACCAACTGCTGTTGTTACCGGAGGTAAGGAACGGCAGGACTCTGTTTACTGCGGTTTGTTAAGTGTTACTGACAGCCATAATTTCGTAATGGTTCATGATGGGGCCAGGCCTCTCGTTACAGTTGACCTGATTACGAGGGTGGCGGAGGAGGTCAGGATTAACAATGCGGTCGTGGCAGGAGTCCCGGTCAAGGATACAATCAAAAGAACCGATGCCGGGGGTAATATTATTGAAACCCTTGTCAGGGAACGGCTGTGGCACATTCAGACCCCCCAGGCATTTGATGTTAATTTACTTAAGCGGGCTCACGGGCAGGCCAAAACTGCGGATTACTTTGGGACTGATGACGCTTCCCTGGTCGAACGCATGGGACACCGGGTCAAGATAATTCCGGGTTCATATGAAAACATAAAAATTACAACTCCCAAGGATATTGTCGTTGCAGAAACGATTTTACAGGGGAGGGGAAAAAGTTGAGAGTCGGGATAGGATATGATGTCCACAGACTGGTGGCTGAACGCCCTTTAGTTCTGGGAGGGGTTGTCGTCCCTTGCGAGATGGGGCTGGCCGGACATTCTGACGCGGATGTTTTAGTCCATGCCGTTATCGATGCACTGCTCGGAGCCGCCGGGCAGGGGGATATAGGAAAACATTTTCCGGATACTGATGAGCAGTATAAGGGTATCTCCAGTCTCTGTCTGCTTGAGAAGGTTAAAGCAATTATTCGGGGAGCGGGTTATACCGTCTGTAACTTGGACAGCATTATAGTGGCCCAGAGGCCTAAACTAGCCCCCTACATAGTTGAAATGACCGGTAACTTAGCGAGGATGATGGATGTGCCGGTTTCCAAAGTAAATGTAAAGGCAACCACAACCGAAGGGTTGGGCTTTACCGGTACGGGCGACGGGATTGCGGCATACGCTATGGCCAGTTTAGAGGAGGGATAAAGTTGTCAAAGTGGGCCATCCCTATAATTTGTCTGATGCTCGTTGCAGCCGGAGGGACCGGCTGTAAAAAGCCAAGAGATCAACAGGTTCCCAAGACACCTAACCCGGGATTAAAAACCGGCAAAATTGTTTTTCAATCTTACGATGTTAACAAAGCTCCGGAAAAGGTTAAGCTTGCGGTGGAACAAAATAAGGCCAAGGAAACAGCTTCCCTGCTTGAGGACGGCGGCAGTTTCTGGGTCCTGCTGACAAGAGGCTTAAAACCCACCGGGGGATTCAGCGTAAAGGTGACTGATGTCGATTTGGGTACTCTGGACAATGGTTCGACGGAACTTAAAGTGTCTTATAAATACACCGATCCCAGACCGGACCAGTTTGTCACCCAGGTTTTAACCTATCCGGTGGAATTGGTTTTACTCAAAGACCTGACCGGCAAACCTGATAATGTAGTTTTTTTGCTCGTAAAATAAAACATATGTGCTGGGAAAGGTGATATCAATGGAAAACAAGCAAGTGTCATCAAATTTTATCAAGAACATTATTATCGACGACCTGGAATCCGGCAAACACAAAGATATTTTAACCCGGTTTCCACCGGAGCCCAACGGCTATTTACATATCGGACATGCCAAGTCTATTGTGCTCAATTTTGATTTGGCTGACGAATTCAAGGGCCGGACCAATGTACGTTTCGATGACACAAATCCGGTCAAAGAGGATACCGAATATGTGGAGTCTATTAAAGAAGATGTTAAGTGGTTGGGCTATTCGTGGGATGGTCTGTATTTTGCATCTGACTACTTTGAAGAAATGTATAACCGGGCTGTGCTGCTTATTAAGAAGGGGAAGGCTTACGTATGTGAGCTGTCTGCCAATGAAATCAGGGAAACCCGGGGGACCCTTAATCGTCCCGGACAGGAGAGCCCTTACCGCAGCCGCAGTGTGGAAGAAAACCTGGACTTGTTTACAAGAATGCGCAGCGGGGAGTTCCCAGACGGAGAAAAAGTGCTGCGGGCCAAGATAGATATGGCTTCTCCTAATTTGAACATGCGGGACCCGGTTATATACAGGATAGCCCATGCTTCTCACCACAACACGGGGGACAAATGGTGCATTTATCCGATGTATGACTATGCCCATCCCATAGAAGACGCTGTTGAAGGAATAACTCATTCCATCTGCACGCTTGAATTTGAAGACCACCGGCCGCTGTATGACTGGGTCATCAGGGAATGTGAAATGGAGTGCCAGCCCAGACAGATTGAGTTTGCCCGCCTGAATATGACGAATACGGTTATGAGCAAACGGAAGCTGAAGTTATTGGTGGATGAGGGTGTAGTTGACGGTTGGGATGACCCGCGGATGCCGACCATTTCAGGCCTGCGCCGGCGGGGCTACACACCGGAGGCGATGCGCAGTTTTGTCCGGGAAATCGGGGTGGCTAAGGGCAACAGTATAGTAGATGCCCAGATGCTGGAACACTTTGTGCGGGAAGACTTAAAGCTTAAGGCGCCGAGGACAATGGCCGTTATAAAGCCTCTTAAAGTAATAATCACTAATTACCCTGAAGGCCAGGTTGAATGGCTTGATGCCGAAAATAATCCGGAAAATCCGGCCATGGGTGTACGCAAAATCCCCTTTTCCCGGGAGATTTATGTAGAACAGGATGACTTTATGGAAAATCCGCCCAATAAATACTTTAGGTTATTTCCAGGCAACGAAGTCCGGTTAAAAAATGCCTATTTTATAAAATGCAATGAGGTCATCAAAGATGAACAGGGTCAGGTCACAGAACTGCGCTGCTCCTATGATCCTGAGACAAAAAGCGGTACCGATTTTACCGGGCGCAAAGTGAAGGGGACGATCCACTGGGTGGAGGCATCCCATGCCCTAAAGGCAGAATTCAGGCTCTATGAGCCTCTTATTTTGGATGAAGTAGAGGAACCGGAGGGTGTAGAGGAAGAGGTATCAGGAACGGGAACAGGGGCATCAGCAGACTTCCTGGATCATATCAACCCTAACTCCTTGGAAATTCTGCAGGGTTTTATAGAACCAAATATGGCTGGGGTTAAACCTCAGGATAAGTTTCAATTTTTCCGGTATGGGTACTTTAATGCTGATGTTAGGTTGACCTCTCCGGAAAAGCCGGTGTTTAACAGGATAGTGTCGTTGAAGAGTTCGTTTAAGCTTTAGGGAGTTGACAGTTA